>VMBT01000990.1_pt1 | contig 15407 bp, 13 predicted proteins | sample 4404301 | NCBI WGS metagenome assembly VMBT01 (sample SAMN12238535, study PRJNA552566) | marine metagenome | isolation source: Coastal seawater | place: USA: coastal Georgia, Sapelo Island | collected 2008-08/2009-08
GGTGTAATCGCAAGCATTAAACCTGAGAAACCACCAATGGTGAATAAAACCACAAATGCAATTGCAAAAAGCATTGGGGTCTCATAGGTAATAGATCCTTTGAACATGGTTGCAACCCAGTTAAATACCTTCACTCCTGTAGGAACAGCTATCAGCATGGTAGCCCACATAAAGAAAAGTTCAGCTGCAAGCGGCATGCCGACTGTAAACATATGATGCGCCCACACGACAAAAGATAGTATGGCAATTGATGCCATGGCCCAGACCATTGAAGAGTATCCAAAAAGCGGCTTTCTTGAAAATGTCGAGATAATATGTGATGTGATGCCAAAAGCAGGCAAAATCATAATATAAACTTCAGGATGACCAAAAAACCAGAAAATATGCTGAAATAAGACCGGATCACCGCCTCCAGCAGCATTAAAGAAACTGGTACCAAAATGAATATCCATCAGCATCATGGTTACCGCACCAGCAAGCACTGGCATCACCGCAATAAGAAGATAGGCTGTAATCAACCATGACCATACAAATAATGGCATCTTCATTAATGTCATGCCTGGAGCTCTCATGTTCATAATAGTAACAATCACATTAATGGCTCCCATAATCGATGAGGCTCCCATAATATGAACTGAGAAAATAAAAAAAGTAACACTGGGTGGTGCATAGGTTGTTGAAAGTGGAGCATAGAATGTCCAACCAAAATTTGGTGCTCCGCCCTCCATAAATAATGATGATAAAAGTACAAAGAATGCAAACGGAAGAATCCAAAAACTAAGATTATTCATCCTTGGAAGAGCCATATCAGGAGCACCAACCATCATAGGAACTAGCCAGTTAGCTAGACCAACAAAAGCAGGCATTACAGCACCAAAAATCATGATCAGACCATGAAGGGTGAGCATTTGATTATAAAATTCTGGCTCTACAATCTGCATTCCTGGCTGAAATAACTCGGCTCTGATAACCATTGCCATGGCTCCACCAACCAAAAACATCATAAAACTAAACCATAGATAGAGAGTTCCAATATCTTTGTGATTTGTAGTAAATAACCATCTTGTTAGGCCTTTGGCAGGGCCATGATGGTGATCGTGATCGTGTGATTCTATAACTGCACTCATAGTTACTCCTTAAGACCTTTGATTATTGTTTTTGTATTCAAGAATTTCTTTGGGCAATACAACCTCTCCGTCGCCTTTAGCATCATTACCCCATGCTTTTCTTGTATAGGTAATAACCGATGCGATATCAACTTCAGAAAGCTGATTAGCAAAAGATTGCATTGCAGCACCCTGAACGCCTTCCATTAAAATCTCTACATTCCTTGGCTTGTCGTTTAAGACAATTTCACTGCCTGCAAGAGCTGGAAAAATACCAGGAATTCCTTGACCGTTAACTTGATGGCATGCAGCACAGTTTTTAACGTATACGGATTCGCCATTTGCTAGAAGCTCCTCAACTGACCAATCTTTTTCAGTTAGTTGAGCAAGCTCAAAGGCTGCTTGTTTTTTTCCAGAAACCCACTCATCGTATTCATTTTGTTCAACAGCTCTAACAACAATGGGCATGAAGCCATGATTCTTGCCACACAGCTCTGTGCAATTACCTCTGTATAAACCAGGCTCCTCTACTATAGTCCAAGCTGTATTAATAAAGCCTGGTATTGCATCTTGCTTAATTGCAAAGTCTGGTACCCACCAGGAATGAATTACATCATTTGCAGTAATTAAAAATCTAACCTTTTTACCAACAGGGATAACAACGGGTTCATCAACCTCGAGCAGGTAGTGCTCGCCCTTAGGTACTTTGTTATAAATCTCATCTTGATCAGTTGATAGGTTTGAGAAAAAATTGATTCCGTCTTCAAGATATTTATATTGCCACTTCCATTGGTAGCCAACTACCTGAATATTTACATCGCCTTCTTCATCATTATAAATTTCCTTTAAAACATTCGTTGCAGGGATCGCCATAACAACAAGTATTACAAAAGGAATGACTGTCCAAAGAATTTCTAATTTGGTGCTTTCATGAAAAGATGAAGGGTTCGGATTCTTCTTTTTTGTGAAGGCGTACATGGAGTAAAACATTACGCCAAATACGACAATACCAATAACAACGCAAATCCAGAAAATAAGCATGTGTAAATCGAAAACTTTTTTACTTACCTCTGTCGCACCCTCTGTCATATTGAGAGCGTTCCAATCGGCATAACCAAGAGCTGGAAGAGTAAACAAGCCAGCAAAAACTAAAAACTTAGCAAGATGTGTAAATTTCATAATAAAGCTTTAATAATAAATATTTATATTTAATTATAAATTATTTTTATAATTGTGTCTTCAAAATAGCAATTTGGACGGCGCTATTTTAATGCTTTGATTGATCTTTTTCTAGGGTTTTAGAGCCTGAATTTTCCAATGGTTTGAGCTCCTCAAAGTCACAGTTTGTACAGTATATTTTTTGATCATCAGGGCTAAGCGCAACTCTATCTATCAAACCGCATGATGGGCAAATTGCTCCAGCAATAAATCTAGTTTTTTTCATTGTGAATATAGGATATGGCGCCCAAAGGATCTACCTCTACTCCAAACCAAATCTTAAAAGATAGGGCGGCCTGGTGCGCCAGCATGCCCATGCCGTCTATGGCTAGTGCAAAATGCTTAGCAAAGTCCTGATTATGTGCTATTGAATTTACATAACTTAGATCTACAAAGACCGGATCGGTATTTAGTACAATCTCTTTAGATGCTATCTTTGTTTGAATAAAATCAGCAGCAGACGGGGGAATACAGCTAACAAGCATATCAATAGCTTCGCCGTGATAGTCTAGATTCTTTAAGCCATTAGGCAGTCTTTCAAGACTGTCTTTACTTCTGTTTGTGTAATATATATTAGCTCCTCGCTTCAACAGCGTGGCCCCGACTGCTCTCGCAGAACCTCCAGCACCAACAATCAGTATTGTCTTTTCTTTTATATCAACATGCTCTTCAATTGATTTAAAAAAACCTTCGCCATCCGTTGTATGGGCTTTAATAGAGTCTCCATTTTTGTGCAGCGTGTTGCAAGAGTTACATTCTTTGGCTTGAATATCTGTTGATGAGGCAATATTTAGTGCCTCCTCCTTATATGGAATTGTTACATTGAGCCCTACTGCACCAGAGTCCTTAAAAAAATCATTTACTGCGTTTACAAATTCCCAAGCCTCGCAATCAATAACTTGATAATCAATTGCCACCTTGGATTCTCTTGCAAAAAATTCATGGATTTTTGGAGAAAGGCTATATTTAATTTGATTGCCAACTAAACCTATTTTGTTCAATTTATTTAATTTTCCAGTTTTGATTAAGGTGTTTTAATAGCTTTCTTTCCATGGTTTTCATATTTTGATCTTTAAAAGGGGGCCAAAGCACACTTGGGGGCAAAGAAGCAAGAATAGAATCAGCTCTTCCGCCTGACTCAATACCAAATTTGGTCCCCCTGTCATGCAAAAGATTAAATTCAACATATCTTGAGCGTCTGTACTCTTGAAAAATCTTTTCATCGTCTGAGTAAGGCATCTCCATTCGCTTCAAACAGATTTCTTGGTATGAAGATATATAGCTTTCCACTACAGATATAAGTAATTCTAGACATTTGTCTATGTTTTTCAATTTTAGAGAGTCAAAAAATATCCCGCCAACCCCCCTTTTTTCATTTCTATGGGGCAAAAAGAAGTATTCATCGCAATGCTTTGAGAATTTACAATAAAAGTTCTTATTAAAGGCATCTAAGCAATTTTTTGCATTTTTATGCCATAAGTTTGTATCTGCCTTAAATGGAATATAGGGCGTTAAGTCATACCCACCTCCGCACCAAAAATCACTTAGGTTTCCTTTTTTATCAAATATTTTAAATATTCTTATATTTAAGTGGCTGGTTGGGACCTTTGGATTCACAGGATGAGAAATTACAGATAAGCCGGTTGCATAAAACCTTCCAATGCCCTTGTTATTAATTTTAGAGGCAAGCGAGGCTGATGGTAACTTAACATCAGTAATTGAAGAAAAGTTACAAGCAGCTTTTTCAATGTGCTTATTAATAATAGTTATGCTTTTTCCTCCGCCTCCAGCTGGCCGAACCCAATTAACTTCATCGTTAAAATTTTTATCAGATAAAGCATGAAATAGCCTCACAACTTTGGTCTGCATTTCTAAGATAGTTTTTTCTGAATTAATTACTTCTTTGGGTTTATCCACGAATTACTTCTCTACTTAAAAAGTCAATAATCTTAGAAGGTTTTTCTTCCCCGCCAAGAGGTTTGTTATATAAAGCCACGTCATCAAAATTAAAAAGTTTCTTATTAAATTCCATGTCATCCATATGCTCTTCACCAGAAATATTAGCTGATGTTGATACAATAGGTTTTTGTATAATATTAAGCAAATCTTTAATTGGTTTGTGAGCACTTACTCTCATTGCAACTCTTTCTATTTCTGATACTAAGTGTCTAGGACATTCCTGATTTGGCTTAAATAAAATTGTGCAATGTCCTGGCCAAAATGCTTTTAATTCTTCTAAATCAAGAGCATCTAAATTGCTTCCAAGCTTTTGTACCCATGCTAGGTTTGGCATTAGAAGGATATAGTTTTTTGCTTTAGATCGTTGCTTTAATTCAGATATTCTATTTATCGCATTCTTAGAGTCATACAAACACCCAAGTCCCCACACCCCTTCAGTTGGATGAAGTAAAATTTTGTCAGAAAGGACCCATTGAGCTGCATCCTTGGGGTTAGTAAATGACTCCAAATTTTCTTTATTTAGAATTATTTATTTCAACAACATCATCTGTCATTTTTCTTCTGTATGCATCAAACTTTTTAGCTAGCTCATTGTCTGATGATGAAAGAATTTGCACGGCAAAAATTGCGGCATTGATTGCTCCAGATTTGCCAACTGCAAAAGTTGCCACAGGGACTCCCTTTGGCATTTGAACTGTAGATAATAGAGAATCCATGCCCCCCATGGCTCCACCGCCCAAGGGGATTCCCAAAACAGGTTTATGAGTATGAGCTGCTATTACCCCAGAGAGGTGAGCAGCCATGCCTGCTGCGCCAATAAATACTTTTGCGCCCTTTTCTTCTAGCTCAGTTATCTTATTGATAACTTGAGCAGGCGTTCTGTGCGCAGATAAGATGTTATATTCATATTCAATACCAAACTCATCTAATATTCCAAATGCTGCAGAAACCGTATCCAAATCAGACTTTGAACCCATAAATATGCCTACTTTCATGAAAACTCCTTAAAAACTATCTGATTATAAATAAAACCAATATAATATCCACATGAAGCTGCTTGATATACTCACATATCCCGACCCAAGGCTTAGAACAGTTGCTAAAAAAGTAGAAAAATTCGACAAAAGTCTACAAGATCTTTCAGAGAACATGCTCTACACAATGTACGAAGCAGATGGGATAGGTTTGGCTGCCTCGCAAGTCGATGTGCATATCAGATTAATAGTAATGGATATATCTGAAACAAGGGATGAACCATTGATATTTGTAAACCCAGAAGTTGAGATATTAGAGAACAAAAGTCACTTTTCTTTCAAAGAAGGATGTTTATCGGTCCCTGGTTTCTATGAAGAAATTAGTAGGCCAGATAAAATTAAGCTCTCATGGCAGGATGTTGATGGGAAATCACATACAAGCTTTCCCGAAGGACTATTAACAGTGTGTATTCAGCACGAGATAGACCATTTGGAAGGAAAATTAATGGTTGATTATGTTTCTAGGCTTAAAAGAGAAAGATTAAAGAAAAAGGCTGCTAAATAGAAGATTTTTAACGAAAATAACCGAATATAATGAAAGTTTTCTTTGCTGGGTCTCCTCCTTCGTCTGCATTAATTCTAGAGCTTTTAACCAAACAAGGCATTATTCCAAGCCTAGTAATAACTCAGCCAGATAGACCACAAGGCAGAAATCGGAAGATAAAGCCTAGCGAAGTAGCCATCCAAGCTGAAAAGTTAGGCATAGACACTGTTAAACCTGAAAAACTTGACGAAGAGTTCATAAGCTCTATCTCGGAGCATGGTAAACCAGATTTCATATTAGTTTCAGCATACGGGAAAATATTACCAAGCAGATTGCTTGAACTCCCATCTATTGCTCCGATTAATGTTCATTTTTCTATTCTTCCTAAGTATAGAGGAGCATCCCCAATACAAGAGTCATTATTAAACGGTGATTTTGAATTTGGTTACAGCATTATGAAAATGGATGCTGGTCTTGATACGGGCCCTGTTTATTTTTCAAAGAAAGTACAGTGTTATGATTTTGAAACAAAAATAGATATTGAAAAGAAAATTGCTGTTGATGCTGCGACTGAATTGCCAGATATTTTGAGAAGCATTGCAAGCGGAAATTTGTTTGCAGCTGATCAGGAAAATAAGAATATTTCTTTGTGCACTAAAGTAACAAAAGCATCCGGATTGATAACATCCGATCTTTCTTCCAGCAAGATTAATAATATGTTCCGAGCATATTTTAATTGGCCAGGGATATATTTTTTATGCGAGGGTATGAATATAAAAATACATGGGCTAGAAATGGTCTCTGCAGAAAATCTTCCTGATTTCAAAGGAAAAAAAATCATCATTTATAACAACGAAATATATTTTAAAACAATTGATGGAGCGATAGTAATTACTTACTTACAAGTCCCTGGTAAGAAAGCTATACCCTCATCTGATTTTATAAACTCTAATCAAAAAATTTTTGAAGAACTTTAATTCTTAAATAAAGAGAGTAACCTATGCACCATGGATATAGTGATTCTGGGTGCTGGCAAGATTGGCACTGGTATAGCAACAAATCTTGTTAAGCAAAATTACAATATAACTGTTGTTGATCTTAACGCTGAAAAATTACAAACATTGCAATCAGACTTCGATTTAGCAACAGTAATAGGAAGCGCCTCCTCTCCAGAAATACTTACGAAAGCAGGAATAAAAAAAGACACTATTATTCTTGCAGTTACAAATTCAGATGAATCAAATTTAATTGCATGCCAGTTATGTAAGAATCTTTTTTCAGTAAATAGAACTATTTGCAGAATCTCAAACAAAGCATATTTAGATCACTTAGATACCCTTGGAGGATATGTAGATGTCCCTATTAGCCCAGTATCAGAAATTACATCTCATCTTTTAGAGTTAATTGAGCATCCTGGAACAGAACAAATAGAGTCTTTCGTTGGAGGAGAGGTAAAACTAGTTTCAGTAAAAGCAAAAAAAGACGGGATGCTGGTTAATAGGGCGCTTAAGAGCATGAAAGATGATCTTCCAAACATTGAAGCGTCTGTCACTGCGATATACAGAAAAAATAAACCCATGATACCTGATGGTGATACTGTCATTAAAGAAGGAGATGAGGTCTATTTTTTGGCAAAAAAAGAAGATGTTGACGCTGTTGTGTCTGAAATAAGGAATCAGGGAGAAAGACACAAAAGAGTGATGATTGTGGGAGGGGGGAAAATAGGCTTTGAGCTAGCAAGAAATATAGAGGATAAATTAAGGCTTAAGCTGATTGAGCCTGATAAGGATAGGTGTGAATTTCTCTCTAGCGAGCTAAAAAAAGCTATTGTTCTCAGAGGTATTGGGTCGGATGAAGATCTCTTGAGAACTGAGAATATTGAGAATATTGATCTTTTTTGTGCCGTTACCAATGATGATGAAGCAAACATTATGTCGGCTTTTCTTGCAAAAAAACTAGGCGCCAAAAAGACCATTATTATTCTAAATAATTACTCATACATAAACATTCTTCCAAAAGGGTTTGTAGATGTTGCGCTTTCTCCTCAAAGGCTAACTGTTTCCATGGTTCTTCAGCACCTATACACAGTAGATATTACCCAAGAGGTTATTTTAAAAATGGCTTCTGGAGTTGAAGCTATTGCTGGAGTGGTCCATAAAAATTCTTTCACTGAAAAATATCTAAATAAGCCTATAAAAGACTTACCCCTTCCGCCTGGATCATCGGTGGGAGCTATTTATAGAAACAATAATCTTTATACTCCTTCAAGGTCAAATGATCTTCTGCTACATGAATCTGATAGATTAATTATCTTCATTTCTTCCAAAACAGAGAAGGACGAAATTACCAAACTCTTTGTAAGTTAATGGCCTTATTATCTCCAATTTACAATCTGGTAGGCCTGCTGTTAATGTTTTTTAGTTTAGCTTTTGTGCCCTCTATTGCAGTAGCGGTCATATTTGATGAAAGTACAGTTGGATCTTTTTTTGGTTTCTTTTTGATAACTTTATCTGCTGGCCTTTTATTGTTTGCTGTTTCAAAAAGAGATATAGACTCTCTAACAATCCATGATGGATTTCTAGTAACTGTCATTTTTTGGGTAATTTTGGGTCTTTTTGGGTCAATGCCATTCATAGCGCTTATTGGTCTTAATCCAGTTGATAGTTTGTTTGAATCATTTTCTGGAATCACCACAACTGGAGCAACAGTTTTATCTGGTATTGAAAATTATGACAAATCTATCCTGATATTTAGACAACTTCTTCAATGGATAGGCGGCATGGGGTTAATTATTTTGGCTGTTGCTATTCTTCCTTCGCTTGGAATAGGTGGCGGACAGCTATTTAAGATGGAGACCCCTGGTTCAGATAATACTCAAAAAATCACGCCCAGGATTAGAGAGACCGCTCAAGCTTTATGGAGAATATACTTGGCTCTCTCTGTTTTATGTTTTTTAACGTACTTGATGGCTGGCATGAATTCTTTTGATGCCATTGCCCACGCCCTATCGACTGTATCTATAGGTGGGTTTTCCACATACGATGGAAGCATTGGATATTTCAATAATATTTCTATAGAAATTGTATGTATTGTTTTTATGTTGGCTTCAGCAATGTCGTTTGTACTGCATTACTCAGCTCTTTCATCAAAATCAATAACAAAATATTTCAAAAATCCTGAGCTTGGATTCTTTTTTGGTGTGATGCTCATAATTTTTGGAGTGGGTCTTTGTTTCTTGCTTTTTACAGGCTCCAATGAATCATTCAATTTTAGATCGTTGGTTTTCCAAACAGTTTCAATGCTTACAACGTCAGGTTTTCATACTAATGGATTTGATGGGCTTCCTCTGTTTGTCTCATTCTTATTATTGATTGGTGCTTTTATTGGGGCATGCTCTGGTTCCGTTGGGGGCGGAATTAAATCTTGGCGAGTTCTGGTAATGGTTAATCAAGTAAGAAAAGAAATCTTTAAAATCATTCATCCTGATGCTGTGGTTACTTCTAAAATTGGTAATAAGGTTATTCATGCCTCAATTGCTGAAAAAGTATGGGGATTTTTCTCGATTTACGTCATTACTTTTATGCTGCTCTTTTTAGGAATGTTGGCAACAGGAGCTGACTTTGAAACTGCCTTCTCAACAGTTGGGGCATGCTTAAATAATCTTGGTCCTGCCCTTGGAGAGGCTACCAATAACTATGAATCCATCTCCAGTTTAGGAAAAACCATCCTTATTTTTGCGATGGTTTTGGGGAGATTAGAGATATTTACATTTCTTGTGGTCTTGGCTCCATCTTTTTGGAGAAAATAATTAGAGCTTATAGAGATTTTTATTTTCAGGAATTTTTCTAAACTTTTTATATTCCCAGGAGTATTCTTCTGGTCTTATTAAAATAGAATCTTCAAAGATTTTATTCATCCTATCAGTTGAAACTGGAGAGCTTGATAGGTGCTTGTATGAAGTGATGTAACCATATTCATTTTTGGTTAAGTAGACAAAACAGGTTTTAACCCCTTCCTTTGATGAAATAGATTCAACCAAATTGCTTGAATAACAAATTGATTTAAAAATAGAGCTATTAACACCAAGCCCATCAGCTGGCACTTGATCTGCTGCAAAGCACACATCTTTGCCTGTTTTTAAAGATTTTATAACCGCTTTAACTCCTGCTATTGATGCTGTGGCAACGCTGCTATTATTTTTAGACCTTTGTTTAATTACATAGTTGTTAAGAGCTCTGCTTTTAATGGTCTTATAAAGAGTGGTAACTTGGTTTTGCAGCATTATGAAGCTTAGCAATAGATCAATGCTCTTATTGTGCATGGAATATATCAGTTTGGGGCTGGGGTCTTTTAATAAAAATCTGTTTTCTAGTTTCATCATGGCTGATGAAACTTTTAGTTCTGATCTAGACCAAGAATAAAGAGTTTCATATAAAGAAAAAATTGTTTCTATAAAGCTTTTATATGCGAGGATCTCGTTTTCTGTTTTAGTATTTTCTGGAAAACATTTAGAAATATTTATATATGTAATTTGGTAGTAGCTTGTCCGCTTAAGAAAAAATTTAAACGGATGAGCAACAAGAATACTTTTTATTAATATCTCTCCTAAACGCAAGCTAAATGGAGAAAGTGCAATAAAAAGAAGTCTCATTTATTAATAAACAAATTAATGAATTACAATGACACAAGTATATATCAATGGGAGTAAGTTGATGCCAGCCAAATCAATGGATGAATTGGTTTCTCTTTGCAAAAGAAGGGGTTTTATTTTTCAATCTTCTGAAATATATGGTGGCCTTCAGGGCTTGTATGATTTTGGGCCTTTAGGCGTTGAATTAAAAAATAATCTAAAGAATGCCTGGTGGTCATCTATGGTATACGAAAGAGATGATATTGAAGGAATCGATGCAGCCATTCTTACTCATTCAAAGGTATTAAAGCATTCTGGTCATGAAAGCACATTTACCGACCCCCTTGTTGATTGTAAAGAATGTAAAAGTAGGCACAGGGCTGACCATATAAAAGATAAGTGTCCAAATTGTGGATCTAATGATCTTACAGAACCAAGGCCGTTTAATCTTATGTTTAAAACTTCTATAGGCCCTGTAGATGATGACAGCAATTACGGATACCTAAGACCAGAAACAGCTCAGCATATTTTTATAAATTTTAAAAACATACTTGACTCAACCTCTAAAAGCCTTCCATTTGGTGTGGCCCAAATGGGTAAGGCATTTAGGAACGAGATTACTCCTAGAAACTTTATTTTCAGAGTAAGAGAGTTCGAGCAGATGGAGTTAGAATTTTTTGTTGAGCCAGGCAGTGATTTGGAATGGCATAAATATTGGCTTGAAGAGAGACTAAACTGGTGGGAAAACCAAGGAGTGAAAAAAGAAAGCATTCAAATACTTGATGTTCCTAAAGATGAGCTTGCTCATTACTCAAAGGGTACCTATGACCTAATGTATCAATTTCCCCACGGTTTAGAAGAGTTAGAGGGTATCGCCAATAGAACTGATTTTGATTTAGGATCTCATAGCAAAAATCAAGATGAGTTGAGCATTCAAGCCAAGACAAGCAAAAATAATGACTCCAATGCAAAACTTGCTATTCAAAATATTGAATCTAAGAAATGGGTGGTTCCTTATGTTATTGAGCCTTCAGCAGGTGTAGAGAGGGGTCTTTTAGCGGTTTTAAATGAGGCATACGAGAGAGAAACACTAGAAGGTGATAAAGAAAGAATAGTTCTTAAATTAAAGCCCCACCTAGCTCCCATCAAAGCAGCAATTATTCCTCTTAAAAAGAACGATTCGGAATTGGTTAATTTAGCAACAAAGATTAAGCAAGATCTACAAAAAACCCTTAAGAAAAAAGTAATTCTCGAGAATACTGGTAATATTGGCAAAAGCTACAGAAAACATGATGAAGTAGGAACGCCTAATTGTGTAACTGTGGATTATGATTCGCTTGAAAAAAATACTGTAACCATTAGAGACAGAGATACTATGGAACAAAAAACAGTAAATATTAAGGATTTAAATAAACACTTGTCTATTTAAATAGACATTTGTTTATATATCTAGGTTTGCTACATTTAGTGCATTAGAGTCAATAAACTCTCTTCTGGGTTCCACCTGATCTCCCATTAGCACCTCGAACGCATCATCAGCTTCTTTGGCGTCTTTAATCTTGACTTGAAGCATTCTTCTATTTTGAGGATCCATTGTAGTTGTCCACAATTGATCGGGATTCATTTCACCAAGCCCCTTATATCTTTGGACATCTATACCCTTAGAACCAGTCTTTGATAGCTCTTTGACAGCATTTTCTTTCTCTGCTTCATTAGAAGCATAAATTTCTGTTTTGCCTTTTGTAATTTTATATAAAGGAGGTAGGGCTATATAAATGTGTCCATTTTCGACCATGTCAAACATTTGCCTGTAAAAGAAGGTTAACAATAATGTTCGAATATGTGATCCATCAACATCAGCATCCGTCATAATAATAACTCTGTGATAGCGCAACTTATTAAGATCAAAATCATCTTTTCCAATCCCGCAACCAAGAGCAGTAACAAGAGTTCCTATTTCCTGTGATGATAAAACCTTATCAATTCTTGCTTTCTCTACATTAAGTATTTTTCCTTTTAAGGGTAAAATTGCCTGATTCTTTCTATTTCGACCTTGTTTAGCTGAGCCACCTGCTGAATCTCCCTCAACCAAATATATCTCGGACAAAGCAGGATCTTTTTCTTGGCAATCAGCTAGCTTTCCAGGAAGGCCGGCAACTTCTAAAACACCTTTTCTTCGGGTCATTTCTCTTGCTTTCCGAGCAGCTTCTCTTGCCAGGGCTGCCTCAGAAACCTTAGTCAATATCGCCATAGCATCTTTTGGGTTTTCTAATAGGAAGTTATTAAGATTCTTATTTAAAACATTGCTAACTATTCCCTCGACCTCAGATGAAACTAGCTTTTCTTTTGTTTGAGAAGAAAACTTGGGATCAGGAACTTTTACAGATATAACTGCAACAAGCCCCTCTCTTACATCATCGCCCAAAAGCTCGATTGGGGATTTTTTATTTAATTCCTCTTTTTTTATGAATGTTTTTAATACACGAGTAAGGCTTGCTCTAAAGCCTGAAAGGTGTGTGCCCCCATCTTTTTGGGGAATGTTGTTCGTATAACATAGAACGTTTTCACTATAAGAATCATTCCATTGAAGAGAAATTTCTACTCCTACATCGTTGCTTGTGTCTTCACAATGAAACACAGATGAAATTTGTTGCTTTCTTCCTCTTAAGAAATCAACATAACTAGATACTCCCCCTGTATTTTTAAATTTCTTGTTCTTGCCTGTTCTTTCGTCTTTAACTTCGATAGAAACTCCGCTATTTAGAAATGAGAGCTCTTGAACTCTCTTGTTTATTTTTTCAATATCAAAAGTTATCGAAGAAAAAACCTCTTTTGAGGGAAGAAATGTTATCTCTGATCCCGTCTCGGTTGAGTTTTTTGTTTTTGTAAGTTTTGTTTTGGGTTTTCCATTAGAATATTTCTGTTCAAACATCCCGCCGTCCCTACAAATAACCAGACTTAATTCTTCCGATAGGGCATTAACAACCGAAACTCCAACACCATGAAGCCCGCCAGAAACCTTATAGGAATTATCGTCAAACTTTCCACCAGAATGCAGGGTGGTCATTATCAGCTCAGCAGCAGGTATCCCTTCTTTTTTATGTTTGTCTACAGGAATGCCCCTACCATTATCCTTTACGGTTACAGAGCCATTCTTGTTTACTTGTACCAAGATCTCTGAACAGTGTCCCGCCATAGCTTCATCAATACAGTTATCCACGACTTCAAATATCATATGATGCAACCCAGACCCATCATCTGTATCGCCTATATACATACCAGGTCGTTTTCTAACCGCCTCTAGGCCTTTTAAAACTTGTATATTTGAGGAGTCGTATGATTCAGGATTTTTTTTCTTTGGCATCTTGGTTTAATTGTTCCACGTGGAACATTTTAAAATTGTTAAATGGAGTCTCTATTTTACTATCAAAGAGGTTATTAATGTTTGAAAATATCAACTGATTTTCAAATTTATTAAAAAGAGGATATAGAAATTTTAAATGTTGGTTATCTACCTCTGATCCTAGATCGTCTAAGGTAATAATTGGTTTAGATGAAGAGAGTTGGCTAATGCTTTGCGCATAGCTTAGGCTCCACAATATAGATATAACCTTTTGTTCTCCTCTTGAAAAAGAGTGTTTTAATTGCCGACCATCAAAAAGAAATTTTATGTCTGCCCTATGGGGGCCTTGGGTTGTTATTTTTTTAAATAGATCTTGGGAAATGTTTGATTCTAAAGTTTCTAAATAGTTTTCACTTTCATATCCAGGGTTTAGTTGAATTTCTATCCCTTGGTATAAGCTTGCTTTTGGGTGCAAAGAGTTAGAAAGTGTTTCATTAAAATTGATTTTACTTTGAGCAAAGAATTCCTTTCTTTGTTGAGTGAGTTTATTTCCAAGCTCTGAAAGTGCTGGGTTCCATGCCTGGGATTCTCTTGGTGAAGATTTTTTTAAAGCCAGGTTTCTCGATCTAAGTGCATGATAAAATTTCAACAAATTCTCAGAGTATTGTTTAAATACTGAAAACAGGGCCCTGTCCAGGTGTTTTCTTCTGTGTTCTGGATTTGAATCATTGTAAAAATAAGTATTGTGGTCAATCGAAAGCAGGGGTGTTGTGTTTAATAGATCAAGTGTGTTGGTCTTTTTGTCATTGATTTTTATTTCTATGGGCTTGTTTCGAAATTTATTAATTTCGAGCTTTTTTGAGTTATCTGTTATACCCATTAAAGAAAAATAATCTTTGTTTCTTTGTATAGATGAATCAAGAATACTGGTTCTGAATGACTTCGCGGTGCTTAAAATATATATTGCTTCAATGAGAGAGGATTTGCCGCAGCCGTTACTTCCCCAAAATAAACATGGCCCGGAGGCGGTATCAAGCTCAAGCGTGTCAAAGCACCTAAAGTTTTTGAGATAAAGTTTTCGAAGCGCCACCTAAATCAATAGGGGCATAACAACATATAAAGATGAGTCATTATCTTTGGCCTGGATAATACAGCTCTTATCTTCACCAAAGAATCTAAAAACAGCATCCTCAACATTGATGTGATTAAGTATTTCTTGTATGTACCCCACATTAAAGGCTATTTCTAGAGATCCTTTAGAATCAACAGCTATAACCTCCTCTGCGTCTTCTTGATCTGGGTTGTTGGCTGTAATTTTAAGATCCTTGTTATCTAAAAGGAATCTCACGCCTTTGTATTTGTCGCTGGTTAAAATTGAAGACCTGGCCAAGGCATCTCCTAAGTCTTTTTTATTACAAACCATGTCTGTGCTGTCACCAGACGGAATTACTTGATTGTAGTCTGGGAACTTGCCTTCTATTAACTTGCTTTTGAAAACAAGTCCTGGTTTCGAAAGACGACAAAAACTTTCAGATATTTGAAATCTACAATCACCCTCTTCATCTAAAAATTTAAATATCTCATTAACTGCTTTTCTTGGAATTATCCCAGACACAGGGTTTGGGGTGTTGTT
>VMBT01000997.1_pt1 | contig 15353 bp, 15 predicted proteins | sample 4404301 | NCBI WGS metagenome assembly VMBT01 (sample SAMN12238535, study PRJNA552566) | marine metagenome | isolation source: Coastal seawater | place: USA: coastal Georgia, Sapelo Island | collected 2008-08/2009-08
AAATTTTATTTTCTTTTCCAAACAAATTGGTTGTAAATTAATTCTGGTCTAATCTGTCTAAATGGCTGTGCGCCACCATCATACCATTTTGTAAAGTATTCGTACAAGTGCAATCTGAGTGACTGGATATACACAATCAATCCTTCAATCATCATGATTCCCAAGTTACCTCCAATAATCATTGCCCACGCTCCAACTGATTCGGTGCCTCCAAGTGAATTGAATGCATTGTTTACTGTCAGTAAGAGTGCTGCGTGCACCAATAACATAATTCCAAGTCTTGCATAACTAATTGTGTGAGCTAAGCTTTCTACTGTCTTTCCAAGGAATACTTCCATCACAACATTTGCAGCCGAACCTCCATCCTCAGGATGTTTCTTTGCATGCATTATTCCTCCAACCATCATCAATGCCATAGATGCAATTACAATAACTACTGCAATTCTTGTAACAATCCATACTTGTGCCCATTCTCCTAGGAATATTGTAACCCATGGAACAGCTTCTGTGTGAACTTTGGAATACATGTTCATTACATCATATTGTGAACCAATAGCACACATCATGATAACTACAATACCTCCATAGAGTGTGATGTTTGGAATTGCTTCCAAGTACATGACAATCTTGTGACCTTCTCTGGCTAATCTTCTGATTCTAAGAACCATTGCCCAAACTAAATGGATGATTCCGATGAATAATGAAACTTTGAGAATATTGATAACTTGTTCAAATGTTAATTCTGCAACACTGAGAATTCCTACAATGAAACTTACTGAATGTAAAGCTCCTCCTTCTTCTAACAATCCTTCTAATGGTCCCATATGATCAAGGTGATAACCAAACGCCTCTCCTGCACCAACACCTGCAATAGCTGCTGAAGCACCAGAAATGGCAATTAACATTCCCCATCTGGAAAGATTACCTTGTCCTTTGAATTTGAATAACAATCCCATTCCCATCAATAACAATCCGTGACCCAAATCTGCGAACATTAATCCGTAGAATATTGGCCACATCAGGGCAATCATTGGTGTAGGATCTGCTTCTCCCCTTCTAGGAATGCCCTGACTTTCAGTGATTACTTCAAAAGTTCTAACGAATTTTTTATTATCAAATAAAGTTGGAACTTGTTCTTGGTGTTTTGGATCTGTAATTTCTTCAGTTATTGAAGTCCATTGGTTTGTGATATTCTTGAATTTCTCTTCCATCTTGCTTGGGATGAATCCTTGAATAAGTGCAAAATGTTTAGTTCCACCTGGTTTTCTCACAGTCTCTAGAACATCTTTTGCAACAAGTGCTTCTTCATGTAATACTAGAATGTCACGTCTGATGTTTTTTGTGATTTTTGCAATTTGCTTTGCAATTTGTGACTGTTTTGCAGTAAGTTCTTTTAGTTTTGTCTCAGCAGTGGCATATGCCTCTGATGGAATTTGTGACATGCCGTCAGGGATTGAAAATGGGTTTGCGTTGAATCCTCTAAGTACTTTGAGTGCTTTTTCAGAATCGTCAATTCCACAAATTATCAAGACTGCGGCTTTGTCTTTACTTTCTAAATCATATTTGTAAAATGTAATGCCTTCTAATGCTCTACTAATTTCTTCAAAGTCTGCAGAGTCTATCACAAAGAGATTTGTATAGAAATATTTCATTAATCCAAATCCTGAAAGATCAATGTTGAGTTTTTTGGCAATTTCAAGAGTCTCTTTTAATGAACGATATTCTTCAATTCCTCTTTTTGTATCTGCTTGCTCTTCTAGGAGTTTTGCTGGTTCGTCAATCACTGATGGGGTCTTCTTTTTGAGATCTTCTACCATGTCCTCAATTTCGCCGATCTCATAATCCTTCTTTTTGATCATAGTTCCTTTGAACAAAATCTCTAGGATTCCAACAGTTGGTGGAACTCCGAGTCCTTTAACTACATCATCAATTGATTGGTATGTTTTTTGTGCTTCTAGCAGAAGATCGTCAATTTCTGGTGTGACTAAGTCATTTTCAGTATCGATTTTGTGGAACCACTCAAATTCTGTTAGTCTAGAAATTGCTCTTGGAGACTCACTTCTCGGTAAAATTACACTTCCAAGTTTCAGATCGGCTACTACCAAGATAATCCAACGGTAACTCCTTTGATTTTAATATCTTTCTGAATTGCCAAATTCCCAAACATTAAAATCTATTACGGATTTACGCGACTCATTGGCAAATTCTGCTTTAGAAACCACTATTAGCAAAATTCTTGAACAAACTGAGAAATCTGTCATTTCAAATGTTGAATCTGCCCTAAATGAATCCCTTAAAACCCTTGATGACTCTGTTCCTAAACTTGAACAGGAATATGATAAAATTCTTGCAGATGGAAAGAAAGAGGCAGACAAAATTGAAAAACAGATTATTGGAAGTGCCGATATTGAGGCTAGAAACAAGCAATTGATGGCATTAGAAGATGCTGTCGATAAGGTATTTTCAAAAGCACTTGAACAAATTGCAAATGCCGATCGCAGTGGTGATTATTCTAATTTAATTAAAACAATGATTGAAGAAGCAACCCAAATTTTGGGGACTTCAGAAATTACAGTTAGTACAAATGCAAAAGACAAAGATGTAGTTCAATCAACCTTATCCCAATTCTCAGGAGCTGAATTATCTTCTGATACAATTGATTGTCTTGGTGGAGTTATTGTAAAATCAAAAGATGGTGCAATGACATTTGACAATACGATCGATGCAAGAATTGAACGTCTGAAGCCTTTAATAAGGAAAGAGATTGCATCCAAATTCGGAGTAGGAGAATAAGATGGCAGCTCAAGGTAGAATTGTTTGGGTAAGTGGACCTGCAGTTAGAGCAGACGGTATGTCTGAAGCAAAGATGTACGAAACTGTAACTGTCGGCGATTCAAAATTAGTCGGTGAAGTAATTAGATTAACCGGAGATGTAGCATTCATTCAAGTATACGAATCAACCAGTGGACTAAAACCAGGTGAGCCAGTAGTTGGTACCGGAAACCCACTCAGTGTTTTGTTAGGTCCTGGAATTATTGGACAACTTTATGATGGAATTCAAAGACCACTTAGAGCATTATCAGAAGCTTCTGGTTCCTTTATCGGAAGAGGTATTACAACTACTCCAGTTGACATGACCAAAAAATATCACTTTGTACCATCAGTTAACAATGGCGATGAAGTCGCAGCAGGAAATGTGATTGGTATTGTTCAAGAAACTGATCTTATTGAACACTCTATCATGGTTCCACCAGACCACAAAGGTGGAAAAATTTCAAACTTAGTATCAGAAGGAGATTATGATTTAGAAACTGTATTAGCAACAACTGAGGGAGATGGCGAAACTATCGAACTCAAAATGTATCACAGATGGCCTGTACGAAAACCACGTCCATACAAGAATAGATACGATCCAACTGTTCCACTACTTACTGGACAACGTGTTATTGATACATTCTTCCCAATTGCAAAAGGAGGAACTGGTTCAATCCCAGGAGCATTCGGAACAGGAAAAACTGTCACACTTCACCAAATTGCAAAATGGGCAGATTCTCAAGTTGTAGTTTACATCGGTTGTGGTGAGAGAGGAAACGAAATGACAGAGGTACTTGTTGAGTTCCCACACCTCAAAGATCCACGTAGTGGAAAACCACTCATGGACAGAACCGTACTTGTTGCAAATACCAGTAACATGCCAGTAGCAGCAAGAGAAGCAAGTATCTACACTGGTGTAACAATTGCAGAATATTACAGAGATATGGGTAAAGACGTTGTACTTGTGGCAGACTCTACAAGTAGATGGGCAGAAGCACTCAGAGAGATGAGTGGTAGATTAGAAGAGATGCCCGCAGAAGAAGGTTATCCATCATATCTAGCATCAAGATTGGCAGAATTTTATGAAAGAGCAGGTCGTGTTAGAGCTGCAGGCAGTCCTGACCGTGATGGTTCTGTAACTTTGATTGGCGCTGTTTCACCATCTGGTGGTGACTTTACAGAACCAGTTACAACTCACACCATGAGATTTATCAAAACATTCTGGGCATTGGATGCAAAACTAGCATACTCTAGACACTACCCATCAATTAACTGGATGAACAGCTATTCTGGTTATCTTGCAGATATTGCAAAATGGTGGGGTGAGAACATTAACGAAGACTGGTTAAGCCTCAGAAGTGAAGTTTATGGTGTCTTACAAAGAGAAGATACACTCAAAGAAATTGTCAGACTCTTAGGACCTGAAGCCCTTCCAGATGAAGAGAAATTAATTCTTGAAGTTGCTAGAATGGTAAAGATTGGCCTCTTACAACAAAACTCATTTGATGATGTTGATACTTACTGTAGTCCAGAGAAACAATACAAACTAATGAAATTACTAGTTGATTTTTACAAGAAAGGTCAACAAGCAATCAAGGAAGGAACTCCTCTTGCAGATATCCGTGCAATGAAAAGTATCACAACACTTCTCAAAGCAAGAATGGATGTCAAAGATGATGAGATGCCAAAACTTGATCAACTAGATGCAGATATGCAAGAAGAATTCAAATCAATTACAGGAGTGAAAGTATCAAATTGACAGCAGAAGGCGGAGTTCAATACAGTAAGATTGCAGAAATCAAAGGTCCTCTAGTTATTGTAGATGACGTTGAGAATGCAGCATTTGACGAATTAGTTGAAGTTGAAACTAAAGATGGTGAAAGAAGATTAGGTAAAGTTCTCGAAGTTGGAAATGGTAAAGCAATCGTGCAAGTCTTTGAGGGAACTACTGGATTATCTATTGCTGCAACAAATGCAAAATTTGTCGGTAAAGTTATGGAGATGCCAGTTTCAAGAGAAGTACTTGGTAGAGTCTTTGATGGTTTAGGTAGACCAAAAGATGGACTGCCAGATCCTATTGCTGATAAATTTATTGACATTAACGGTGAACCAATGAACCCAGAACAACGTGAATATCCAAAAGATTTCATTCAAACTGGTGTTTCAGTAATTGATGGAATGATTACTCTTGTAAGAGGACAAAAACTTCCAATCTTTTCAGGTTCTGGTATGTCACACAACCTCTTAGCAGCCCAAATCGCAAGACAGGCAAGCGTTATTGGTACACAAGATGATTTCGCTGTGGTCTTTGCAGCAATTGGTGTGCAATACAGTGAAGCAGAATATTTCAGAAGAAGTCTTGAAGAATCTGGTGCTCTAAAAAGAAGTGTTCTTTTCTTAAACACAGCAGACGATCCTGCAATTGAGAGAATTATTACTCCTCGTGTTGCATTAACTGTCGCTGAATATTTGGCATTTGAATTAGGAATGCACGTTCTGGTAATTCTTACAGATATGACAAACTATGCAGAAGCACTAAGAGAGATTAGTGCAGCAAGAGAAGAAGTACCTGGAAGAAAAGGTTATCCTGGTTATCTTTACACTGACCTTTCAACAATCTATGAAAGAGCAGGTAAACTAAACGGAAAGAAAGGAAGTGTTACACAAGTTCCAATCTTGTCAATGCCTTCTGACGATATTACTCACCCAATTCCTGACCTTACTGGTTACATTACAGAAGGACAAATTGTACTTGGTAGAGATTTGTTCAGACAAGGAGTTTATCCTCCAGTAAACATCTTGATGAGTCTCTCAAGACTCATGAAAGATGGTATTGGTGAAGGAAGTACTAGAGCAGACCATGGTGAAATTTCAAATCAAGTTTATGATGCTTATTCTAGAGCACAAGAAGTCAGAGCACTTGCAGGAATTGTAGGTAAAGCAGGACTTACTGAAATCGATTTGAAATACATGGATGTTGGTGATGTCTTTGAAAATGAATTCCTATCACAAGCTACTGATGAGAATAGAACCATTGAAGAGACATTAGGTATCTTATGGAAGATTGTATCTAAACTACCAAAGAACGAAATTACAAAAATCAAAGATAAGTACGTAGAACAATATTACAAGGAAGAGTAGCAAAATGTCATTTGGACAAAATGTTGCTGCTACAAAAATTGAACTTTTCAAATACAAAAAATCTAGTCAAGTAGCCGTAATGGTGCAGAAAATTCTAGATGACAAGCGTAAAGTTCTCCTAAAAAACATTGAAGAGATGATTGAAGAAGCCTCAAAAGCTAGAGGCGGAATATGGGAGCCACTCCAAGACATCTATAGCTCTGTAAATGAAGCATACTTGGCATTGGGTTCTTCAACTGTAGACTCTGTTGCCGAATCAACTCCATCTGTAATGGAAGTGGATGTTAATGTCAGAAGAGTTGTAGATGTAAAAATTCCTGCACTATCTGTTACTGAAAAAGATACAAAATCAATGCCATATGGATTTGCTGACACAAACTCTTCAATTGACAGAGGTGCAAAACAGATCAAAGAACTCTTACCAAAAATCTGCAAAGCAGCAGAATATGAAAATTCTATTTTCAGTCTTGCAAAAGCATTAGAAAAAACTCAGAAATTACTTAACGCACTTGAAAATGTCATCATTCCTCAATATCAACAAAAGGTACGATTCATCATTGCTACCCTTGAAGAAAGAGAAAGAGAAGAATTCGCAAAGTTAAAAAAAGTCAAGGCTAAGATGGAGAGTAGATAATAATGGGCAAAGAAGAAATCAAAAAAATCATTGAAGATTCTAAACGTTCCCTAGAAAGCGAACATGAGAATTTTACCAAGTCTGTTAAAGACGATCTAAGTTCTTTCAAAAAGAAAGCACTAGAAAAAGTATGAAACAATCTTACCATGATTTAAATATGGACTTTGAGGAGGCACTTCATCCATGAAAACTATAGTCTTGTTACTTATGGCAGCAGCTGTAATTTCTATTTCAGGATCTACTAGTCTTGCTTACGCTGCAGAAGACGGAGCAGCAGGAAGTTCAGACTCATTGAAAATTCTCGGTGCTGGTTTAGCATTCGGTCTTGCAGCATTTGGTGCTGGTATAGGTCTTGGTCAAGTAGGTGCAGCAGGTCTTGCAGTCATTAGTGAGAACCCAGCTTTACAATCTAAGGTGTTCATCTTCGTAGGTATGGTCGAGTCAATCGCAATCTACGGTATAGTTATGATGTTTATCATCTTAGGACAGTAGTCCTAAACAACATATTTTTCAATTTTTAAAATTTTTTAATTATATTTTAGCTGGTTTACGTCTAGCACCCTAGAACAATATCTGCATTTGAGAACTCGACCTTCCTTGTCAATTACGTCCATGATTGATTCAATTCGTTCTGTACTGTTTGTGACACAATCAGGATTTGAGCATCGAAATATTCTGTCAATCTCATTTGGTAGTGATACTCTTCTCTTCTCTACCAATTTGTAATCTTTGATCATGTTGATAGTTGCTTTTGGAGCTATTACTGCCAACTTGTTAGTGTCATCATCTTTTAGAAACTTATTTTCGACCTTGATGATGTCTTTTTTCTTAAATTTGCCACTAGGTACGTTGAGGGCTATGGTGATGAGACTCCCGTCACTTCCATCGATTCTAAGTGCATTAAGTACCTGAATACCCTTACCTTCATCAATGTGGTCAATTACAGTGCCTTCTTTGATTCGTCGAACCATAAGTTCGGACTGTTCCATCAGAATACTTTGTATACCCACCTGTATATATCATTGAGAGAATGAACGAGTTCTACCAAAAAGACATAATCTCAATTAAGGATTTTAGCAAGGACCAACTTGAAAAAATCTTTGAATCTACTGATAAAATTATCTCCCTTAATCCAATTGATAGAAGGGAGATTTGTAAAGGGAAAACTTTAGGATATTTGTTTTATGAGCCAAGCACCAGAACTAGACTGAGTTTTGAAGCTGCAATGGCATCAATTGGAGGCAACTCTTTAGGAATATCTGATATTACTTCATCTTCAACTCAAAAGGGAGAGAGTCTTGCAGACACAGTTCGAATAATCTCAATCTATTCTGATGCAATGGTTTTGCGACATCCTCTTGATGGTTCTAGTAGATTTGCAGCTGAAGTCTCAGACAAACCCGTTATCAATGCAGGAAGTGGAACAGAAGAGCATCCGACTCAGGCAATTCAAGATCTGTACACAATTAAAAAAGAAAAGAAAAAGATTGATGGACTAAAAATTGGAATTATTGGTGACCTGAAATATGGGAGAACAGTTTACTCACTCTTGCATGGATTAGGAAACTATGATGTTGATGTTAGATTGATTTCTCCTGAATCACTAAGGATTAGATCTGATTCAACATATGAAATCAAAAAGAAATTAGACTATACTGAATCAACTAACATTGAAGATCACATTGATGATCTTGATGTCTTGTATGTTACAAGAATCCAAAAAGAGAGATTCCCTGATGAAGAAGAATATCTCAAAGTAAAGGGAAGTTATGTTGTTGGATTGGACTTGCTCCAACAAATGAAAGATGATAGTATAATTTTACATCCTCTACCAAGAATTGATGAAATCTCAACTGACGTTGATAAAACCAAGAATGCAAAATATTTCGAGCAAGCTGAATATGGTAAATACACTCGTGCTGCATTATTGGGTTTGACATTAAATGAGAACGGATTTTAGAAATCCGTATTCCATATATCTAGAGACGTTTAAACATCATTGTTGGCAGAAACTAGAGTGATTCCGATTTTTCCGTTGGATTTGGTATTGTTCCCTAGACAGGAATTACCTTTGAGAATTTTTGAGCCTCGCTACAAGCAGCTAGTTGATGATTGTATGCTAGGTGATGGTCAGTTTGGTGTTTGTCTTATCGATGAGACAAATTCTGTTAGCGGTTGGAACTCTCCAAAGAACGTGGGCACAATTGCAAAAATTACAAAATGTGAAGATGTTGAAATGGATGGACTACAACTCCACATTGAGACATTAGGGAGAAATTCATTTAAAATTAAAAAAATTATTCCGCCATCAATTCCTCAACCTGAAAACTATGATCCACTTTCAGTCGAAGGTCACCAACAAATCTCAGAAATACATGAAAAAGTTGGAACTGAAGCAAAAATGTACATTCAAGCTGAAGTTGAAATGATTCCTGAAATAGATGAGAGTATTTCTCTTGAGAAATGGGAAAAACTAGTAGATCTGTGGAAGAAGAAGATTGTCCATCAAGCATTACCCCAAGTAGTTGAACCTCATTCATTAGACCATGTTTTAGAGCAATACTATCTTACAACTGATACCCCTACAATTGATTACATCTATTCACTTTCTGCACTTGGAGCAAAAGATCCTAATGACTTACAACCAATACTAGAGGCAACTACAATGGAAGAATTGCTCCAAAAAGTTAACGAATTACTGACAATAAAATAACCCTTGGTAAGATTTTACATGATGTCAATTTCTAAAATTTCACTGATGGCCTTGGCAGCATGCTTACTATTTCCTGCTAGCAGCGTTTATGGTCATGGATTGGGAATTGATACTATCTCATCAGTAGATGTTGCTGGAAAAGAAATCTCAATTTCAGTTGAGATGCCGATGTACTTTGAAAATGAGCAAGAACAGATCACAATCACTGCAACTGACAGAGAGACAGATGAGCCTGCAAAAAATGTGACATTTCTCATTGGATTGTTTCATAGTAATGAGATGATTTTTAGAAATTACTTTTTCACAGAAAATGGCGTTTTACCAATAACGGTACTATCACAACAAGGATATGATAATTTTGTAATTAATGGAGAGCAAGACTCTCTTCTAGGAGCATATCATGGAACTAAATCATCTCCAATTGAGATTGCCGGCCCTGTTTTTGATTCAGGCGGATTATTCACTTTTGAAATTGAGGTCAGAACCATTGATGAACCAACAAACATCATAGAAGATTCAGACGTATATCGTGCAGATTTGACACTTGTTGAGACTACTTCTCATCCTCAAGAGGATGCAGAAGGAAATGATGTAGAATTTAGAATGAAATCTTATTTTGATAAAATCCAAAATTTCCAATATGACCCTGAGAACAAACAGGTAACTTTTGAGATGCCTTTTGATTGGAGTGAGGGCAGCATGTCCCATGTCCCAGTTGTTCACGAAGAGGTACATTTTCCAAAAGATTTCATTGAATTTTTGAGCCCCAGTTATACTGGATATGCAAATGGAATTGAATTATTCAAAGCTTCAGTATCAATTGATGATTACACAGAAGAAGATGAAAGAATAGTTCACTTTGTTTTGCTGCAGGATCATCTAAGATTCCTAAAAAATGAAATGAAAAAATCTGATGAGCCCCTACCTGACAATATTGTTTTTACTTTAACCACAAATGAAAAAATATCTTTTCCATTAGAGGCATTTACAAAGAGTGAGGAGTTCAAAGTGAATCTGTCATGGGATCCTATAGATCTTGAACCAGGAGTTGAAACAAACTTTGTCTTTACTATTAGGGATGCAAGAACAAACGAACCTTTGAGAAATTCTGATTACACATTTGTAATAATTCAAAATGGAGATGAGATACATCGTGTATCTGGAGTAGCAACAGTTGGTGGTGAATTTGAAAAATTTACGTTTGCTGAAGACCAAACAGGTCCTACAACAATAAAATTTGAAAATATTAGAAATACAGGACAGGAAACAGAATTTGGAATAATGGTTGCACCTGAATTTGGTACTATTGTATTACTAATATTGATAGTTTCTATTACATCTGTAATCTTTGTTACAAGAAAGAATTCATTTAGATTGCAACAAGTCTAACTGTGTCCATGTTCTTGTTTGTCTGAAAATCTTTTGTCATTGTAGAAACTTTTTCAGCGTCTCCATCAATTACAAACAGCTCCATGCACTTTTCTTTTTCAATTTTACTGTGAAGGTGTGTTGTAATTAGATCCTCAAAGTTGTGAGTTATCCCTGAAACAATATGATCAAATTCGTCATTGTGCACTACCAAAAGAATTGCGTGTATATTACCTGACAAATCTGATTTTTGCTTTTCTTCAGAAACAAATGCTCTGATTCCTGCACGGATTGCCTCAGACCTTCCTGAAAATCCCATACTTGATTGTAGTTTGTCTAATTCTGATAGAATCTCCTCATTGAGTGAGATTGAGACTATCGGCATATGCCTAATGTTATTAATTATCTTATAAGTTTAGCAATTAATATTATTAAGATTTTATAGATTTATTAATAATCCTAGAAGTTTTTTGTTCGTGAACAGTCAAACCAAAATGGCAATTATTGCAATTGCAGTCATAATCCCTCTTGCATCTCTTGCTGTTTATGGAACCGATTCAGCACGAATTTCAGAATCTGTAGATGATTCTAAATTGCAAGTAATTTCATCATTTTACCCATTACATGAATTTTCTCAAAACATTGGACAAGATAGAGTTGATGCAACTTTACTCATACCAGTTGGGGTAGAACCTCATGATTGGGAACCTACAATTAAAGATGTACAACAAATGCAATCAACTGATCTAATAATCATTAATGGTATAGGTTTTGAAAATTGGGTTGACAAATTAGAAGAAAACAATTTCTCTGGAACAATAGTTGATACTAGTAACGGAATTTTAATTGAAACCCATGAAGAAGAACATGAAGAACATGAAGAACAAACTACTGATACACATGATCACAGATTAGGTGATCCACATATTTGGTTAAATCCTGTACTTGCAAAAATTCAAGTTCAAAACATTGCAAATGCATTTTCAAATTCTGATCCTGAAAATAGAGACTTTTATCAAACAAATGCTGCTGCATACATAAAGCAATTAGATTCACTTGATTCAAAAATCCGTACAGAATTATCTTTTTGTTCAAATGATTTCATAGCTTTTCATGATGCATTTTCTTATTTTGCAGATGAATATGGATTAACTCAACACACAATACTCTCTGCAAGTGATCCTCATGGAGATGTTTCAGCAAGAACTTTGGAGAAAGTTATTTCAGAAGCAAGAGAGTTTAACATAAAAATTATTTTTAGTGAAGAAGCTGTAAATCAAAAAACTTCAGAAATTATTGCAAATGAAATAGGAGGTAAAGTCTTGATATTATCTCCATTAGAAGTTGTTGATGAGGGAACTTACATTTCTAAGATGAACGACAATCTTGAAAATCTAAAGGAAGCATTGTGTTGAAAGCAGTAGAAATCAAAAATCTCTCAGTAAAATATCCTGATGTAAAGGCTCTTGATGACGTTAGTTTTGAGGTCAATGAAGGTGATTTTCTAGGCATAATCGGACCGAATGGAGCAGGAAAATCAACTCTTTTTGCATCCATGTTGAATCTCCATACTGATTACGAGGGAACAATCAAATTTTTTGGTCAAGATATTAGAAAATCAAAAAACTATCTAAAACAAATTGGATATGTTCCGCAAAAACCAATTTTCGAGAAAAATTTTCCTGTTACAGTAAAAGATGTTGTTAGAATGGGATTGCAAAACGAATCTGATGCAGATAGAATTGATGAGATTTTACAGCAATTATGGATTCACGAATTGGGAAATAGAAGAATTGGTGAATTATCAGGAGGTCAACAACAACGCGTCTTTATTGCAAAAGCATTGGTTCACAAACCAAAATTGTTGATTCTCGATGAACCTGTAACAGGAATTGATCAGCAAAGCATAGAACTATTCTATAGCATATTGCGTGAACTAAATTCTAAACAAAATATTACAATTATTTGGTCTTCTCATGATCTTGATGCTGTTAATCAGTTAGCAAATCATGTAGCTTGCCTAAATCGTACACTATTCTTCCATGGTGAATCTGAAGACTTCTTTTCGAATGATGAACTTGTTAAACAATATTCTGAAGCATCAATGCAGGAACATATGCATCATCATTAATCATGTCTTTTGAAATTCTAACCTACAGTTTCATGCATAGAGCACTTATTGCAGGAATTGCTATTGCTATTCTTTGTTCAGTTGTTGGATTATTTCTTGTACTAAGAAGATATTCATTATTTGGTGATGCTATTGCACACTCTTCATTTGGTGGTGTTGCTGTTGGTTTACTTGCAGGAATTTATCCACTTTGGACTGCATATGTTGTTTCAATTGTTAGTGCACTAGTAATAACTAGAGTCAAAGATCGATTCAACATTTCTGGTGATGCATCAATTGCTGTTCTGTTATCTTCTGGTATTGCAGTTGGGCTCGTAATTATTGGATTATCTGGCGGATTTACGCTTGATATCTTTAGTTTTCTGTTTGGAAGTATTCTGCTAGTTAGTGTTGATGATGTAATTTTGATTCTAGCTTTGACAGGTGGAATTCTAATTGTTGTCTTGTTATTATTTAGAGAACTTCTTTATTCTACGTTTAATGAAGAACAAGCTAAAGTTAGTGGAATTCCTGTAGAGAAGATAAATTATCTCATAGTGTTTATGGCTGGACTAACTGTTGTTACATCCATTCAACTAGTTGGTGTCTTGCTAATTTCTGCTCTTTTTGTAATTCCAAACGTTTCAGCAATAATGTATGGAAAAGGATTCAAACAGACTGCAATAATTTCTATTAGTTTTTCAATTTTTTCAGTTGTTGCAGGAATTTTAATTTCCTATATCTTTGATATTACTCCTGCAGGAACAATTGTTTTGCTTTCTATTGGATTGTTGGCTGGTACTATGGGAATAAAGTCAACTGGATTACTTTCTAAGAATTAATCAAGTCATTTAGTCTTCGTTTGTCTTTAATGCTCTTTACATAAAACAAAGATGTTGCAAGAATTCCTAATGCAATTAACGGTGATGCAAGTTCTGTATACTTTAATTCAAATCCTTCTGATGATTGAACTTGTGCTGCAGTAACTGGAATCTCTGTCATTTTTATTGTACCAATCTTACTTGCTTGTTGTTCTACAAACCAGACATTGTTGTCTCCATCTGATGTCATGAATTGCACAAATGATGTTTCTGATGGAACTGGAATCTCAATCAAATTGTTGTTGTCAGGATCATATGCTCCAATACTATCTATGACATGTTGAGCAAACCACACATTTCCATATCTGTCAAATGTCATTCCAAATGGTAATGCTTCATCATTAGGCACGGTGATTCTATCAAATGTCTCTAAAACTGGATTAAATCTAGTAATTGCTGTGCCTGTATGCTCTGCAATCCAAAGATTCCCATCATCGTCAAAGAGCAAGGCCTCTGGTCCTTGTAATGATGGGTCATTTGAGAATTGAGTGATATGGTTATCTTTTGGATCAATGTATCCTATATTTCCTGCACCAGTAGTTGTAAACCACACATTACCATCTACATCAAGTGCTAGAGCAAATGGTAAGTTTTCTTTTCCAGGCAAAACAATTTCTTCAAATTCATCATTTTCTGGTATGTATTTTACAATCGTGTCTTTGTTAACTATAGTTACCCAAATGTTTCCATCAAAGTCTGCTTTGATGAAAAGGGGTGTATTATTTGCAACAACATCCAATCCTTTTACAATTCCTTCAGGAATTATTTTGGGAATAGTTTTTGTTGTGATTTCTTTAGTTTGAGGATCCAAGAATCCTATTTGGTTTCTAGGAGTATCTACAAACCAAATTTTGCCATCTTTATCTTGAGTTAGAAATGTTGTAGTTTCCCCATCAAATGAGTATGGTGTAAACTCTAGAGTCTCAAGTGAAAACTCCCACAAACGTGGAGCTGATGCATCGCTTATCCAAAGTGTATCTCGTCCATCATATAATGGGAAAAGTGGTTTTGATTCTTCTGGTAAATCGTATTCAAAAACCTGTGTTTGAATATCTGTCAGTCTTGGTTTTACTAGCAAATTCAAAAGCTTTGATTCATTTGCATTCTCGGTTCTTTGTGCTTCAACTTCAACTAACCATTCACCTGAAAATCCAAATGTCATTTCACCTTGGAATTCTATTGGTCTATTCTCCTCCTGTTTGATTTTCACCATTGGAACTTCTATTGGTGAGATACTTTTTGACGGATTTGATATCTTGACTTTAAGCTGGTCTGAATCGTAGAGTGGATTTCCTTCAAAGTCACTTACTTTGACTAGAATGGTGTTTGAGCCGCTTGAAAATGGTGAAATATCGATGTCAAATTTTGTATTTTCAGTAAACTCTAGAGTTTTGAAACCATAAACAATCTCTTGTGCATCAACTTTTTGGATTTCTCCCGCAGGTAATGTTCCATTTGTAATTAGCGCAACAACTCCTAGTAGAATGATTCCTAACACTACGTCAACTTTAAGCGATTTCTTTAATTTTTTGTGAACAGAAATTTTTCCTGATTGTAGATTCTCTTCTCCATTCTTTTGTAATTTGAATTGAAAGAACCCGCCAAATGTAATTATCACTGCTGCAATTGCAATCTTTAGAATAATTAATTGACCGTAGACTGATTCTGTAATCAATCCAATATCGCTTTCTA
>VMBT01000998.1_pt1 | contig 15339 bp, 15 predicted proteins | sample 4404301 | NCBI WGS metagenome assembly VMBT01 (sample SAMN12238535, study PRJNA552566) | marine metagenome | isolation source: Coastal seawater | place: USA: coastal Georgia, Sapelo Island | collected 2008-08/2009-08
GCTGTGCCATCTTCTCCCGACAAATAACAAAATTCGTCTTTCACATTAGCTGCTGTCAGAAGGGGCCTGAACAAATCATTGGTAGCATCTTTAACGCCAATTATATTTTTAATTTTAGATAACCTAATCATTGTTTCAATCGACATGTCTATTACAGACCTTCCTGGTATGTTATAAATTATTATTGGAATTTCTACTGCGTCAGCTATTGTTTTAAAATGTAAATATAACCCATCTTGGGTTGGCTTATTGTAATATGGCGTGACAACAAGAGCAGCATCAGCCCCAACACTCTCTGCATGTTTAGTATAATCTATAGCCTCTTTTGTATTGTTTGATCCTGTACCAGCTATTATTGGCACCCTGCGATCATTGATTTTTATAGTTTCTTCTATTATTTTTTTATGCTCTTCGTGAGATAAAGTTGGTGACTCACCTGTTGTTCCACAAGGAACCAACCCATCAGAACCATTTTCAATAAGGTGATTTACTATTTTTTCAAAAGAACTGTAGTCTACTTCACCATTTTTAAAGGGCGTTATTACTGCTGGTATACTTCCAAAAAACATTTCAATGTATGGCGGAGAGAGAGGGATTCGAACCCTCGGAAGGAGTTACCTCCTTCGCAGGTTTAGCAAACCTGTGGTTTAAGCCACTCACCCATCTCTCCTTTTTTATTTTCATTAATCCTCATTACTTAAATTTAGAGTGAAACTCAACTATATTCATTAATATTTAAATTATGTTAAGGAATTGATTAATATAATAATTTAAAAGAATACATAAATGGAAAATTTAATAAGAAGATTTTGGGTTGGTAAAATTTCTCTATGGAGATCTTATTGGTTAATTGGCGAGCTATTAAATGCTTTATTTATCTTACTGATTTTTAATGTTGAGATATATGTTTTTGGTAATAATAAATTTACAAGCTCCTTACCATTTTTAGATTTTAGCAACTTCAGTGTTATATCAAAACTTCTAATAATAATATGGACGTCTTTTATAACAGTTGGAATATGGAGATCGGCTGAAAACTATAAAGGGAGTATGATTTGGATAATAGCCACTTTTTTATTCTTATCGTATAGGATTTTTACGCTTAGATTAATTTTTTTTGGATAGTTTTAGTTTTAAAATATCATTAAGAATTTTAGGATTAGCCTTGCCTTTGCTTTTTTTCATCGATTGACCAACAAAAAAACCTAAGAGTTTATCTTTTCCAGACAAATACTGCTCTACCATTTTTTGATTTTCATTTAGCACTTCATCAACAATATTTTCTATTTCACTTGTATCTGTAACTTGTCTTAAACCTTTTTTTTCAATTATTATTTCAGGATCTTCTTTTGACTCAAACATTTCAATTAAAAGATCTTTGGCAATTTTACCTGAAATAATATCTTCTTTAATCAACTTGATGAGTTTACCTAAATATGCTGAACTAATAGGAGAATTGGAAATTTCAATATTTTTTTCTTTTAAAAGAGAAAATAATTCCGTGGTAATCCAGTTTGCAACAATTTTTGCAGAATCAATCAGAGCATTATCAGATTTAATTACACTATCAAAATAATCTGATACAGATTTATCTGCTGTTAAAACTGATGCATCGTAGTTAGATAAATTGTAATCTTCAGCATATTTTCTTTTTCTTTCATCAGGCAATTCAGGAATTGAATTAACTAATTTATCAATAATTTTTTGATCAATTTCTAAAGGCAATAAATCAGGATCTGGAAAATAGCGATAATCGTGAGCTTCTTCTTTACTGCGCATTGGTTTTGTTTTACCTGTGTTGGTATTGAAGAGAAGTGTATTTTGTTGAATAGTACCTCCCTCTTCTAAAATTTCTATTTGTCTTTTTGCTTCATAATTTATAGCTTGCTTAATAAATTTTATTGAATTTAAATTTTTAATTTCACATCTAGTTCCAAAATCTTCTCCTGGTATTCTGACAGAAATATTTACATCAGCACGAAGTGAGCCCTCCTGCATATTTCCATCACAAGTATCGAGGTACATCAGTATTGATCTTATTTTGTTAATATATAAGCCTGCTTCATCAGCACTTCTAATATCTGGCTCACTAACAATTTCCATTAAAGCAACTCCAGACCTATTTAAATCAACATAAGTTTTTGTTGGATTTTGATCATGCAGACTTTTACCTGCATCTTGCTCTAAATGAAGTCTTAAAATTCTTATATCTTTTGAAGAGCCATCCTTAAAATCAATACTTACTTTACCCTCACCCACTATAGGATATTTATATTGACTAATTTGATAACCTTGAGGCAAGTCTGCATAAAAATAGTTTTTTCTATCAAATACTGAATAATTATTAATTTTAGCTTTTAGACCAATTCCTGTTTTTATTGCTTGTTCTACACAATAACTATTAATAACTGGAAGCATACCTGGCATAGCCGCATCTACAAGGGAAACTTGACTGTTTGGTTTGGATCCAAATGCCGTAGATGAATTGCTAAATAATTTTGAATTTGATTTTACTTGTGCGTGTATTTCTAGACCAATTACGGTCTCCCACTCATATTTATTTCCCTTAATAAGATTACTCATAATCCTTTTCTAATGCAAATGCTGCATTAAATATTTCTTGTTCATCAAAGTGCTTACCTAAAAGTTGAATACCCAAAGGTAATCCATTCTTATCTTTACCATATGGAATTGAAATACCTGGAATGCCAGCTAAAGAAGCAGGCACAGTGAAAACATCATTAAGATACATTTTAATAGGATCATCTTGCTTTTCATTTAAAGGAAATGCTGCGCTAGGAGCGGTAGGAGTTAAAATTAGATCACACTCTTTAAATGTTTCTATAAAATCGTTTGCAATTAGTTTTCTTACTTTTTGAGCTTTAAGGTAGTATGCATCATAATAACCAGCGGAAAGAACATATGTTCCTATTAGTATTCTTCTCTTTACTTCTTTTCCAAAACCTTCACTTCTAGTCATTTCATACATCTCATCTAAACTTTTTGCTTCATCTGCTCTAAAACCGTATTTAACACCATCATATCTTGCTAAATTAGAAGAAGCTTCAGCTGGAGCAATTATGTAATAAGTAGGCAAAGCGTATTTTGTATGTGGAAGAGAAATATGTTTAATCGTAGCTCCTTTTTTTTCTAATGATTTAATAGCATCATCCCAAACAGCATTAATTTCATCAGAGATTCCATCAACAGTATACTCTTTTGGAATACCAATTGTTTTACCATTTAAATCAGAGTTTAATTGTTTTGAATAATTCGGTATTGAAACATTAGAACTTGTACTATCTCTCTCATCATGTCCTGCAATTTCTTCAAGCAATATTGAGGCGTCTGTTACATTTTTTGAAAAAATTCCAGCTTGATCTAAACTTGATGCAAAAGCAGCAATACCCCATCTAGAGCATAGACCATATGTTGGCTTTATACCAACTACTCCACAAAAACTAGCTGGTTGTCTTATGGAGCCACCTGTATCAGTTCCAGTTGAGCCTAAACATAAATCTGCTGCAACAGCTGCAGCAGAGCCACCGGATGAACCGCCTGGCGCTAAAGGAGTATCCTTATTAGATAGTGGATTGATGGTATTTCCAAAATAACTAGTATTAGTTGCAGATCCCATTGCAAACTCATCTAGATTTGTTTTGCCAACAAAAAGAGAGCCTTCATTAATTAGTTTTTGCGTAACAAAAGACTCATATGTAGGATTAAAATTTTCTAAAATTTTTGATGCTGCAGTCGTAGGCATATTTTTAGTACAAAAAAGATCTTTTACTGCAATAGGGATACCTTTTAATTTTTTATTATTAGGTAATTTTTCAATTTCTTTTACTTGATTATTAATTTTATCTTCATCAAAATAAATGAAAATATTTAAATCTTTTTTTTCTTTAATTTTTTTTATATATGTTTGGGCTATTTCTTTTACTGAAATTTTATTTTCATCTATTAATGATTTAAGTTGATTGATTGATTTAAATTCCATTACTCTACAACCTTAGGAACTGCAAAATAACCCTCTAATTTATCTGGACTATTTTTTAAAATTTCATTTGAAGAATTAATATCTTTGGCCTCATCTTTTCTTTGCGGTAGAGTTGATGATGAAATATTTGCTAAAGGCTCAACAGAGTCAGTATCAACCTCATTTAGTTGTTCTACCCAATCAAGAATAGAATTCATATCTTTTAGTAAATCATTAGCTTCTTCCTCAGAAAGGCTTATTCTTGCTAGTTTGGCGATTTTATTTATTGTATTTGTATCTAACTTCAATTTATATGTCTCCAGTGATTGAAAAAACCAATAATTTAATTGATCGCCTTCATACATCACAAATTCTTGTAGGTCTAGACGTAGGTTTTAAAACAATTGGAATTGCTGTATCTGATAGATCTTACACAATTGCTACACCTTTAAATACAGTATTAAGAAAGGGCACAACCAAAGATTTAATAAAACTAAAGGAATATTTAAAAGAATATGAAATTGGTGGATTTGTTACAGGACTGCCTATTAGTTTAGATGGTTCAGAAAACGAGCAAACAAAAAAAATACGTAATTTTAGTAGTGAATTGCAATCATATTTTTCACTACCTGTTGAATATTGGGATGAGAGATACTCATCCGATGTGATATTTAAAGAAATGAGAAATTCAGATATTAGTGCAACTAAAATTAAAAAGAAACTCGATCAACAATCAGCAGCCTATATTTTGCAAGGGTATTTAGATAGATATAGAAATAAAATCTAAAATAGTTTACACATAGTAGCACATTTTTAGCACATATGAATTCGAAAATTTTAAAATCAGGACATATAAAATTATACAAAAGAGAAAATTCAAAATTCTGGCAAATGAAAATTAAATTGCCTAAACAAAAAGCAATAAGATCATCTTCAGGTACAAAAATTTTAAAAGAAGCAGAGAAAATTGCATTGAATAACTATTCTCTACTAAATAAGGAAAATAAAATAAAAATTAAAAAAACCTTAAACAATATATTTAAAAAAATGCATTTAGTTGAAACAGCTGATTTAAATAAAAAAGAAATTGAATTCATATTAGATGAAGCTCAAAAATTTATTTCTTTTAATAAAATGAAGATTAAAAAAAATAATTTGTTAGAAGGTAGGACAATTTTTAATCTATTTTTTGAAGACTCAACAAGAACAAGAACAAGTTTTGAAGTTGCTGCTAAAAGGCTAGGTGCCGATCTAATAAACGTTGCTGTCAAAGATAGCTCAATTAATAAAGGTGAAACTTTACTTGATACGATGACGACTATTAATTCTATGAATCCTGATGTTCTAATTATAAGACATCCAGATGAGGGTATAAGTAAAAAAATTTCAATGAATGTTGATGCTTGTGTCATCAATGCTGGGGATGGCAGTCATGAACATCCCACTCAGGCTTTATTAGATGCTTTGACAATAAAAAATAGATTCAAAAATTTTAATAAATTACTAATTGCCATATGTGGAGACATTCTTCATAGTCGTGTAGCAAGATCAAATATTATAATTTTATCAAAATTAGGAGCAAAGATAAATGTTATTGGACCAAAGGAGTGGTTGCCTAAAAATATAAAAAAACTTCCAGTAACTGTTTTCACCGATATGAAAAAAGGTCTTAAAAATTGTGATATTGTTATGATGCTTAGAATTCAAAAAGAACGAATTGTTGGGAAAATTATGCCAAATCAAAAGACTTATTTTAATAAATACGGATTAGATTACAATAAGCTTAAATATGCTAAAGAAAATGCTTTTGTCATGCACCCTGGTCCAATGAATAGAGGTTTTGAAATTGACTCAAAACTTGCAGATGATGTAACAAGAAGTTTGATACAAGAACAAGTTGCAATGGGAGTTGCTATTCGTATGGCGTGTTTAGTTATTTTAACTAAAAATAGAGATAATGTCCTTAAGTCTTAGTTTTTTATTTATAATTATTTTTTACTTAATGGGATCTATTCCTTTTGCCCTATTGATTCCGAAAATTTTTGGACATGGTGATATAAGAAACATCGGCTCTGGTAATGTTGGGGCAACAAACGTGCTTCGCACTGGAAATAAATTTTTAGCTTTTTTAGTTCTTAGCTTAGATGTTTTAAAAGGTTTGTTTCCATTTATTATATTAAATTTATATTCAGAAAATATCAGCCTTTTACAAACTATTTTTTTATGTCACTTTTCTATCTTAGGGCATATATTTCCTATTTGGTTAAAATTTAAAGGGGGCAAAGGGGTTGCTACTTACATTGGTTTTTTATTTGGTGTTAATTTAATTTTAGCATTATTTTTTCTTATTACTTGGCTGGCTATTGCTTTAGTATCTAAATATTCCTCTCTTAGTTCTTTAATTGCAACAACTATTGCTCCTATTTACTTTATTATAAAAAGCGAAAACTATATTGCAATTTTCTTAATATATTTACTTGCTGTAATTGTAATTAAACACCGTGAAAATATCAAAAGACTCCTAAATAGAACTGAAAATAAAATAAAATTATCTAAGTAGAAATCTGTATTTTTTAAAAAATTCTTGACGAAGTAAGTTTTAACTGAAATTTGGACTAAAATTTTTATGAATGTATTAATTGTTGAATCGCCTTCTAAAGCAAAATCTATTAACAAATATTTAGGTTCTGACTTTAAAGTCCTAGCTAGCGTTGGTCATGTAAGAGATCTATCAGCTAAAAATGATGCCATAGATACAGAAAATGACTTCAAAATGAAGTGGGAGACAAGTGACAGAGGAAAAAAAGTTATAAAAGAAATAACTGACGCTGCAAAAAAATCTGAAAATCTCTACTTAGCAACTGACCCTGACCGAGAAGGAGAAGCTATAGCATGGCATGTTGAAAAACTTTTGAGGGATAATGCCTCTCTATCAAAACTAAATATTCACCGAGTCACGTTCAATGAAATTACAAAAAATGCCGTTCTAGATAGTTTAAAATCACCCAGAGAAATCGATGAAAATTTAGTTAATGCTTATTTGGCTAGACGTGCTTTAGATTTTTTAGTCGGCTTTACGCTATCTCCTGTTCTTTGGCGAAAGTTACCTGGATCAAAATCTGCTGGAAGAGTTCAATCAGTTGCTCTTCGAATTATTAGTGAGCGAGAGTTAGAAATAGAAAAATTTAATCCTGAAGAATACTGGTCCATTCAAAGTAATTTTAAAAACAATGAAGACAAACTTATAAATTCACGTCTTACTGTATATGAAGGAAAAAAAGTTGATAAACTTGATATTAAAAATGAAAAACAAGCTACTGATATTTATGATCAAATACAAAAATCAAAATTCAAAGTTGGCAACATCACAAAAAAAGAAGCTAAAAGAAACCCCTACCCTGCTTTTACCACTTCTACCATGCAAATTGAGTCTAGCCGAAAATTAGGATTAAGTGCAAGTCAAACTATGCGCACTGCACAAAAACTTTATGAGGGTACTGAAATAAATGGTGAGACAACAGGTTTAATTACTTACATGAGAACAGACAGTGTAGTGATGTCTAATGAAGCAATAAATCAGGTTCGCAGTTTTGTAGAGCAGCATTATGGGAATGAGTATCTTCCAGAGAGTCCAAGAATTTATAAATCTAAAGCTAAAAACGCTCAAGAAGCGCATGAATGCATAAGGCCAACTGATATTAACTTAACGCCTAAAGATATTAAGCAATATATTACTGGCGAAGAATTTAAATTGTATGAAATTATTTGGCAAAGGGCAGTATCTTCACAAATGGCTAGTGCTATACTAGATCAAGTGGCAGTTGATATTGTTGATGAAGATCAAAAAATTACTCTTAGAGCAAATGGCTCAACTATCAAATTTCCTGGAATGTATAAAGTTTATCAAGAAGCAAAAGATGATGATAAGGATGAAGAAAAAGAAACGATACTACCAATGATGAGTGAAGGTGAGGCATTAGATTTAAAAGAGGTCATCAAAAATCAACATTTTACAATGCCACCTCCTCGCTACACAGAAGCAAGCTTAGTTAAAAAATTAGAAGAGCTTGGAATTGGTAGACCTTCGACCTATGCCTCCATTATTAAAGTCTTACAAGATAGAGATTATGTAATTTTAGATAAGAAACGTTTTAATCCTCATGATAGAGGACGTATTGTATCAATATTCCTTGAAAAATATTTTAATCAATATGTTGAATATGATTTTACTGCTGATCTTGAAAATCAATTGGATGAAATTTCTGATGGTAAATTAGATTGGAAAGAAGTTTTGCGAAAATTTTGGGAAACTTTTAAGCAATTATGTGATGATACTGTTGGAAAATCAAATAGAGAAGTAATTGATGTACTTGATGATGCTCTAGGAGCACATTTCTTTCCACCGGAAGGAAAAGATGAAAGCAGAAAATGTCCTACATGTGATAATGGCAGGCTTGGGATCAAAGTAGGAAAATTTGGAGGATTTATTGGTTGTTCAAATTATCCAGATTGTAAATATACAGTTCAATTTAATCAATTAAATGACAAAGATGGCGCAACTCTTAGTGGTCCAAAAGAAATAGGTATTTACCCAGAAACAAATGAAATGATTACTCTTCGAAAAGGTCCTTATGGTTTCTATATGCAAGTAGGTGAAGGTACTCCAGAAAAGAAACCAAAAAGAGTGTCCATACCTAAAAATTTTGAACCTGAAGAAATTGGTCTTAATACTGCAATACAGTTATTAGGTTTGCCAAGAAAATTAGGATTTCATCCAGAAACAAATAAAACAGTCAGTGCAGGAATTGGCATGTACGGACCATACATTCTTCATGATAAAAAATATAAAGCTCTAGAAAAAACAGATAATATATTGGATATTGAACTAGATAGAGCAATCGAACTAATTGCTAAACCTACTCAACGCGGTAACGCAACACTTAAAACTTTTGGCGAACATCCAAGTGAAAAAAAGAATATTACAGCCCATGATGGAAAGTTTGGACCGTATGTAAAATGTGGTAAAATCAATGCTTCACTTCTTGGAGATCAAACAATTGACAGTTTAACTCTTGAAGATGCGATAAAACTTATCGATGATAGAAAGCAAAAAATAGGTTTAAAGAAAAAGAAAAAATAAAATAGATTTGATTTAAACCAAAATAGCCTTAAATATGAGATATGCCTAAAAATATATCTCTTAATGACGTCAAAAAATATAGAAACAAGTTTTTAAAAAATAATAAAAATACTGCATCAAGAAATGCTTTAATAAAAAATGATTTAAACACGGTTGCTCTTAATTGGGAAAATTTTAGTCAAATTAATCATCATTTTTCACATCTAATTGAAAAAGAATTACCCGCAACAAATCAAATGGCCTCAGGTCGATGCTGGGGATTTGCAGGATTAAATTTAATGCGATTAGAAGTTGTAAAAAAACTGAATCTAAATAACTTCGAGTTCTCTCAAAACTATTTTATGTTTTGGGATAAACTAGAAAAGGCAAATTATTTTTTAGAAAATATAATTAAAACAAGAGATCACGCATATGATAGTAGATTAATTATGCATCTTGTTAAGGCTCCAGTTCAAGATGGCGGTCAGTGGGATATGTTCGTAAATCTCATCGAAAAATATGGAGCAGTTCCAAAAGATGTAATGCCAGAAACCAATCACAGTAGTAAATCCATGGCAATGAATTACATCTTAACGCATAAATTAAGAGAATTTGCTTCTGTCTTAAGAAAAAAACCTTCTAAACAATCAGCTTCCTTGAAGAAAGATATGATGGAAACCATTTATAACTTATTGGCAATGTTTCTAGGTCAGCCACCTGAGGCAGTGAACTGGTCTGCTAGAGATAAGGATAACAAATACATTTCTATTGCTGATTTGTCACCTAAGGAATTTGTAAAAAAATATGCTGATATCAATATTAAGGATAAGGTTTGTCTGATCCATGCTCCAATGAGTAATAAAAAATTCAATACTACATATACTGTTGAATACTTAGGTAATGTTATTGAGGGACAAGAAATAAAATATTTGAATGTGGAGATAGCTGAACTAAAAAAATCTGCGATGCAATCAATTAAGAATAATGAAGCAGTTTGGTTTGGATGCGATGTAGGAAAAAGATTTAGTAGAGACATGGGTGTGCTTGACATGGGTATTTTTGACTATGAAAATGTTTTTCAAACATCATTTAAAATGAACAAACAGACTCGACTAGAATACGGTGACAGTGAAATGACTCATGCGATGCTGTTAACTGGTGTTGATGTTAAAAGTAGAAAATCAAGTAAATGGAAAATTGAGAATAGCTGGGGCACTAAAAGTGGAAATAAAGGTTACATGATGATGACTGATCAATGGTTTGATGAATATACCTATGAAGTTGTTGTTGATAAACAATATCTTAGTAAAAAATTATTAAAATACCTTGATATGAAACCTGTGAGTTTGGAGCCATGGGATCCCATGGGAGCTCTAGCACATTAATTTGAATAAATTAAATGCAAGTAAACTATGGAAGTTAATCCAACTAACTGGAGATGAATTATTAGGTAAACTACCTGATCATCCAAATCATCCAAAAGGTCGTAACCCCTATGCTCACGTAGCTTTAGAGGTAAAGACTCATTTTAAAATGACTTACAAAGATATACCAGATGAAAAATTTGATGAAGTGGTAAAGTATTTAGAATTTTTAAAACAAAATCCTAATTAAAATTAATCAAATTCTTTATATTGAATAGATAATGAATTGACGCAATACCTTTGCCCTGTTGGCTCAGGACCATCATCAAAAACATGTCCTAAATGGGCATCACAAGCGGCACACATTATTTCAGTTCTAATCATTCCGTGAGAAGTATCTTGTTCAGTTTTAATTGCATCATTTGATATTCCCTTAAAAAAACTAGGCCAACCACATCCTGACTCATATTTTGATGTTCGTTCAAATAATTCAGCTCCACAACACCTGCATTTAAAAACTCCATCTTTTGTAATATCAAATGCTTTACCAGAAAAAGCTGGCTCAGTGCCTTTTTGTCTGGTTATATAGTATTCTTCTTCTGAGAGTATTTCTCTCCACTCTTGATCAGATTTCACAACTTTAGTCATAATATTTGTCTCTTACTATTAGATAGCACTATTCCTAAAATAATAAAGATAGTTCCTATTAAATGAAAAAAAGAAAATTTTTCTTCAAGAAACATAATTGCCCACATTGAACTAAAAACAGGAATAAGGTGTAAAAAAAGGCTGGCTTTATTGGCTCCTAAAATAGAAACACCCTTATTCCAAGCAAAAAAAGAAGTAATACTTGCAAAAATAGCAACATAACTAATCATCAAAATTTCATTTGAGTCTTTAGGTAAGTAAGAGTTATTTTGAGCTTCTAAAAGATAAAACGGAAAAATAAATATTAACCCAATAAAAATCATCACCTCTAATGTGGCCAGTTGTGATAGAGAACTATCAATTTTCTTTAATAAAACAGAATATAAACCCCAAGCAAAAACTGCACCTAACATCCACAAATCTCCTTTAGTGAAATTTAAACTCAAAAGATTATTAATATTTGCTTTTGAAATAATGAGCAGAACCCCGATGATTGACAATATAATACCAAAGAATTGCATGAAATACGTTGGAGTTTTGTATATAACCCATGAAAAAAAAATTATTAACAAAGGCGTAATAGACGCCATTATCGATGAATTTATCACCATTGATGTTTCTAAAGATAAATAGGTAAATGAATTGAATATTGTAACACCAAGTATCGATGTAATTATTAAAAAAATAAAATTTTTTTTATATTTATCAAAATCTTCAATAATTTTACGATAAGTAAAAGGTAGTAATAAAAGAAAAGCAAGAGACCATCTTAAAAAACTTAATTTAAAAGGTGTTAAATTATAGAGAGAGGCCACTTTTCCTGTAAAAAAATTACCTGACCAAAAAAGTGAAGAGGCAACTAATAATATAAATGCAAAATAAATACTTTTTGAATTAATCATCAACTAATGTCATTAATGATGACGTGTCATATCGAGATCCACCATTTTGTTGAACTTGCTCATAATATTTATCAACAATTTTAGTGACAGGAAGAGAAGCGCCATTTTTTTCAGCTTCATTAAAACAAATTGATAAATCTTTTCGCATCCAATCAACTGCAAAGCCAAATTCATATTCCCCTTTAAGCATAGTTTTATATCTATTCTCCATTTGCCATGATTGTGCTGCACCTTTTGAAATTACTTGTAAAACTTTTTCCATGTCTAAGTTTGCTTTTTTACCAAATGCCATCGCCTCTGATAAACCTTGCACCAAGCCTGCAATACAAATTTGGTTAATCATTTTAGCTAATTGACCTGATCCAGTTGAGCCTATTAATTCAATAGTTTTGCCATATGAATTCATCACAGGTTTTGCTATTTGAAAACTTTCTTCATCCCCACCAACCATTATTGATAAAATACCATTTTCTGCTCCTGCTTGACCACCTGAAACTGGTGCGTCAAGAAAATGAAATTTGTTTTCTTTTGCCTTTTGATAATATTTTCTCGCAATATCCGCTGAAGCAGTTGTGTGATCGACTATAATAGTATTTTCTTTAATATTTTTTATAATGCCATCATTGCCTTCCATTACAGATACTAAATCTTCATCTCTTCCTACACATATAAAAACAACTTGAGCATCAGATGCTGCTTCACCTGGAGTTGATTTTGCTTTTCCTGAAAATTCTTTGACCCATTTATCAGCCACTGAAGTTGTTCTATTATATACAGTAGTGTTATAGTTATTTTTTTTAAGATGACCTGCCATGTTATAACCCATAACGCCAAGACCAATAAAAGTAACATTTTTTATTTCCATATCATTATTCTCCAATTAGATTTAATATTGCATAACTTAATTTTTTTGAACCACTTACAACAAGGTTTTTAGAATTTTCATAAAATTTATATTCTAATTTATCAAAATGACAATCATGACCTCCTGCTTGTCTTACAATAAATACCCCTGGTATATGATCCCAAGGATGCAAACGCGATAATAAAGTAAAATCTCTTTTTTCAAGCACGATATCAAAATATTCACATCCAATTGATCCATACGAATTAATGTCATTAAACTTATCTTTTATTGCAAATATTTTTTCTTTTTGATTTTCATCCCAATACTTTGTACTTATTGAGCCTATAGAATTTTCAATTGTTGTATTTACACTTAATTGAATTTTTTTATCATTAAAAAAAGTTCCTGTTTTATCAGCAAACATAAATTCTTCACCAATAGGTTTGTAAATAAATGACTGGATTATTTGTTTATTTTTAGTCAATGATACCATTACTGCAAATCTATCTTTCGATTTAGCAAAATTGCTAGTTCCATCTATTGGATCAACAGTCCAGCAGTAATTATCAGATTGATAGTAATTTAATATTGAAGGATCTTTGGAATAAGTTTCTTCCCCAACAAACTTAGAATTTTTGATTAATTTTGATAATTCAAAATAAAGCTCTTTTTCTACCTTGATATCAATTTCTGTTACGATGTCTTTGTTATTTTTATATGAAATCTGATTATTAGATAAATTTCCGAAACTAGGTATTATAATTTTTTTACTGATATTATATAAAATTTCTCTTATGTCATTTACATTTACCACTTGGTTTAAATAATAGCTTTGTACAAATTTAAAGCAAGAGACTTAGTGATTGCACCAATTTTTCCTTTATTTATTTTGATTTTATCAACTTGTGTTATTGGTGTTACTAGGCTCCCTGAGCTCGTAATAAAAACCTCTTCAGCTTTCATAAGCTCTTTTATAGAAAATTCTCTCTCAATTAGTTTTAAATTTAAAGAGTTAATAATTTTTTTTAAAACTGTCCTCGTCACACCTTTTAAAATTTCTTTGTTTGCTGGATGTGTTATAATTTTTTTACCTCTCACTATCCATACATTTGAATGAGCAGCCTCAGTAACTTTTTTTCCCTTGAGTAAAATTGTCTCGTAAGCACCCTGCTTGCTAGCTTCCGTAGCAGCCAAAATATTAGCTAATAATGACGTTGTTTTTATATCTGGTCTTCCCCATCTTATATCAGGATAAGTAATTGCTTTATACCCTTTGTAATTTTTATCAGGTAAATTAAATTTTTTCTTTGCCGTATAAATAATTATATTTGGCTTAAGATTTTTTTTGTAAGCATGTTCACGGGGTTGTATTCCTCTTGTTATTTGTAAATAAATAATACCATTTTTTAATTGATTTTTTTTCACTAAACTTAAAAAAATATTTTTTAATGAGGGTTTATTGATTTTAAAATTGAAATTCAATTCACTCGTGGAATATTTTAATCTACTCAGGTGAAACTCAATATCAAGGAGTTTGCCATTTATAACTTTAATTACCTCATAAACACTATCAGAAAATTGAAAACCCCTATCTTCTATATGAATTTTTGCATCTTTATAATTTACATATTTATTATTAAGATACACATATTTTGACATAGATTAGAATGATGAAAGTAATTTTTCTAATTTATTGATGTATTGTGTCTCTGCAAAAAATACAACGTCATCATTCTCTTTAAAATTTGTATTACTATTAGGAATAATTATTTTACCATCTCTCAATATAGATCCTATTCTAACACTTTTTGGTAAATTTAATTCTTTTAAATTTTTGTTACAAAGTGGTGACTGTTTATTAATCATTGCCTCTATTACTTCTCCAAAACCATCACCCAGTGAGTAATCACTCATTATGCCTCCCCCTCGAACTTTTTCCAATATCTTTGAAATAGTAATGAGTTTAGGATCTATTGTGATATCTATACCAATGTTTGATAATAAAGATGTGTAAGAGCTATTATTTATGAGGGCCATACACTGCTTTGTGCCTGCTCTTTTTGCAAGTAATGAAGCTAATACATTAACTTCATCATCTTCAGTAACTGCAAGACAATATCCAGCTTCAGCAATATTTACCTCATCTAATATTTGATTATCTAGACCATCACCATTAGTAATGGTGACTGAGTTTAATTGTGATGCTAAAAACTGAGATCTCTCTTTATCGATTTCAATTAATTCAGTTGAAATGCCATTATCATCTTTTTCAATTAATTCAGCAAGGGAAAAACCGATATTTCCTCCTCCAATTATAACAATTTTTTGTGCTTGTAATTCTTTGTGTCCAAATTCTTTAAGTACATCTTTTAAATTTTGTGTCTCAACAACCATATAAATCAAATCATTATTTTCAATTTTAGTTGAAGAATTAACAATAAATTTTTTATCACCCCTGAAAATAAATAAAATATTTGCTA
>VMBT01001002.1_pt1 | contig 15284 bp, 18 predicted proteins | sample 4404301 | NCBI WGS metagenome assembly VMBT01 (sample SAMN12238535, study PRJNA552566) | marine metagenome | isolation source: Coastal seawater | place: USA: coastal Georgia, Sapelo Island | collected 2008-08/2009-08
TGGAGGTGCTGGACCCGGCCACCGCCGATGCCAACCCTGCCGCGAAGGCCCTGGCCGGTGTGAGCGGTGAGCTTCAGGTCTTGCTGCCGATCGACGGACTGGTGGATCTCGAGGCGCTGCGGGGCCGGCTGGAGAAGGACATCGCTAAGGCCGAGAAGGAGATCAAGGGGCTCTCGGGTCGCCTCTCGAACCCCAACTTCGCCTCCAAAGCCCCCCCTGAGGTGGTGGCCGAGTGCCAGGCCAACCTGGCGGAAGCCCAGGCCCAGGCCGATTTGGCCCGCAAGCGTCTGGCCGACCTCGGTTGATGGATTGGCAGAGCTGGCTTCCGGTTCTGCAGTCCCCGGCGGGGGCGCTGCTGTTCATCCCCCTCTATGGGATTTGGGTGACGCTGTTGCTGCCGGGGGTCTGGGCCTCGATGCTGGCTGGAGCCTTGTACGGCACCTGGTGGGGCAGCCTGATCGTCTTCGTGGGGGCCTGCCTCGGGGCTGAAGCGGCCTTTCTGCTGGGACGGACCTGGCTGCGGGACTGGGCGATGCGCCGGCTGGAGGCCTTCCCCAAGCTGCAGGCGGTGGAGCAGGCGGTGAGCCGCGAGGGCCTGAAGCTGGTGCTGCTGACCCGCCTCTCGCCGGCGTTTCCCTTCTCATTGCTCAACCTGGCCTATGGCTTGAGCGAGGTGAGCCTGCGCGACTACACGATTGGCCTGATTGGGATCATCCCCGGCACGATCCTGTTCTGCGGTCTGGGGGCCCTCGCCGGTGATGTGGCCCGCTTCGGCGAGGTGCTGAGCGGCGAGGCGGATCCCTTCACCTGGGCCCTGCGGGTGGTGGGCATCGCCGCCACCGTGGCCTCGGTTTGGCTTGTGGGCCGGGCCGCCCAGCGGGCCTTAAAGGCAGCTCAGCCTTCCGACTGATCCGGCAGCGGCCAGTCGCGCAGCGCCGCGATCAGCACGAACCAGGCCAGGCGCAGCTTGGCGAGGGGGCCGGGGCGCGCGGCGAGATCGGCGAACTTGGCGCGGCCGCATTCGGTCTTGATCCAGCGGTAGACGGCGGGTTGGCTCATGGGGCAAGCAGGGCTTGGAGGCTGGCTTCATCCAGCACCGGAATCCCGAGACTCTCGGCTTTGCTCAGCTTGCTGCCGGCTTCCTCACCCGCCACGACATAGCTGGTTTTTTTGCTGACCGAGCCGGTCACCTTGCCGCCCGCGGCCTCGATCAGGGCCTGGGCCTGACTGCGGCTCAGGCTCGGCAGGGTGCCGGTGAGCACGAAGGTCTGGCCGGTCAATGGCGCAGGACCGCTCGGCTCGGGTTGTTCCTCGTCGCCGCTGGCCAGGCTGAAGCCCAGGCGCTCGAGGCTGGTCAGCAGCTCCTGGTTGGCACCGGTGGAGAACCACTGCTGCAGGCTCTGGGCGATCTCAGCGCCGATGCCATAGACGGCGGTGATCGCCTCGGGGGTCTCGGTGGCGGCGGTGGCGAGGTCCGCTGCACTGGGGAAGGCCTTGGCCAGGGCTTTGGCGTTGACCTCGCCCACATGGTGGATGCCGAGGCCGTAGAGCTGGCGGTGCCAGGGCTGTTGTTTGGACTCCGCCAAGGCGGCCACAAGGTTCTCGGCGCTCTTGCTGCCCATGCGCTCCAGGCTGCAGAGCAGGGCGCCATCCAACCGGTAGAGGCCTGCGATGGAGCCCACCAGGCCCCGGTCCACCAACTGCTCAATCAACTTGCTGCCCAGGCCATCGACATCGAGGGCGCCTTTGCTGACCCAATGGCGCAGGGCGCCGCGCAGGATCGCCGGGCAGCTGCTGTTGACGCAGCGGGTGGCGGCTTCCCCTTCTTCGCGGACGAGCTCGGAGCCGCACTCCGGGCAGGTGTGGGGTAGCTCCAGCCGCTCAGCGGCAGCCGGGCGCAGCTCCGGCAGGACCCGCACGACCTCGGGAATGATTTCGCCGGCCTTGCGTACGACGATCGTGTCCCCGGCGTGGAGATCGAGCTCCAGCAGTCGATCGGCGTTGTGCAGGGTGGCGCGGCTGACGCTGGTGCCGGCCAGGGGTACGGGTTCAAACTCCGCCACTGGGGTGATCACGCCGGTGCGTCCCACCTGGCAGCTGAGCCGCAGCAGTTTGCTGGGGGCCTCCTCGGCGGGGTACTTCAGGGCGATGGCCCAGCGGGGGGCCTTTTGGGTGAAGCCGGCCGCGTCTTGAAGGCGCAGGTCGTTGAGCTTCACGACGACGCCATCGGTGGCGTAGTTCAGCTGGCGGCGGCCCTCGTCCCAGTGCTCGAAGAAGGCCTCGACCGCTGCTAGATCCGGCAGTAGGGCGGCGTTGGGGTTGACCTTGAAGCCGGCCTGCTTGAGCCAGTCCAGGGACTCCCACTGGCTGGCGGGGCTTCCGCTCCAGTCCGCTGGCAGGTGCAGGGTGTAGGCGAAGAAGTCGAGTTTGCGCGCGGCAACCACCTTGGGGTCCAGCTGCCGCAGGGTGCCGGCGCAGGCGTTGCGGGGGTTGGCGAAGAGGGCTTCGCCGCGGGCCTGACGCTCGCTGTTGATGGCCGCAAAGGTGCCATCGGGGATCAGGGCTTCGCCGCGTACCTCCAGCCAGGCCGGCGGGTTCTCCAGCTGCAACCGCAGCGGAACTGAGGCGATCGTGCGGACGTTGGCGGTGATCTCCTCCCCTTGCTCGCCGTCGCCGCGGGTGGCGGCCCGCACCAACACCCCGTTCTCGTAGCTGAGGGCCAGGGCATTGCCGTCGATCTTGAGCTCACCGACCATCGGCAGGGCGGTGCCGGCCTCGCGGTCCAGCACCTTGAGTAGGCGGCCGTACCAGGCCTCGAGCTCATCGGTGTTGAAGGCGTTGTCGAGGCTGAGCAGGCCGATGCGGTGGCGCACGCTGCTGAAGCCCGCCGCCGGCGCTCCCCCGACGCGCTGGGTTGGGCTATCGGCGCTGATCAGGCTGGCGTCGGCGTTCTCCAGGTCCAGGAGTTCGCGATAGAGCCGGTCGTAGACCGGGTCCTCCATCACGGGGGCATCGAGGACGTAGTACGCGTGCGCGGCTCGGTTGAGCAGGTCACGCAGTTCGCTGGCGCGTGCCTGGGTCCCGCTGGTGGTGCTGCTCACGGCAGGGCGTGATCAGGCAGCGGCCATCTTTTGGATGCGATCGACCTTCCAGTCGTCCTCGACTTTCACGAAGGTGAAGTCCAGGGGCAGCTCGGCGTTGTCTTCGGCCTTGAGCTTCACGGTCAGGGTGATCTGGTCTTCTTGGATCCGGGGACGGCCGGACTTGAGGTTGCGGTACTTGTTCAGCTGCAGGCCGGCCAGGAAGCGAATGAACTGCTGCCGGTTCACGTGGGAGCGGTAGTTCTTGGTGGTCAGCAGGTAGGCGGCGTCGATCCGGCCGGAGGCCACCTGGGTGAAGAACTGCTTGATGACCGGATTGATCCCCCGGGCATTCAGCACCAGCTTCACGGCGCTGATGGTCCAGTAGAGGAGGAGGGCCCCGGCGCCAGCCAACAGGGCTTTGGTGCCGATCTGAGAGATCAGGGCCGTATTGAGGTCCATCGCGCCCGGGACAGTTGTATGCGGCCCACGAGTCTGACTGACGGCCCCGTCAGAATGCGGCGCAGCCGTCCAGCTCCTCCGGCGTGCCCCTTGCACCGCTGCTGCCGCTGTATCACCGCCTGAACCGCGAGCACTTCGACGGTTCCCTGGCCAGCGCCGATGGCACCAGCCTGGTGAGCGTGCGCTGGAGTGACGGGCGGATGCGCCGCAGTGCCGGTCTCTACCGCTACGGGCCCGGCGTCAGTGAGATCGTTCTCTCGCGCCCCTTGCTGGAGCCGCTGCCGCTGGAGGCCTGCCTCAGCACGCTCTGCCACGAAATGATCCACGCCTGGATCCATCGGGTGGTCCGCGCCGATGAGGTCCATGGACCCCAGTTCCGGGCGCGGATGGCGGCGATCAACGGGGCCCAGCAGGAGTTCCAGGTCAGCGTGCGCCATAGCTTTCCGGTGCCGGCGCAACCGGCGAAGTGGCTGGCCCGCTGCCCCGGTTGCGGCCTGCAGTCCCCCTACCGCCGCCGCCGTCAGGGGGTGGCCTGCCGTCAATGCTGCGACCGTTTTGAAGGCGGCCGTTGGAGCGCCCGTTTCCAGCTGGTCTTCGAGCGCTCCGCCGCCTAAGTTCCGCCCATGGCCACGGTTCTTTGGGTTTGGCAACTCAGCGGCGTCTCGATCGCCCTGCTGGGTCTCGGGCGTGAGCGCTGGTTGCGTGCCCGCCGCCTGGGACGGGGGTAGGCCTCACTAGCCTGATTGGATGCGCGACTCCTACGACGACTGGTCCCCTGAGCGACCGGAGCGCCCGGCCTACCGCCGCGGGGAGCGCGGCCTGGACCAACGGATGGACCAGTGGGTGTCAGCCGGCCGCCAGCTGGTGGACGGTGTCTCCGGCGCTCGTCCAGGTGGTCGCCGTGCCTCCTCGGGCCTTCGCCTGGATCAGGTCGGACGTTGGGTAGAGGACAAGATCGACTGGCTTCTGGAAGATGACGACGGCTGGCGGGAGTCCTGGGAGGAGCCCTCGGCGCCCCAGAGCCGTCGCCAACCCTTAGATGCGATCTCCCGCCGAGGTCGATCTGCTCGCCCCGCAGTGGCCCCCGCGCCCGTGCGCGTTGAGGCTCAGCCGCAACCCAGTGCCCCTGCCTCGTCCCAAGAACCCGTCGACCCCGACGCTTGGCCAGAAGACGAGAGCTTCACGCTGAACCGCTGGAAGCGGGAGGCCAGCCCACGGATCTCAGATCGCAGCGTGGAGGTGGTTGATCCTCAGCCGTTCGATGCGGGTCTGGGTAGGTCGCTGCCCCGCTCAACCCGGCGACGCGTCCGCTGAACCTGGTGCTTGGAGCGCCGGGTGCCGGCTTTCCGTTCCTGCACTTGGAAGGGGCAGCCCTGCTGGCGCAGTTGGGCGTTCACCGGCGCGATCAAATCGCGGGGAACGTCCTCGGCCATTTGCTCGACGCTGGTGCTGATGGAGGCGCAGCCGTCCGACAGCAGTTCCAACAGAGAGGCCCACTGCTCGACAAGGGTCGGCTGGGGAGGGCTGGTGCTGGTGTGGGGCCGTCTGCGAGAGCGGCTCCTGAAGGGAATCACGGTCATGACCATCCGATGCGTTAGGTCAATCATCCCGCCAGCACACCAGCCCGCAACCTGTCAATCCTTTTTTCGTTCAACTCGTAACACTTGTTAGAAAGTGTTATGGAGTTTTGTGTTCGGCAGGGCCCAGCCAGCGCTCCAGCAGTGGTGAGAACACCTCACGGATCACGGTGAGTTCCCGGCCTCCGCGAAAGAAGCGGTAATGGCGGCTCCAGTAGGGGCCTGGGATCCCAAACCCCTCTTCCAGAGATGGTGCCTGGACCCGGGCCAGGCCATCGACCTCGCGGTAGAGCTCGGCGCGGTTGGCGGTGAGGCTGGTCCAGATCGGCTGGTTGCGGGCCTGGAGGTGTTGTTCGGCTTGCTCTTGGTTCCACCAGCTCTCAGCCCAGGCCAGGGTGAGGGGGCCGCAGCGCAGCCAGACCTGCCTGCGCACCAGCGGTGGCTCGAGCTCTTCCACCTCCAGGGGGGCTTCGCTGGCCACCTGCTGATCGGCCTGCATGGCGATCACCTCCACCTGGACGGGTTGTCCCGTTAGGGATTGCAGGTGGCGGGTGGGGCTGCCATCCCCCAGCAGCAGCAGGCGCCAAGGACCGCTGAGTTGGGGGCCGCCGCTGACGGCGTCTGCGCAGAGGCCCGCGGCCACGGCCTCAGGCGCGGCTTGCCAGAGGGGCTGGGGCGAGGGCCAAAGCTCAGTGGCTTGATCCGAACTGCTCAGGGGCTTGGCTTTAAAAACCTGCCCCGATGCTGACGCGCCGGCGCACGCCACTGCGTTCGATCACGGCCCCATCGCTCTGAATCGAGACCAGCCGCCAGCCGCTGCTGCCGATCTGCTCTCCGATCAGGGCGTTGCTTGAGCTCTTGCCCTGTTGAAAAATGGCCGAGCCCCGTTGGCCGGGGATCTGGACGACACCCACCAGCTCCGGCAAGGCTTCTGCTGGGGCCGCGGACTCGCTTGGGAGGGCCGGAAGAGGCGGGAGCTGCGTGATCCAGGCCTCCTCTGGCGGCGGTGGCGGCAAGGCCTCGCTGGTGGCGGGCTCTTCGTTTGGGGTGAGGTTGCGCAGGTCGCTGAGCAGGCGGGCGTTGCGCTCGAGCCGGAGTTGCCGTTGCGCGCTACTCCAGCCCTGATAGAGGCCAAGGCCGGAGCCCAGGGCACAGAGCATCAGGCCGCCCAAGAGCCACTGCTTGGACTGCTGGAGCAGGGCTGGGCGGGTCCGGTTGGCTTCGGTCGACGTTGTCTCGCGAACGTCGACCTCAATGGCGTCGTTGAGCTCGGCCTGCTGCGCGGAGGCCGGTTGAAAGACCCGATCCATCACCTGCTCGGCCTTGAGCTCCCAGTAGGCCTTGGAGGTGTTGATGGAGCGGATCGGGCCCACGCGGCATAGCGCTGTGGGTGAACCCTATCGGCTTTGCGGAGTGCTGACGAGGGTGTTGTTGCGGCGACTGTCTAATTCCAACCAGAGCATCAGAGCCGTCACATCGGCATGGCTGACTCCAGGAATCCGCGAGGCCTGCCCCAGGTTGCTGGGTTCGATGGCGCTGAGTTTCTCGCGGGCCTCCCGCGAGAGCGTGCCGATCTGCTCGTAATCGATTCCCTCGGGGATGCGGCGCTCGGCTTGCTTTTTCAGTTGATCGATTTGCTGCTGTTGCCGGGCCAGGTAGCCGCTGTATTTGATGTCGATCTCGGCCCCCTCACGTACGTCGAGGGGGAGCTCGGCATCGGCGAGGCCATGGCGCACCAGATCGCCGCTGTGGAATCCCGGACGCCGCAGGAGGTCCGCCAGGGTGATGGATCCCTTGATGGCCGCCTTGGTCTCCTCGGCCACGGCAGCCGCCACAGGGTCGCTGACCTTGAGTCGCACGCTTTCGAGCCGCTGCTTTTCGGCTTCGATGGCCTCCTGTTTGCGCTGGTAGATCTCCCAGCGACGGTCGTCGATTAAACCCAGCTCACGGCCCAGGGGCGTCAGCCGGCGGTCGGCGTTGTCTCCGCGCAGCACCAGCCGGTATTCACTGCGGCTGGTCAGCACCCGGTAGGGCTCCCGCAGATCCTTGGTGATCAGGTCATCGATCATCGTGCCGATGTAGCTCCCTTCCCTGGGGAAGTGCACCGGCTCCTGCTGGCGCAGTTGACGCACGGCATTCAGGCCCGCCACCAGGCCCTGGGCTGCGGCTTCCTCGTAGCCGGTGGTTCCGTTGAGTTGCCCGGCGCTGAAGAGTCCCTTGACCCGTTTGGTCTCGAGGGAGGGTTTGAGCTGGGTGGCGGGCAGGTAGTCGTAATCCACGGCATAGGCCGGCCGCAGCATCACGCACTGCTCCAGCCCGGGCAGGGTGCGCAGCAGTTCCAACTGCAGCCGCTCCGGCAGTCCCGTGGAGAACCCCTGGACATAGATCTCCGGGGTGTCTCGGCCTTCGGGCTCCAGGAAGATCTGGTGGCTGTCCTTGTCGGCAAAGCGCACGATCTTGTCCTCGATCGAGGGGCAGTAGCGGGGCCCTTTGCTGTCGATCACCCCGCCGTAGATCGGCGTCAGGTGCAGGTTGTCTTTGATCAGTTGGTGCGTGGCCGCGGTGGTGCGGGTGATGTGGCAGCTCATCTGCTCACCGCTGACCCAGCTGGTGGGATCAAACGAGAAGAAGCGATCGGCGGCGTCGCTGGGTTGCTCCTCCAGTTGATCGAGGGCGATGCTGCGGCGATCCACCCGTGCCGGCGTGCCGGTCTTCAGGCGATCGGTCTGGAAGCCCAGCTCCTGCAGGGCCTCGGTCAGGCCCTCGGCCGCCTGTTCACCGGCCCGACCCGCTGACATCGATTGATGGCCGACCCAGATCTGTCCGCCGAGGAAGGTGCCGGCGGTCAGGATCACGGCCCCGGCGCTGTAGGTGCTGCCGAAGTAGGTCCGCACGCCCTGGATCGCGGCGTCCTCGACCACCAGTCCGGTGACCATGGCCTCGCGTAGGGCCAGGTTGGGGGTGTGCTGCAGCAGTTGCAGCATCTGCCGGGAGTACTGGCGCTTGTCGGTTTGGGCGCGCAGGGCCCAGACCGCTGGACCGCGGCTGGCGTTGAGGACCCGTTTCTGCAGCGCGGTGGCGTCGGCCAGCCGCCCGATCACGCCGCCGAGGGCATCCACCTCGTGAACCAGCTGGCTCTTGGCCGGACCGCCCACCGCCGGATTGCAGGGCTGCCAGGCGATCCGGTCGAGATTGAGGGAGAAGAGTGCGGTGCTGCAGCCCAATCGGGCGGCGGTGATCGCCGCTTCACAGCCGGCATGACCGCCGCCCACGACGATCACGTCGAAGTGCTCGATCGGGGCGAAGTCAGCGGACACCATGCTTCGACGCTACGGCGCCGCCAGGTTGCGGAAGCGGGTGAACTGCGGCTCAAACAGCAGCTTGACCGTGCCCACCGGCCCGTTGCGGTGCTTGGTCACGATGATCTCGGTGATGCCGCGATCGGGGGTGTCGGGGTTGTAGTACTCGTCGCGGTAGATCATCAGCACCAGGTCGGCGTCCTGCTCGATCGAGCCCGATTCCCGCAGGTCGCTGAGCATCGGCCGCTTGTTGGTGCGTGATTCCACGCCACGGCTGAGCTGGGAGAGGGCGATCACCGGCACGTTCAGCTCCCGGGCCATTTGTTTGAGGCCCCGGGTGATCCGCGAGAGCTCCTGGACCCGGTTATCGGATCCGCTTCCTTCCATCAGCTGCAGGTAGTCGATGATCACGACCCCGAGCTCCTTGCCGCTCTCGGCCATCAGCCGGCGGCAGAGGGAGCGCATCTCCAGCACGCCGGCATTCGGCTTGTCGTCGATGTAGATCGGCATCTGCCCCAGGGTGCTGATGCCCTGGCCCAGCAGGGGCCATTCCTCGGGCTGCAGCCGACCGGTGCGCAGACGACCGCTTTCGATGCCCACCTCCATCGCCAGCAGTCGATAGGTGAGCTGCTCCTTGCTCATCTCCAGGGAGAAGACGCAGACCGGCAGGTTGTGGAGCTGGGCCACGTTCTTGGCCAGGTTCAGCGTGATGGCGGTTTTGCCCATGGCGGGGCGGCCGGCCACGATGATCAGGTCGCTGCGCTGCAGCCCCTGGGTCATGGCATCGAGGTCGTAGAAGTTGACCGGGATGCCGGCCACGGCCGTTCCCAGGGAGCGGCTTTCGATCTCGTTAAAGGTGGCCGTCAGGATTTCCGCCGTTGGGGTGAGGCCAACGCTGGGCTTCTCCTGGCTGATGGCAAAGATCTTCTGCTCGGCCTCATCCAGCACCTGCTCCATGGGCTTGCCCTGATCGAAGCCCAGCTGGATCACCTCGTTGCCGGAGCGGATCAGCTGACGGCGCAGGAACTTGTCCATCACCAGGCGTGCCACCTGGTCGATGGAGGCGGTCGAGAGGGTGCGCTCCACCAGCTCCACCAGCCGGCCGCTGCCACCCACCTTCTCCAGGGCTCCGGTGTCCGCCAGCCAGGCGGTCATTGCCGTGAGGTCCGTGGGTTTGCCCTGGCCATGGAGCATCAGGGCGGTGCGATAGATCTCCCGGTGGGCGGAGAGATAGAAGGCCTCCGGCTGCAGCACATCGGCGACGCGGCCGATGGCATCGGGGTCCAGCAGGATCCCGCCCAGCACGGCTTCCTCGGCCTCGAGGTTTTGGGGGGGCACGCCATCGGGCATCGCCTCGAAGCGTTCGTCCTCCCGCGGTCTGCCCCGGGGCGCCGCGCGACCGCCGCCGCCCTCATCGGCGTCGCTTTGGCTCAGGGGAACGCTCACCATTGCTTTGGCCGGGGCTTCAACGAAAAAGCCGCCAGTCCCGTTGGGGCCTGACGGCGAAGGGGTTGCTCATTGTGGCGGGAACCGATCGGTTCGCCCAGACCACGCTGAACGGTTCTTAGTGGCTGACCACTTCGAGGTTGATCTCGGCGGTGACGGCGCTGTGGAGCTTGACCTGCACCTTGTAGGTGCCGGTGCGGTGGATTTCGGGGACGATGATGTCGCGGCGGTCCACTTCCTTCTTGGTGGCGGCCTCGATGGCCTCGGCCACGTCGGCGTTGGTCACGGTGCCGAACAGCACGTCATCGCCACCGGTCTGCTTCTTGACGGTGAAGCGGCCGATGGTGTCGAGGGCGGTGCGGAAGTCCAGGGCTTCCTGCTTGAGGGCAGCCTGACGCTCAGCTTCCTTGGCGCGGCGGTGCTCCACCTGCTTCAGGACCGCGGGGGTCAGGGGAACAGCCTTGCCTTGGGGCAGGAGGAAGTTGCGGGCATAACCGGGGGCAACGTCCACCAGGTCACCGTTCTTGCCCAGGCTCAGGACGTCCTCGCTGAGGACTACGGATACACGCTTAGCCATGGGGATGCAGTCGAACGATCATCGAATTTGGCGATTGATCAGACTACGCCACCACTTGCGGCCTGTGCTAGCAGCGGCCTAGGCAGGCGCACCTGGGTGGCGAGTCCCAGTCGTTGCAGCAGCCGGATGTGCATCCAGGTGAGGTCCGGTTCGCGCCAGCCCCAGCCGTGGCGCGCTGAGTGGGGGTAGGCGTGGTGGGTGTTGTGCCAGCCCTCGCCGAAGGTCAGGGCGGCCACCCAGGGGTTGTTGCGGGAGCCGTCGCCGCTGTCGTGCCGGATGTAGCCCCAGCGGTGGGTGGCGGAGTTCACCAGCCAGGTGCAGTGGTAGACGACCACCAGGCGGAGGGGAATGCCCCAGAGCACCAGGGCCCAGCCGCCGGCGCCGCTGACCGTGCCAATCCAGAAGAGCAGTCCCGCCAGGGGCAGCTGCAGCGCCAGAAACCAGCGGTTCAGCCAGCGGTAGTAGGGGTCCTTGGCCAGGTCCCCCGTGAACTGGGGCACGGCCTGCTCAGCGGGGATATCCCGGAACATCCAGCCCATGTGGCTCCACCAGAAGCCCTGGTGGCTGTTGTGGTGATCTGAATCCGTATCCGAAAACTTGTGGTGGTGGCGGTGCAGGCCCACCCAGTCAATGGGGCCGTGCTGGCAGCTCAGGGCGCCGCAGGTGGCGAAGAAGCGCTCCAGCCAGTGGGGCAGCCGCAGAGCCCGGTGGGAGAGCAGTCGGTGGTAGCCGATGGTGACCCCCAGGCAGGCCGTGACCCAATAGAGGATGGCCAGGGTGCTGGCGGCTTCCCAGCTCCAGAAGCGTGGCAGGAGGGCGACGAGGCCCAGGCCATGCAGGGCGGCCATGAAGCCGATCACTCCCCAGTTGCGGGGGAGCTGGTTGATGGGCGTTTGGGCGTGGTTGGCCCAGACGCTGCTGCGGCTGATGGTGGCAGTCATCTCCCTCCTCTCGATACGGACGCGATGTTCTCGCTAAAATGGTAGCAGTACGGATCCGTATCGGGTGAATTATCGGGACGAACTCGAAGCAGGTCGTGACGCGTTTGGGCATCTGATCAAGGTGTGGCACGAGCGGAACGGCTGGAGCCAAAGGGTTTTGCCCGCCCTGGCGGAGCGCCTGGAGCTCGGCCGTGTCCACAATTCCCAGCTCTCCAACCTGCGTAACCGCAAGTTGACCTCCCCCGGGCCGGAGCTGTTTGTGGCCCTGGGCCGCATCAATGAATTGCTGGCGGCCCAGGGCCCGGCTGGACTCTCGCCAGAACTCGAGCAGCAGATCAGCGATCAGCCGGAGTTGCTCGCGGCCCTGCAGTCCTCGGCGCTGCCCCTGTTGAGTGATTCCGATGAGGCCTTGGGCCCAGCCCAGCTCTTCGAGATCTTTGTCGGCCTGCGCCAGCCACCGGGGGCCTTTGACCTGCGCATTGATGTCGCCGAGGCGGCGGGCTTGAGTGCCGCCTTGGCGGAGCTGCTGACCGCTGGTCGTCCCTGGCGGCTCTGCAGAGAGCAATTGATCGCGGCCTACCCCGGGGAGAAGCGACAGAGACGGGAGCGCTTCGCTGAAGTGATGGCCGGCCAGCGGGAATACAGCGCCGAGGAGTTGGATGCCGAGCTGGCGGACCTGCGCCGGACCCTGGCGGTGCTGGGGGCGGCGGATGAGCAGGAGCTCAGCGCCGATCAATTTTTGGATCTCCTACGCCAAAAAGCCCGACTGCTGGAGCAGCCGGGCCAAGGGGAGGAGGAGTCCGATCTGGCGGAGGCGATCCGCCGTCAGTTGCAGGCTTAGCCGCTGTAGCGGGCTTCGCGCACCCGCTTCGCCCAGCCCAGCTTGCGCAGCAGCTTGATGTGCTGCCAGGTGATGTCGAACTCGAACCAGCGCAGGCCATGACGGGCGCTGGAGGGGTGAGCGTGGTGGTTGTTGTGCCAGCCCTCGCCAAAGCTCAGGATCGCCACCCACCAGCAGTTGCGGGAGAGATCCGGGCAGTCGAAGTTGCGATAGCCGAAGGCGTGGGTGGCGGAATTCACCAGCCAGGTCACGTGATAGACGATCACCAGGCGCAGGGGAATCGCCCAGAGCACCAGACCGAGGCCGCCGCCATGGACTTGGGCCGCTTCGCCGTACCAATACAGGGCTGCACCCAGGGGGATCTGGAGCAGGAGGAACCAGCGATCCAGCCAGCGGTAGAGCGGATCCTGGAGCATGTCGCCGGTGAAGCGGTGGATCTCCTTGATCGCTGGGATCTCGTGGAGCATCCAGTCGCTGTGGGCCCACCAGAGGCCGCGGGCGGCGTCGTGGTGGTCGTTCGGTTGGTCGGAGAACTTGTGGTGGTGGCGGTGGAGGCCGACCCACTCGATCGGACCGCTCTGGCAGGCCAGCGTGCCCATGACCACCAGCACCCGCTCCACCCACTTCGGAGCAACAAAGCTGCGGTGGGCCACCAGGCGGTGCAGGCCCAGGGTGACGCCGATGACGGTGGTCCAGTACAGGACTGCGAGCACGGCAACGCCTTGCCAGCTCCAGTACTGGGGCAGCAGCGCAAAGACAGCACCAACGTGGATCGCCAGCATGAAGCCGGTGGTCCCTGACTTGTATTTCCTCTGACTACGGGGAAGTTGTGCACGGGGCACCACCAGGGCGGCGCGCATCCGAGCCTCTTGGGCGGCGGTATACCCATTGGATCCGCTGGCTTGGTCCGCCCCCTCGCGCTGAGAAGGGTGGGCCGCCGCAGCGGTGTCGGGGGCTTGGACCAAGATGAACTCCTTGAAGGGGCGCAGGCGTCGGGTCGCTGTGGTGCTCCAGCAAGGGAGCCTGCGCACCAATGGCCTGGGATGTCAGTCGGCTGTAGCCAAGACATCAGTTTGAAAAATCTAGACGGCTGGCCCACCGTCACGCGGGAGCAGCATGGGTTCACCTGTGGATGGCCATGACCTCTCCTCACCAGGCCTGGGCTGCTGATCAGTTGGCCGTTGCCCTGGAGCGCACGGCGCCGGTGGCCCAGGAGCGTCGGGCGGGCATCAAGCCCCGGTTGCAGCGGGTGCTCGACGCCTTTGCGGCCGAGCGATTGGGGGTGCACCATTTCGCCTCCGTCAGTGGCTACGGCCATGGGGACCTGGGCAGGGAGGTGCTCGACCGGGTCTTTGCCCGGGTGCTGCAGGCCGAGGCGGCCGCGGTGCGCCTGCAATTTGTGAGCGGCACCCATGCCATCGCCGCTGCCCTCTATGGGGTGTTGCGGCCCGGTGATCGGCTCTTGGCCCTGACGGGGCGTCCCTACGACACCTTGGAAGAGGTCATCGGCATCCGGGGCGAGGGGCAGGGGTCCCTGGCGGAGTTCGGGGTGGCCTACGACGAGCTGGATCTCCTCCCCGATGGGAGCGTCGATGAGGCGGGAATCGCTGGGGCACTGGCTGTGCCCACCCGCATGGTCCTGATCCAGCGCAGCTGCGGCTACAGCTGGCGCCCGTCCTTGACCGTGGCGCAGATCGCTCGCTTGGTGGAGCGGGTCAAGGCGGTTCAGCCCGGCTGCCTGGTGTTCGTCGACAACTGCTACGGCGAGCTCGTTGAGCTGCAGGAGCCCACGGCCGTCGGAGCGGACCTGATGGCGGGCTCCTTGATCAAGAACCTCGGCGGCACGATTGCTCCGACGGGCGGCTACGTCGCCGGGCGCGAGGAGCTGGTGGAGCAGGCCTGCTGCCGGCTGACCGCCCCGGGCATCGGTAGTGAAGGGGGAACAGGCTTTGACCTGCATCGCCTGCTCTTCCAAGGACTGTTTTTGGCGCCGCAGATGGTGACCGAGGCGCTGCTCTGCGCTGAGTTGACCGCAGCGGTGTTTGACGGCTTGGGCTACGCGGTCAAGCCCCTGGTGGGAGGGGTGCGCAGCGATGTGATTCAGGCGGTGCGCCTGGGGTCCCCCGAACCGCTGAAGGCCGTCTGCCGCGCCTTTCAGACCTGTTCCCCCGTGGGCTCCTACCTCGATCCGATCCCAGCACCGATGCCCGGCTACGCCAGTGAGTTGGTGATGGCGGGCGGGACCTTTATCGATGGCAGCACCAGTGAGTTCTCCGCCGATGGCCCCCTGCGGGAGCCCTACGTCCTCTATGCCCAGGGCGGCACCACCCAGGCCCATGCGGAGCTCGCCTTGGAGCGGGCCCTGCTGGCGTTAGCTGAATCCCATTACAAGGGTGGCCCTGGGAACAGCCGCGCCTCGGCAAATTCGACAAACTGAGAGCCACTTTTGCTGCGGCGCGGCCCATGGGTCTGCACTATCCCGATGACTGCCGCTATTCCGACAGTCACGAGTACGTGAAGTCCGAAGGGGAGCTGGTGCGCGTCGGCATCAGCGCCTTTGCGGTCGATCAGCTGGGGGACATCGTCTTTGTGGAGTTGCCCGAGGTGGGGGACAGCCTCAGCCAGGGCTCCAGCTTCGGTTCGGTGGAGTCGGTGAAGGCCGTGGAGGACATGCTCTCCCCGATCGATGGCACCGTGGAGGCCCGCAATGAGGCGGTCCTGGCGAGCCCCGAGGAGCTGCAGAACGACCCCTATGGCGAGGGTTGGTTGCTGTTGGTGCGTCCGAGCGCTCCGGCCCAGATCGAGGCTCTGATGGATGCCGCGAGCTACGGCGCCAAGGTCGACGGTCACTGATGGAGTTGAGCGCCTTCGTTCAGCGCCACATCGGGCCCACGCCCGCTGAGCAGCAGTCGATGCTGCGGGATCTCGGCCTGCCTGACCTGGAGGCCTTGGTGCGCCAGGTGGTCCCCGAGCCGATTCGTCTGGAGCAGGCCCAGGCTCTGGAGGGTTTGCCGGCGGGTTGCCAGGAGTCTCAGGCCCTGGCGGAACTGCAGCAGATCGG
>VMBT01001005.1_pt1 | contig 15273 bp, 14 predicted proteins | sample 4404301 | NCBI WGS metagenome assembly VMBT01 (sample SAMN12238535, study PRJNA552566) | marine metagenome | isolation source: Coastal seawater | place: USA: coastal Georgia, Sapelo Island | collected 2008-08/2009-08
TAGTATAGTAGAGTTGGAGATTAAATGGTTCATATTTTAGATATTCATGGAAGGCAGATAATTGACAGCAGAGGGAACCCTACGTTAGAGGTTGATGTTTCATTATCAGACGGAAGTATTGGAAGGGCTGCGGTACCTTCAGGAGCCTCTACAGGTGAGTACGAGGCATATGAATTGAGAGACAAGAATTTAACTTTATATAATGGTTTGAGCGTTTATGATGCGGTTTCTAATGTAAATATAGATATTTCAAATACATTTTGTGGAAGGAGTCCTTTTGAACAAAACAAAATTGATAGTGATTTAATAGAATTAGACGGCACTAATAATAAAAGTACATTAGGTGCAAACGCCATGTTAGGTTTTTCAATGGCTGTTGCTAGAGCTGCTGCATCATCTTTGAAAATTCCTTTATACCAGTATTTAGGTGGCTTGAGGTCTAACACATTACCAGTTCCAATGATGAATATTATAAATGGCGGTGCTCACGCTAATAATGGTTTGGATTTCCAAGAATGTATGATTATGCCTATTGGTTTTTCTAATTTTTCAGATGCTTTGAGAGCTGGGACAGAAGTCTTTCATAATTTAAAAAAAATATTGTCAGATAAAGGTTTTTCTACCGCTGTTGGTGATGAAGGAGGTTTTGCGCCAAATTTTAATAACCTTGAGGATGCGCTTGTAAATATCTCAGATGCTATTGAAAAGAGTGGATATAAACTAGGTGAAGAAATTTATATCGCAATTGATGCTGCGGCAAGCGAATTATATGATGGACAAATTTATGAGTTAAAGGGTGAAAATAAAAAACTTAATACAGACCAGTTAGTAAAATATTGGGATGATATTTGTAAAAAATTTCCAATTGTTTCTATTGAGGATCCATTTGACGAGAATGACTGGGATGGCTTTAAAGAACTTACAAAAATTATTGGTAGAAATGTTCAAATAGTTGGCGATGATCTCTTTGTTACGAATAAAGAGAGGTTGTTAACAGGTATTAAAAATGATGCTGCTAACTCCATTTTAATTAAATTAAATCAGATAGGCACGCTCTCAGAGACAATAGAGACAATAGAGTTAGCAAAAAGTTCTCGTTTTGGTGTCATTGTATCTCATAGATCAGGTGAAACTGAAGATGTTTTCATTAGTGATTTATCTGTTGGTTTAAACGCAGGTCAAATTAAAACAGGTTCTGTTTCTAGGACAGATAGGACTGCAAAATATAATCAACTTATTAGAATAGAAGAAACACTAGGCTCGGATGCTAAATATTTTGGTAAGGGTTTTTTTGATGTATAAAACATTGACAAATTATAAGGGTAATTTTCATTTGATGACCTTAATTAGTTTTTTGATATTTATATTCTTTTTATCACATATATTTTTTGGAGAGAGGTCTGTGTGGAAAATTTTTGAACTAAAAAGCCAAATATCAAAATCTCAAGAAGAATATGAGCTTTTAGTAGCAAAAAAAAAGAAAATATTACTACAGATTAATCTTTTAAGAGATAATAATTTGGACTCAGATTTAGTTTCTGAAATTGCTCACAGAAATTTAGGTCTTATAGAATCTGATCAAATAGTTTTAGATTTACAAGATTAATTTTTTGTTAGTAATTAAGCAAAATTATTGTAAAATAAACAAATTCTATTTCTTTAATAAATAGGTAAAAAATGAATAATATTTCACCAAAAAAAAAGATTTCTAAAACAAAAAACAACTATGACATGGATCTATTAAGAGAAATGTATACTAAAATGCTTTTAATAAGAAGATTTGAAGAAAAAGCTGGTCAATTATATGGAATGGGACAAATTGGTGGTTTTTGTCATTTATATATAGGTCAAGAGGCTGTTGTCGTAGGTATACAATCCGCCCAGATTGAAGGCGATAGTATAGTTACTTCATATAGAGATCATGGACATATGATAGCATGCGATATGGACCCTAAAGGTGTTATGGCTGAGTTAACAGGTCGAAAAGATGGATATTCTAAAGGTAAGGGCGGTTCTATGCATATGTTTAGCCGTGAAAAAGGTTTTTTTGGAGGCCATGGTATTGTGGCAGCTCAAGTACCTATTGGGACAGGTCTTGCTTTCTCGCACAAATATAATGAAACTAATAACGTTTGTGTAACTTATTTTGGTGATGGTGCAGCAAATCAAGGTCAAGTTTATGAATCTTATAATATGGCATCACTTTGGAAATTGCCTGTAATTTTCGTAATTGAGAATAACATGTATGGAATGGGAACTTCTGTGAACAGGTCATCTGCTGGAGAAAATTTATCTGATAGAGGAAAAGCATATGGTATCAAGTCAGAGATAGTTGATGGCATGGATGTTATAGCTGTAAGAGATTCTGCCATTAGGGCAATGGAGTATTGTAGATCAGGAAAGGGTCCTTATATCTTAGAGATGAAAACCTACAGATATAGAGGGCATTCTATGTCAGACCCTGCTAAATATAGAACAAGAGATGAAGTCGAAAAAATAAGAAAAAATTCTGATCCTATTGAAAATATCAAAGAACTTCTTGCAAAGAATGGTTTAAATGAAGACGAGATAAAAAATATTGACTCAGAAATTAAAGTGACTATTGCTGATGCTGCAAAATTTGCTCAGGAATCGCCTGAGCCTTCAGTTGAAGAATTATTTACAGACATAACTGTCAATTAAGGGAAATTAGATGTCTACAGAAATATTGATGCCTGCTCTAAGTCCTACTATGGAAGAAGGAACACTCTCTAAGTGGCTTGTTAAAGAAGGAGATGAGGTTACATCTGGTGATTTAATTGCTGAAATTGAAACAGATAAAGCAACAATGGAAGTTGAAGCGATTGATGATGGTATAATAGGTAAGTTACTTGTTTCTGAAGGTGAGGAGGGAATTAAAGTAAACACTCCTATTGCAGTTTTAATTGATAGTAAGAATTCCTTAGAAATTACTGATGAATTGACTGTCAAGACAGTTACTGAACAACCAAATGTTCCAAAGGAAACACCAAAATTAGAACAAGTTAAACAAGATGAAATTAATTTAGAACCTAACTCTAGTGTTATAACAGTTAGGGAAGCCTTAAGAAATGCCATGGCAGAAGAAATGAGGTTAAATAAAAAAGTTTTTGTTATGGGTGAAGAAGTTGCAGAATATCAAGGTGCATATAAAGTAACTCAAGGATTGTTAGAAGAATTTGGTGATAAAAGAGTTTATGATACCCCAATTACAGAACATGGTTTTGCAGGTATTGGTGTTGGTGCTGCATTTGGTAATTTAAACCCAATTGTTGAGTTTATGACCTTTAATTTTGCAATGCAGGCAATGGATCAAATAATTAATTCAGCTGCAAAAACTCTTTACATGTCTGGCGGTCAAATGGGTTGTCCTATAGTTTTTAGAGGTCCTAATGGCGCTGCTTCTAGAGTAGCTGCACAACACAGTCAATGTTATGCTAGTTGGTATGCGCATTGCCCAGGTTTAAAAGTTGTTTCACCTTGGTCAAGTGAAGATGCAAAAGGGCTTTTAAAATCTGCAATTAGAGACCCTGATCCTGTTATATTTCTTGAAAATGAAGTTATGTATGGCCAATCTTTCAGTTGTCCGGATTCTGACGATTTTTTATTACCTATAGGTAAAGCTAATATTGAAAGAGAAGGTGTTGATGTTACAATTATAGCCTTTTCCATCATGGTAGGAAAAGCTATTGAAGCAGCTGATGCATTAAATGATTTGGGTATAAACGCAGAAGTAATTAATTTAAGAACTCTTCGTCCTCTCGATACTTCAACCATCATTAACTCAGTCAAAAAAACAAATAGGGTAGTAACTTGTGAAGAAGGTTTTCCATTTGCTGGAATTGGTGCTGAAATATCTGCTTTAATTAATGAACAAGCTTTTGATTGGCTAGATGCTCCTATTAGAAGGGTGACTGGCAAGGATGTGCCAATGCCTTATGCTGCTAATTTAGAGAAGTTAGCCTTACCTCAAGTAGATGATATAATCAACGCTTGTAAAGATGTTTGTTATAAAGATTGAGGATATTTTATGAGTATTAATATTTTAATGCCTGCTCTAAGCCCTACTATGGAAGAGGGAACTTTAGCTAAATGGTTAGTTAAAGAGGGTGATGAGGTTAAATCGGGTGATTTAATAGCTGAAATTGAAACTGACAAAGCAACTATGGAAGTTGAAGCTGTAGATGAAGGAGTGATTGGTAAAATTCTTGTTTCTGAGGGTCAAGAATCAATCAAGGTTAATCAACCAATTGCTGTTCTTTTGGAAAAGGATGAAAGTCTATCTGATCTTGTAATAGAAAATAATGTTACAGATGAACCAAATGAAGTGATAAAAGAAACTAAGGTTGAGATTTCAGATGTTGTTGTTCTAAATAATGAACCTAAAAATAAGTCAGTCTCTGAAGAAGCAAATTCAAAAATAAATAATAATCTATCAAAATCATCAAATTCTTCTAGGTTGTTTGCTACTCCTCTTGCTAAACGGCTTGCTAAGCAGATGGACATTGATTTAAGTCTTCTAAAAGGATCAGGTCCAAATGGAAGAATATTAAAATTTGATGTAGAAAATTATAAAGGTGATAAAAAACTTAATACTAATCAAGTTTCTATATCAAATGATACCTCTGAAATTGTTAAGAACTCTTCCATGAGAAAAACTATTGCTGAGAGACTAGTTAAGTCTAAAAATGAAGCACCTCATTTCTACCTTTCTATTGATTGTAATATTGAAGAGTTGCTGAAAGCTAGATCTTCAATTAATAGCATGTCCAATGGTGAATATAAAATCTCTGTTAATGATATGATTATCAAAGCAGCAAGTGCTACACTAATCAAAGTACCTAAGGCTAATGCAAGTTGGGAAAATGAAAATACTAGATATTTTAAAAACACTGATATTTCTGTGGCAGTTGCTATCGAAGGAGGTTTAATTACTCCCATTGTAAAAAATGTTGAATCAAAGGGATTACAAGAAATTTCTCAAGATATGAAAGTTCTAGCTCAAAAAGCTAAAGAAGGTAAATTAATGCCAGAGGAATATGTTGGTGGTTCTTTCTCAATTTCGAACCTTGGTATGTATGGTATTAAAGAATTTGCAGCAGTTATAAATCCCCCACAAGGTTGTATATTAGCTGTTGGTGCTGGTGAACAAAGAGCAATTGTTATTAATAACCAGATATCTATAGCTACAATGATGACAGTCACTCTTTCATGCGACCATAGAGTAGTAGATGGAGCTGTTGGAGCAGAGTTTCTTTCTAAGTTTAAAGAATTTATTGAAAACCCATCTCTTATGCTTTTATAGGTAGAATATGAATAATAAAGTTTATGATATTATCGTAATTGGCGGTGGTCCAGGTGGATATGTGGCAGCAATCAGGGCTTCACAATTAGGAATGTCTGTTGCACTTGTTGAAGATAAACACCTAGGTGGTATCTGTTTAAATTGGGGTTGCATACCAACAAAAGCCTTATTAAGAGCAAGTGAAATCAAACATTTACTTGATAATGTTGAGGAATTTGGATTCAGTGTTTCTAATGTCAAAGTTGATATTAATAAGGTTACTGCACGTTCTAGAAAAGTAGCTTCGCAGTTATCTTCAGGTATTAGCCATTTATTAAAAAAAAATAAAGTAAAAGTATTTAATGGTTTTGCACTGTTAGACAAAAGTAATGATAACTTAAAAAAGGTTATTATTAAAACTAATGATGGTTCGAGCACTGAATTAGCAAAAAATATAATCATTGCAACAGGTGCAAAATCTAGAAATTTACCATTTGTGAAATCAGACGGCATAAATGTTTGGGATTATAAAACTGCCATGACCCCAAATGCTATACCTAAATCATTAGTAATTGTTGGTTCTGGAGCAATAGGTATGGAATTTGCTTCTTTTTACAATGATTTAGGAGTTAAAGTAACAATTATTGAAGCATTAACAAATATTCTACCAAATGAAGATGAAGACATTTCAAAGATCGTTCAAAACAATTTTGTAAAAAGAGGGATAGACATTAAAACAGGAACTAGTTTGAAATCTGTTCAAATTAAAAGTGATTGTGTAATTTCAGAAATTTCAAAAGATGGAAAAAAAGAGCTTATAAATACAGAAAAACTCATACTTGCTGTTGGCATAATTGCAAATACAGAAAATATTGGTTTAGAAAAATTCAATATTAAAATTGATAAAGGTCATATTGTAACAAATAAATTTCTTGAAACAGATGAAGAGGGAATTTATGCAATTGGTGATGTTACAGGTGGTCCTTGGTTAGCACATAAGGCTAGCCATGAAGGAATTTTATGTGTTGAAAAAATTGCTGGTAAGACTGACTTATCTCCACTTGATAAATCTTCAATTCCTGGATGTACATATTGTAGGCCGCAGGTAGCTTCTATTGGATTAACAGAAAAAAATGCAAAATTGAATAATATTAATATAAAGGTAGGAAAATTTCCATTTATAGGCAATGGAAAAGCAATTGCTTTAGGAGACTCAGAGGGGCTTATAAAAACCATATTTAATAAAGATACTGGAGAACTTATTGGTGCTCATATGGTTGGGCCTGAAGTAACAGAATTAATACAGGGTTTTTCTATTGCAAAGAAACTAGAAACAACAGAACATGAATTAATGCATACTATTTTTCCACATCCCACTTTATCTGAAGGTATGCATGAATCTGTATTAGATGCATATAATCAGGCAATCCATTATTAATTACTAAATATTATCTAAAAATGAATGAAATTAAAAACATTAGACACCCTGAAAAGGTTAATAAGCCAGACAAGATATCTCCATCAAAACCTCCTTGGCTAAAGGTCAAAGCTCCATTAGGTGATTTGTTTTTAAAAACAAAAGGTCTTTTAGATGACTTAAATATTACTACTGTTTGTGAAGAAGCTGCTTGTCCTAATATAGGTAGCTGTTGGGAAAAAAAACACGCAACAATGATGATTATGGGTGATATTTGCACCAGAGCATGCTCTTTTTGTAATGTTGCAACTGGAAAACCAAAACTATTAGACCCCTCAGAGCCTTTTAGAGTTGCCCAATCTGTATTAAGGTTAAATCTTAAACATGTCGTTATAACATCTGTAGATAGAGATGATCTGGCGGATGGAGGTGCAGAACATTTTGTTAATACCATTTCAAGTATTAGAGAAATTTCACCTCAAACTTCCATAGAAATATTAACTCCAGATTTTTTAAGAAAAGAAGGTGCTCTTGAAAAAGTAATTAATGCTAAACCAGATGTTTTTAATCATAATTTAGAAACAGTGCCAAGACTTTATCCTTCTGTAAGGCCTGGGGCAAGATATTTCCATTCTTTAAACCTGCTTTTAAAGGTAAAAATGTCTGATTCAGATATTTTTACTAAATCAGGTATTATGGTGGGGTTAGGTGAGGATGAAAATGAAGTTTTTCAAGTTATGGATGACATGAGATCTGCTAAGGTTGATTTTTTAACTATTGGTCAATATCTTCAACCTACAATCAAGCATCACGAAGTTAAAAAATTTGTAAGCCCTAAAGATTTCGAAAAATATAAGTCTGTAGCTTTATCAAAAGGCTTTTTATTAGTGTCTTCATCACCTTTAACAAGAAGTAGTTTTCATGCAAGCGAAGATTTTGAAGCTTTAAAAAAAGCTAAATTAAATAAAAATAATAATAGAAATAATTAAATGAGATATGAAGAAAGCAGAGTAATTAATCATACTCCAGTAAATTTGTTTAATTTAGTATCTGACGTCAATAAATATCCTGAATTTTTGCCTTGGTGTAAGGGGGCAAGGATTAAAAATATAAGAGATAATGTTTTTGATGCTGATTTGATTATAGGTTTTAAAATTTATAAAGAAATTTATTCTTCAAGAATTTATTTGGATAATGTTAATAATAAAATCCTCGTAGAATATAAAGATGGCCCTTTTGAGCATTTAGAAAATAGTTGGGTTTTTAATAAAAATAATAATGGTTGCAAAGTTGAATTTATGGTGGATTTTAAATTTAAATCAATTTTTTTACAAACAATCATGGAAACATTATTTTCAGAAGCTGTTAGGAGAATGGTAAAAGCTTTTGAAAATAGAGCTAATCAATTATATAGCTAAATTTTCTTATTATTAATTACAAAATTTGCAAGTTTCAGCGCTTCCAGAGTTGTTTTTTGTCTTATTTGTAGTCTATTTCCATTAAATAAATATTTTTTTGTAATAGTTGAAGATTTTTTACCAATTCCAATCCATACCAAACCTACTGGTTTATCCTTGCTTCCACCACCTGGGCCAGCTATTCCAGTAACTGCTATTGATATATCGGAATCTAATATATTAAGAATATTCATGGCCATATTTTTTGCAACCACCTCACTTACTGCACCGTTAATTTCTATGATTTCTGAGGGTATTTTTAAAAGTTTTGTTTTCATTTGGTTTGAGTATGTGACAAACGAAGATTTAAAAATATTACTTGAACCACTGATAGATACAATTGATGAAGCAATCATTCCACCTGTGCAACTTTCAGCTGTTGTTACAAAAATCTTATTTTTTGAGCAATTATTGTAAAGTAATTTTGCTTCTTTATTTATTTGATCCCACATACTTAACCCATATATGATTTAATTAAAAATTGCTGATTAAAGTAAGTAAGTATTGCTGATTGAGTTATAAAAGCAAAAATACCTGCCAATATATCATCCGCCATAATACCATAACCACCCTTTAGTTTTTCTGTTTTTTTAATAGGACCTATCTTTGTAATATCAAAAAATCTAAACAATACAAAAGACAGAAATAAAGATAAGGCAATATAATAATTATTATCAGTATCAATTGTGGCTAATAAAACTATGAATTGGCCACCAAATTCATCAATAACAACTTCACTTGGATCTTTTTTATTATAAATTTTAATATGTGCTTCACATAAAAAATAACCCAAAATTATAAATGCTATGATAAAAATAATATATAAAGCTATTCCTAATTTTAATAAGATAAAATATCCTATAAAAAGTGCAATTAATGAAGCTAACGTTCCTGGAGCTATTATCACTTTCCCTATAGGGTATACCTCAGCCATCTTTGCTAAAATGAAATGTAGTTTGTTTTTATTATGCATCAAAATTATCATTAATAACTTGTGCTGATGTCACTACCATTGCAGCAATACCTTCTTGCCTACCAATAAAACCAATACTTTCTGACGTTTTTCCTTTTACACTTATTCTTTTAGGATTTATTTCTAAAATTCTAGCAATATTATCTTTAATTTTTTGAGAGTAATCTAATATTTTGGGTTTTTCACATATTACTGTTGCATCTATGTTGTTAATTATTCCTCCATCTTTTCTTAGAAGTTCAGAGGCATATTTTAAAAAGATAGAGCTGTCAGCATTTTTCCATTTATTATCTGTAGGTGGAAAAAAACTTCCAATATCACCCTTGTTGACTATTCCTAATATGCTGTCAGTAATTGCATGAAGCAATACATCTGCATCAGAATGTGCTATAAGGGATTTACTATTTTTTATTTTTATACCTCCTAATTTAATAAAGTTTATATTGTCATTTGAATTGATATCAAATCTATGAATGTCAAAACCATTTCCAATTTTAGTAATGTATTTTTGTTCATCTTTTAGCAAATGGGGCTCCAATAAATCTAAATCTTCTTTATATGTTAATTTCAATGTTTTCGGATTTCCTCTGACTGTATCAATTTTAAAGGATTGGCTTAATAGTAAAGCGCTTTCATCTTCATAAAGCTTTTTTGAATTAATATGAGCGTTTAGCAATACGTCATAGTCACAAAATTGAGGTGTTTGAGCTAGAACTTTATTTTTTTTGTCAAGTGTTTCTTGAAATTCATCATTGGACAATACTCTAATTGCATCATTAATGGGAAGTATGGGAACAACACAATTAAAACTTGTTTTTTTAAATTCAATCATTTCATATAATACTTCTTTTGATATTATTGGTCTTGCTGAGTCATGTATCAATACATACATAGGGCTATTTTTTTTAAGATGTTTCAGGGCATTAAAAACACTTAATTGCCGTTCTTTGCCGCCAATTATTGGAGAATATAAATTAAATTTTGCAGCTATTTTATTTGTATTTTTTATATTTTCTTTATTAGTAACTATTTGAATGGGTACGTTTGGCAAATAGTTTTGAAAATTTATGATACTTTTTTCAAGTATAGTTATACCATTAACTTTGATCATTTGTTTATTGATTGTACGGCTTAATCTTTTACCGTATCCGCCGGCAAGTAATATTATTGTTATTTCTTCTTTTTTGATTTTCAAAATTTACCTACATTGCTTAAATATTAATCAAATATATAGAAAATATTAATTATTGCTTTTAAATTGTTTAATTTATAATCATTATTAAAATTTAAACAGTTGATATTATGCATGAAGATATTTTAAATGAACTTAGAACTCCAGTTTTTTTAATAAATAAACATAATTTTATTAAATATATAAACTTAATGGGAGAGGAATTTTTTGGTTACAGCGCAAAATTAATTATTGGAAAACCACTCGATAAATTTATAAACCATGACTCATCTGTTTTTAATCTTTTAGATAGAGTAAGAAAATCTAGATTGGGACTGACTGAAGAAAGTTTGGATTTCGGAAATATAAACTTTCCTAATCGAAAAGTTAGAGTTCATATTCTCCCAAGTGGATCTGATAATGATATTATTGTTCAAATTAGTGAATTAACTATTTCTGAACTATTTCAAAAACAAGCTTTAAATACTAAAATCTCCAAATCCTTTTCTTCTATGATTGATATGCTCATGCACGAATTAAAGAACCCTTTATCAGGTATAAAAGGGGCATCACAATTGATAGAATTTGATGTTAAAGATAATGAAAATTTACTTGAACTTTCTCAATTAATCACAATTGAAAGTGATAGAATAGTATCATTGCTAAATAGAATAGAGCAAATTAGTACTAACAATATTAAATTAGAATTTGAAAGCATAAACATACATGAAATCTTAAGTCATTGCCGAAGGGTAGCTCAAAATAGTTTTGGGAGTAATATTGAGTTTATAGAAGAATATGACCCATCTTTACCAAAAATACTTATTGATAAAAATCTTATGATACAAGTTATTTTAAATCTCTTAAAAAATGCTGCTGAGGCTTATAATTTACATGGGAAAGTTAAAATTAAAACAACTTATAATTCTAATAATGTTAAATCTTTTTCCCAATCTGGCCTCCAAACTTCTTTACCATTGCAGATTGAAATAATTGACTTTGGTAAAGGCATTCCTGCTGAAATGTTACCAAATATTTTTAATCCATTTGTTACATCTAAGAAAGAGGGAAAAGGTTTAGGTCTTTCTATAGTTGCAAGTGGTTTAGAAGAAATGAACGCTAACATTGATGTTTATTCAGAAGATGGTTTTACGTGTTTTCGTATAAATTTCCCTTTAAGCAAAAAATAATTTTTTAAGGAGTTTTGTTAATGGATCCAAAAGTTGGAAAGAATGTTATAGTTGTTGATGATGATAGAAGTATTAGGGTTGTTATTTCTACAGCGTTAACAAGAGCTGGCTATAATGTTAAATCTAGTGGAACAGCTGCTGGTATGTGGAGATTGGTAGAATCTGATTTTGCAGATATTTTAATTACAGATGTAGGTTTGCCTGATGGTGATGCTCTTGATATATTGCCAAAGTTTCAAACAATGAAGCCTAATCTCAAAATAATTGTTATGTCAGCAAGATCAACGCTTTTAACAGCTGTTAGAGCAGAAAAAAAGGGTGCATTTGAATATTTACCTAAACCTTTTGACTTAGAAGAACTTTTAAATTTAGTTTCAAACACCTTCAATACAGAAAAAATCAATAGAATAGATAATATTGAAGGTACAACTCCAAAAAGTATATACGATTCAGGCCCAGTCATTGGCAAATCCATTGCAATGCAAGAAATTTATAAAACTATTTCTCGTGTAGTTAATACTGATCATTTTATATTAGTATCTGGGGAAAGTGGAACAGGAAAAACTTTAATATGTAAATCAATTCATGATTTAAGTTCTTATAATGAGAGGCCATTTATTAATCTAGGCATGGAATTTTTTGATGATTTTTCTAATGATAAATTTTTTGATAAATTAAATAGTTATTTACCATTTCAGTTTGATAATTTAAATAATTTAAATGGGTGCTCATTTTATATAAATAACATATCTGAATTTTCTTTATCACAACAAAAAAATGTCTTAACTTTTATTGAAATCACTTTACCTAAATTCTTTCAACATGAAAATAATGTAAAAATACCAAGATTGTTTTTTGGTTCAAAGCCAAATATTTATGACCTAGTTAATAAAGGTTTATTTAGAGAGGATTTGTTTTACAGAATTAATGCAGTTCCTATAAAACTACCATCTTTAAAAGACAGGTTTGAAGATATAAGTGATTTAGCTAATTTGTTTTTAAGCAATTATTTTAAACAAAAAGGTTCAAAGAGATCAATTAGTTATGAAGGTATAAATATATTAAAAAACTATTCTTGGCCTGGAAATGTAAGGGAACTTAAAAATGTAATTGAAAGAATTTGCCTTCTTTCATCTGTTGAGAGTATTGAGCCCACAATAATTGAAGAAGTTTTGTCGGAAGATAGAGTTTTAGACGATAATAAACAACAAGAGAATTTAGAATTTTATTTCAACAATTATCTCAAAAGATTTTTTAGAGATTTTGATGAAAGTTCAGCATTAAATAATTTGCATCAACAATTCATTTCAAAAATTGAAAAACCTCTTATTGAAACAACTCTTAAGTTATTTAGAGGTAATCAAATTAAAGCATCAAAATGTCTTGGTTTTAATAGAAATACTCTTAGATCTAAAATTAATTTTTATGGAATTGAGGTTATTAAAAAAAGAAAAGTTTAAATGTTGGTATATATTAGACTATAGAATATAATGTAACTATACTTTTAGGTTTAGTTATGGATTTTTCTACAAATAATTTCTTAAAAAAGAAATCATTTTTCATATCACTTACTTTTTCTCTTGTATTGTCTATTTTTATCTATTCAAATTTTTATAAATTTGATTATTTGAGTGGTTTTCAAGATATTTTTTTCTTTTCATTTATTATCCTTTTTACATTATCTACAACAATTATTTTTTTTATTTTAAGAAGAATTTACCATCTATACGAAAATTTTAAATTTCAGAAAACTGGACAAGAATTACAAAAGAAAATTTTATTAATTTTTGCATCAATTGTGATGACACCTACATTGTTAATTGCATTTTTTTCAATATTTATTTTTGATACAGCATTAAGCGGATGGTTTAATAAAAAAATTTCAACCGCAATTTCTCAATCTGTTGAAATTGCTAATCAATACTTAAATGAGCATCAAAGCGCTATGAGAGGGGACATTTTAGAGCTTGTTAATGTAATAAATTCTAATTCTAATAGTTTATCTTCTGATAAACAAAAATTTAATAAATTTTTAGATAAATATACACTAAATAATAATTTATCTGAGGCTGTGGTAATTGATTCAATAGGTAATGTATTAGCTTATTCACAATTTGTATTTGAGTACACATACGCCGATATACCTCCTAAATATTATAATTTAGCTAATAATAATGAAATTATTATTTCAAAAGAAGAAAATTCCAATAAATTAAGAGCCTTTATAAAATTATCTCAATTTGTTGATGCATATCTACTTATTACTAGATTTGTTGATGAGAAAGTTCTAAGTGCTATTGAAAGTACCTCTGTGGCTGCCTCTGATTATCAATCGATAGAACTTAAGACGCTTGATATTAAAATATCTTTTATTGTTATTTTTATTTTAATAACAATAATTTTGCTTCTCACCTCATTAATAATAGGTCTAAATATAGCTAATAGATTACTTGATCCAATAACATCATTAATTAGAGGGGCTGAAGAAGTTGGAGGGGGTAATTTAGATTATAAAATTCCTAAATCTACTTTGTCTAAGATAAACATTAATGAAATCAGGGATTTGGCAGAATCTTTTAATTTAATGATTTCAGATTTAAAATCTAATAGGGTAGACCTTGAATATGCTAATGATCAATTAGATAAAAGGAGAAAATTCTCAGAATCTGTATTATCTGGTGTTTATTCAGGAGTGATTGGTTTAAATAATAATCTTCAGATTAATCTTCCTAATTATACTGCTTCTAAATTGTTAAATATTTCTATTCAAAACGATTATGGAAAGGAAATTTTAAAAATTGTTCCAGAATTTAAAAACTTAATTAGTCGTATTTTAAAATCAAAACAAAGCGTAATTGAAGAAAAAATATCAATTATCAGAGATGATAAAATATTGAATTTGATAACTAGAATTGTTGTTCAAAAATCTGATAATAAAATTATTGGTTATGTTATCACTTTTGATGATATAACAAACCTAATTGCCGCTCAAAAAATGGCTGCATGGTCAGACATTGCTAGGCGTATTGCTCACGAAATAAAAAATCCTTTAACTCCAATTAGATTAAGCTCAGAGAGATTAATATCAAAACTTAAAAATGACTTGCAACTAGATAAAGATTTGTTTCGACAATCTTTAACTATGATTAACAAACAGGTTGATGATATTGATCATTTAGTGAACGAGTTTTCATCTTTTGCAAGAATGCCTTCACCCAAACTAAAAAAAATAAATTTGTTTAGAATAATTTTTGAATACATAGACCCACTCATACCATCATATACGAACGCTCTTATAGAGCTTGAGGAGCCAAAAAAAAATGCATTAATAATGGGAGATGAAAAGCAAATCAGACAAGCGTGTGGCAATTTAATTAAAAATTCCTATGAGAATATTGTATTAAATAAAATACAAAATGGCAAAATTTCTATTTTATTTGACGTTAAAAGTAGCTTTGCAATTGTTTCAATAGTCGATAATGGAACTGGTATTGTTAAATCAGATATCTCACAAATAACTGAACCTTACTTTACAACAAAAGAAGGTGGTACAGGATTGGGCCTAGCAATTACAAAAAAAATAATTGAAGATCATAACGGGACGATGTTGATAAAATCATTACAGGAACTAAAACAGACATCTGTTATTTTTCAATTTCCGTTGTAGATGATGAGGTTGATATTTGTAATATGGTTAGTGAAATCCTTAAAGATGAGGGATATGAAGTTAGAACTGCTAATGGTTATAACTCTGCTTTAGATG
>VMBT01001006.1_pt1 | contig 15259 bp, 16 predicted proteins | sample 4404301 | NCBI WGS metagenome assembly VMBT01 (sample SAMN12238535, study PRJNA552566) | marine metagenome | isolation source: Coastal seawater | place: USA: coastal Georgia, Sapelo Island | collected 2008-08/2009-08
GCTGATGGACAACAATCTGCTGATGGACAACAATCTGCTGATGGACAACAATCTGATTCATCATCTAACGATGAAACAAAATCTAATTGATCTTCTTCAAAAAATATTATAATTTAAGATGATTTAATGGCTGCAAAACGTGATTATTATGAAGTACTAGGTGTTTCCAAAAGTTCTTCCTCTGATGAAATAAAAAAACAATATAGAAAATTAGCTCTAAAATTTCATCCTGATAGAAATCAATCACCAGAAGCTGGAGAGCACTTTAAAGAAATTTCAGAGGCATATGCTGTACTTTCAGATTCTCAAAAGAGACAACTGTATGATCAACATGGTCATGCGGGAGTTGATGGAAGATATTCAAGTGAGGATATTTTTCGTGGAGCACAAGGCGACTTTAGTGATATATTTGGCGGTATGGGTGGAGGATTTGACTCAATTTTTGAATCTATTTTTGGAAGAGGTGGTGGTTTTTCAACAAGACAACAAAGAGGTTCCGATATTCTCTACCAAACCACAATAACTTTGGAAGATGTTCTAAATGGAAAAAAAATGGATATAGAATTACAGAAACAAATCAAATGTAACAATTGTGGTGGTTCTGGTTGTAAACCTGGAACTAACAAAAAAACTTGTTCAAGTTGCAATGGTCAAGGTCAAGTAAGACAAACTCGCAATATGGGATTTGCATCATTTGTCACGGCAGCACCATGTCCCTCATGTAGAGGACAAGGAACATTCATTGAAACCCCCTGTGATGAATGTAAGGGAAATGGTCACAAAAAAGGCGTAAAAAATGTCACTTTTGAAATTCCACCTGGAGTCGAATCTGGTGATTACACAATTCCAGATGAAGGAAATGAGGTTTCAGGGGGTTATAATGGAGACCTAATAGTAAGAGTAAGAGTTCAAACTCATAATGATTTTAAACGAGATGGAAAAGATATTTTCTTTGATCAAGATATCTCAATGGTTGATGCTGCACTTGGTTGTGATGTAACTGTACCAACCCTGGAAGGAAGTGAGAAAATTAAGGTTGATTCTGGTTCTCAACCAAATACTATAATCAAATTAAAAGGAAAAGGTGTTCCTCAAATGAATTCGCGAGGAAGAGGAGATCAATATGTTAGGTTAGTTGTAAATATTCCAAAGAAATTATCAAAACACCAAAAAAACCTCCTCGATGAATTTAAAAATTCATCTGATTAAACAAAATAATGAAAATTGCACTTGACGTTGATGGTGTTTTAGCAGATGTAATTGTATCTTGGATAGAGATAAACAATCAAAATAGAACAAAAATCTCAAAAAATGATGTAACAAGTTGGGATTTTTGGAAACAATTCAATATAGATAGATTTGATTTTTATTCCGAATTAAGCAAATGCTGGGAAAATTGGAATGAAATTCCTCCAACTGAAAAAAATCTACAAGAATCAACAAAACTTCTCAACCAAAATGCAACTGTAGATATTGTTACTGCAAGAGAACAATACACAGATACATTTGTCAAGAATTGGCTAAATCATTTCAATATTTCTTATGACAATTATGTTTCTGTAATTGATGGAACAATGAAAGCTGATTTAGATTATGATCTTTTTATTGATGATTCTCCACTAAATGCAGAAAAATTTACACTAAAAAATAAAAAATTCTTACTTTATAATCAACCATGGAATCAAAATATTCAACTAAAAAATGTCAATAGAATTTCAAATTTATTTGATGTAGTTAAATTAATTTTTTAGAAATTTTCTAATACTTACTTGATGTCCATTTCTTACATGTTTAACATGTGTAGTTTTCAATAAATCAGAAATCTTGTCTTCTGTATAAAATTTGATATTATATCTACCCAGAACCTTTTTGCAATTATTACAATACACTTCTCTGAATTCCATGAGTCTTAAATTCTTGATGTCTATAATAAAGAACTTATTTCTGAATTCTTGAATTTTGATTGCGGGAGTCGCCCAGCCTGGTCAACGGCGTAAGGTTCAGATCCTTATCTCTTAGGAGTTCGTGGGTTCAAATCCCACTTCCCGCATTATTCTTTTAATTTTAGTTCAATGTGTTTTGCTAGTAGATTATTGATTTTCTCTCCACTTGCTTTTCCTCTTAATTCTTTCATGACAATTCCCATTAAAGGACCAATTGCCCTATCTCTTTGATTTTGAATTATTGATGAGTTATCATTGATGATTTTGAGTATTTTTTCCTCTAATTCTTCATCAGATATTGATTTAACAGAAGATTCTTCAATTGCTTCACTAATTGATTTTGATTTTCCAGACATTATGCTCTCAAAGATTAATTCAATGGATTCTTTGGCAATTTTATTTTCTTGTAAAAACTCAAATGATTTCAAGATATCTTCTGATTTAAGACGATCTGAATCAAGATTCTTTCTTTCTAGATTTGTAATTGTAGAACAAAGTTGTGATGCAATAAAAGTTGGATTAACATTGGTTTGTTTTGAAATTTTTTCAAATAAATCATAATATTTTGAATCAAAAATCTGCTCAGACAATTGTCTATTCAATCCATAATTCTTTTCAATTTCTAAAAGAGAATCTTCATAACTTTTGGGTATGTTTTCTTTTGCTTGATTCAACTCAAGTTCTGAAATTATTATAGGTGGAACATCTGTTTCTGGATACATTCTAGATGCTCCTGGTCTTGGTCTTAAGAAAACAGTCTCACCATTCTGGGTAGCTAATCTGGTTTCTGCTGGTATTCCATGTTTGGCATTTTCAATTCTTGAAATTATTGATTGTATTATAAAATCAATTTTGTTACTTGGAGCGGCAATAATTAAAAATGCATCATTGTCAGAAATATTTAGTGCATCATTTACAATTGAAATTTCTTTTTCTTCAATTCCATAATTTGGCAATTCATCGGAATGAAAAACTCCTCCTATTCCATAATATTTTACCAATTGACCAATCTCTTTTCCTAATCTAATTCCTTCATATGGTGAAAAACCAAACATTCCTTTGAAATTTTTAACTTTAATCGCTTTGATTATTGAATTTTCTTTTATAGCCTTTTGAATAATTTTTGAATCACATTGGTTTAATTTTTCGGTAATTTCAAAAATATCCTCATTTGAAACACCCTCAAATTTCTTTTCTTGTATCTTTTTAGAAATTTTCAATAATCCATCTTGTCTTTTTGCCTCAAATTCTACCACTTTCTCTAATTGATCCAACTGTTGCACACCTTTAACTTCAACAACAGCACCACCTTCTCTAATTGACACATTTACGTCCTGTCTAATTGAACCAATTCCTCTTGTTGCTTTTTTTGTACTACGTAGTAATCTACCCAATGACAATGCAATTTCTCTAATTTTTTTTGGCTCACCTTCTACAGGTTCTAATGCAATTTCTATCAAAGGAACACCTAGTCTATCTAAACTGAATTCTCTTATGTCTCCCTTGTCTCCAATTAACTTAGCAGCATCTTCCTCTAAACATATGGATTGTACTCCGATCTCTTCATTATTGACAACTAGTCTTCCACCTTGAGATACGAGCATTGTTCTCTGAAATCCTGTAGTGTTTGAACCGTCAATTACAGTTTTTCTCATAGGGTAAATCTCACTAAAAATTTTTGAATCTAATGCTGAAGCAATAATTAATACAACTTTTTTTGCATCCTCATCTAATTGATGTGGTGGTTCTTCATCTTGTTCAACTAGACAACTACTCTTAGGATTTGCATAATACATAATTGTTTTAGATTTTGATTTCTCAAATAATGCAGCTGGGTCATATTTTCCTAATTCACTTTTTACAGCTCGTAATCTTCTTTGGAATTTAATTGGATATTCATCTGATTCAACGGGTGTACAGTTACAAAATAATTTCTTGTTAGTTGCTAATTGTTGATGAATTTCTAAACCCACTTTTACCCCTATGTCTGAATATGAGATTTCGGTCATTTTTTACTCCGTTAGTTCATGTGCAAAATTTTTCAGCATTATTTCCTTCATACCTTCTAGATCTTTTGAATTAGCTTTAGCCCACATTGCCTTGACTAATGCGACTTCTGGAAGCATATTTTTCAATGGAATTATACCTAAATTCAACAAATCTCTACCACTTTCATAAACTGTCATACTTACTCTACCATCAATACATTGACTAGTCATACCCAGAAACATTTGTTTTTGTGATGCTTTTTTGATACTTTCATACATGGTTTTTCCAATATGTCCTAAACCAGTTCCTTCAAAAATAATTCCTTGAAAATTCATTTCGATAATTTTTTCCAAAATTTCAGTATCGAATCCAGGATAATATTTGACTAGGGCAATTTTTTTTTCTAAATTAATTTTAGGTTCAAATTGATTATTCAAAATTTCTTTATTATTACTTGTAATTTCATTTTCTGAAATAACAAATGCTGGTTTATCACCGATTGTTTGAAATGCTCCTCTCTTACTAGTGTGATTTTTTCTTACTCTAGTTCCAAGATGGCATGCAATTGTATTGTCATTTTCATTTTCATGCATGACAATGTATACACCATTTGGTTTTTTCTCAACAATTAACCTGGTAGCTCCAATCAAATTCAATGCAGCATCTGATGAAGCTCTATCTGATGATCTTTGAGAACCGACTAAAACTATTGGGATTGAAAAACCATTTAATGCAAATGATAAAAATGCTGACGTATAATGCATTGTATCTGTTCCATGTGCAATAATTACGCCATCATAATCTGATTGATTTATGGTGCTAATTCTTTTGGCTATCTGAATCCAATGTTCTGGTACGATATTTTCAGAATATTCTGCAAATAATACCTCTGTCTCGATATTTGCAATTTTTGATAATTCGGGAACTGATGAATGTAATTCTTGAGCAGAAATTATTGGCGTAACTGCCCCAGTTCTATAATCAATTTTACTTGCTATTGTTCCTCCAGTTGACAATAGTAAAATTTTAGGTAATCCTTCTTCAAAACTTGGAGCAACCATGTCCTCCTTAACTTTTTCTTGAATGCTTATTTTTTTAATATCTTTAATTGTTTTAATTTCTATTCCAATGTTGTAACCATTTTTTAATTTAAGAGCTATGTGTTTGTCATCGGTATGTTCGTATCTGGGCATAATGGTGCCTTGATAGTTAATTTCAGCATTAATATCAACATCATCACCTACAATCACATTGAATTGTTTAAGAAATTCTAATGACTTTCCAAAATAGCCTCTATATTCAGACATTTAGAGAAATTAGATTGGATAATTAATTAAAACTACCTGTAATAGGAGGCTACTAATTTTTCGCCTGATTTTAGATCTTTTTGTTCTCTTACTTTTTTGATTGCTTCCTCAAAGTGTCTCATAGTTACTCTTGCTTCTCCAACTTTGGCTTCAAATTCTTTAACATCAGGATTTGTATCTAGATATTCATGAATTACAAGGGATACTGCAGTATTTGCAATTGCGGCTGTATCAGCTCCACTTAATCCGTCAGTAATTTCTGCTAATCTTTCAAAGTCTATACGTTGTGGATCATTATCGTCTTGAGTTAATGCTGGAATTCTTGCTGCATTAATTTTAAGAATACTCTTTCTGCTTTCTTTATCTGGATTAGGTACTTGAATAATTTTATCAAATCTTCCTGGTCTTAACAAAGCTGGATCAATCATGTCAGCCCTATTTGTTGCAGCTAGAACAATCACGCCGTGCATATTCTCCATACCGTCTAACTCTGTCAATAATTGACTGACTACTCTTTCAGTAACTGCAGTTTCTCCACCGCCACCTCTTATTGGTGCAATAGAATCAATCTCATCAAAGAATACAACACATGGTGCAGATTGACGAGCTCTTTTGAAAATCTCTCTAATTCCTCTTTCTGATTCTCCAACCCATTTTGAAAGTAACTCTGGTCCTCTTACTGATACAAAATTCGCTTCACTTTGAGTTGCTACAGCTTTAGCTAGTAGAGTTTTTCCTGTACCACTTGGACCGTGTAACAAAATTCCTCTAGGCATATTGTGTCCAAGTTTATCATAAATTGCAGGGTATTTCATAGGCCATTCAACAGCTTCTTGTAATTCTCTCTTTACATCTTCTAATCCACCAACATCATCCCACTTTACATCTGGATTTTCAATGAAAACTTCTCTCATTCCTGAAGGCGTTACTTCAATCAGTGCCTTTTGAAAGTCTTCATGATTGACGATTAATTTATCCAAAGTCTCTGGTGGAATTTTTTCTTCTTCAAGATTCAAAATTGGTAGCAGTCTTCTGAGGCATTTCATTGCTGCTTCTTTACATAAATATTCTAAATCTGCACCAACATATCCGTGACTAACACTAGCAATTTTTTCAATATTCACATCATCATCTAAAGGCATATTTCTGCTATGAATTGCAAGAATGTCTTTTCTTCCTTTTTTATCTGGAACCTTTATTTCGATTTCTCTATCGAATCTACCCGGTCTTCTTAGTGCAGGATCTATGGCGTTTGGTCTATTGGTTGCAGAAATTACAATTACTTTTCCTCTTGCTTCTAATCCATCCATTAACGATAACATCTGTGAAACGACTCTTCTTTCAACCTCACCTGTAACTTCTTCTCTTTTTGGTGCAATAGAATCAATTTCATCAACAAAAATAATTGAAGGAGCTTTTTCTCTAGCTTCTTTGAAAATTTCTCTTAGTCTAGCTTCACTTTCACCATAAAATTTACTCATAATTTCTGGACCTGAGATACTGATAAAGTGTGCATTACTTTCATTTGCAACAGCTTTTGCAAGTAATGTTTTACCTGTTCCTGGTGGTCCATAGAGTAAAACACCTTTTGGAGCTTCAATTCCTAATTTTTCGAAAATCTCTGGATGTCTTAATGGCAATTCAATCATTTCTCTAACTTTCTTTATTTCATCAGTAAGACCACCAATGTCTTCATATGTTACTTGAGGAACTCCTCGTAAGGTTTCTCCTTTTTCTGCAATATGGAAAACAGTTTTCTGTGTAATTAAAACAGCATCAGCATTTGGTGTTACACCAATTACTTGGAATGTTAAACGTCCACCAAAGTATGGAACCATCACGTTATCGCCTTTTATTAGAGGAACACTTTCTAAAGCATCAGCAAGATATCGTTCATCAATTGGAGGGATTGCTTCTAGTGGTGCAACAACAACTTTCTCAGCAGCAACTGCTTTAATTTTTCTAACAGAAATTGTATCACCAATTGCAATTCCTGAATTATTTCTTCCTAAACCGTCAATTCTGATAATTCCCTTTCCTTCATCTGAAGGATAAAGTGGTAAACATTTAGCTACAGTTCTTCTTTTTCCTTTAATTTCAATAACATCACCTGTTGATGCATTCAGCGTATCCATAGAGTCATAATCAATTCTGGCAACTCCTCTTCCAACATCTCTAGTATATGCTTCTAAAACTTTCAAAGAAAGAGCATTTTGACTCATATACAAATGCCCCAAACCTAATTTTTATACCTTTGTGGAAATTTAGACGTATTACTACTAAGAAATCACAAGCTTAAAATTCTCTAATTAGAGGAAACTATCAACTTTGGGTAAGAGACCATTAGTAAGAAGACGAGGCCGTGGAGGTAATCAATTTAGATCTACTTCTACTGGTAAAGTAGGCACAAAAGCAGTTTATCCACGTTTTCCATTATCTGAACAACATGAAGGAACTATTATTGATCTAGTTCATGAAAGAGGTCGTGAAGCACCTTTAGCAAAAATTCGTTTTGAAGATGGTTCAATTTCTTTTGTTCCAGCAATTTTAGGTGCACAAGTTGGTTCAACTTTACAATTTGGATTAAAATCAGAATTAAAAGAAGGAAATGTAATTAGCATTCAAAATATTCCTGATGGAACTATTGTTTGTAATATTGAAAAACACTTTGGTGATGGTGGTGCTATCGTAAAATCAGCAGGAACAAACGCAACAATATTTTCTCATGGTGATGAAGGTGTTACTGTTAAACTCCCATCTGGAAGATTTGCAACACTAAATCCAAAGAATCGTGCAATGTTAGGAACTCTTGCAGGCGGTGGTGCTAGTGAGAGATTCTATATGAGTGCAGGAAACAAATGGAGAAGCTTTAGAGCCAAGGGTAAGAAATATCCATTGGTTAGAGGTGTTGCTCAAGCAGCATATGTCCATCCACACGGTGGTGGACGTCATCAACATGTTGGTCAAAGCTCCACTGTTGCTAGAGATACTCCTCCAGGTGCTAAAGTAGGTAGCATTGCAGCAAGAAAAACTGGTAGAGCTAGAATCAAAGAAAGAAAGTAATTTCTGGATAAATTCATTAGTTACTTTTTACTAATCTTGTAAATGACAAATCATAGAATTAGATTATTCATTACTGGTCGTGTACAAGGAGTTTTCTTTAGACAATCACTCAAAGCTAAAGCAATACAAAATGATGTTCATGGTTGGGTTAGAAATCTCTCTGACGGTCGTGTTGAGGCACTTTTAGAGGGCTCTATGGAAAATGTCTCTACTCTAATTGAATGGTCGCATGGCGGTCCAGCAAATGCAATTGTTGAAGATGTAGAAATTCACAATGAAGAGTTTACAGGTGAGTTTCCAAAATTTGATGTATTATACTAGTGAATTAATTCAAAGGCATTTTTGATTTTCTCAAAAATTTCTGTTAATTCCTCTTCTTGATTTACTTCGTATCTTTCAGAGGTAATTTTTCTATCTTTTTGTATTTTGATTATAATTTGATTATTTTGGGGTTTTACATCTGCAAACCATCTAAATGTAATTGATTTACAAAATACAATTCTATGCATTCTAATATCTTCAACTACGTTACTGGACAATGAAAGACAGAAATTTCTAATTTTTTCAAATAATGGTAATACTTCAACTGGAATATTCTTTCTAAAATCGTCATAAGTAAAATTATTTCCAATTGAAATCATTCCATCCATATCTAAAAAAAATAATTTCAAATTATAAAGGTAGCAGATCTGCTAGCTCCAGTCTAGACAAATAACCCCATTTCAAGGAATACAAGATCCGCCACGTTGACGAAGAAGCGTGGATGCTCCACCTTAGGATTGCTCCCTCCCGGACCTCATCCCTTTCGATAGTTCGATCTTAGAAGTTATTCCTTCGAATAATTCTTGACCTGCAACCACCCGCTTCGGCGTGATTTCATTTCCGCATTCCAAGCGGGAATTACCCATCTAGAGATTTACCTAGCAGTTACTGATCTCTGCGTATAGCCGGTTTCAGAATAGGGCACGGCTGGCACCCTGATCCTACCTACTACCAATTTGATAAAATATCTAATGTTATATTTGCATTAGGTTTGTTTTTCTTTTAATTTGTGCAATGTAGTGCATACTGAACAAAGTTTTCCTGTACATTCATTTCCACAATTTTGACACTTTACTTTTTCTTTGTAATTGGAATCTTTTACAATGTTTGAAACACGTATTACAGACTGATACAAATTATTTTTTATTCCACTGTGTTGTTTTTCTAACGAATTTATGAATTCTCTAATCTCTGTTCTGATTCCTTCATTCATGTGAGGACATGGTTCAGTTTGAAACGGAATATTATTTGTAAATGCATAAAATACAATCTCAGATTCATATATCTCACAAAATGGTTTTATTTTTCTAATAGAACTACCAGAATTATCTGGATCCATCCATCCAATTTTGTTTGTATCACCTGACAACATGTTAATCAAAAATGTTTGTAGCATGTCATCAAGATTATGACCTGTAGCAATTACATTTGCACCAATTTCTTTTGCAGCATGATCCAATGCTCTTCTTCTTAATGTTCCACAAATTGAACATGATGATGATTTTTCATCATCTCTTAATTCCAATGCCTCAGACAAACTTAGATCAAAAAGATCCTTGTATGCAAAAACTCTAAACTTTATTTCTAATTCACTACAAAAATTTTTCACAATCTCTAATGCTTCATTTCTATATCCTGGAATCCCCTCATCAATTGTTATGGCTTCAATTTTGAAATTATGATTTTTCGACATTTCATGAATAATTTTCAAAAGAGCAAGTGAATCTTTTCCTCCAGAAACTCCTACTGCAACCAAATCTCCATTATTGATCATTTTATGTTTGGAGATTGTTTTAGCTGTTTTACGAACAATGGAATTTGAAAAACACTCTGAACAAAGTTTTTGACCAGAATATTTTCTTGTGTATACTACAGGATTTTCACAAAAATCACATTTCATATGGTTTATGAGTATTTTTCATTAATGATTCTTGTGTTAACTATATCGTGAACCAGCCTGATTTGATATATGACAATGCAATATTCATTCCAAATAATACAAATGTGAATGCATAGATTGCCCACATAATTGCATTTACCGAATTCTCTGAAATCTTTTTCTCAATAATGGTGTGAATGAATTTTCCTCCATCTAGAATTGGTAGTGGTAACATGTTGATTATTCCAATAAAAAATGAAATCATCCATAACCATAGAAGAAACATTGAGACACTAGGATCATTCCACTCAATAAAATTCAATACTGGTTTGTAAGCTAAATTGTTATCTCTCATAATTCCAATTAATCCTCTACTTGGATCATCTGGTGATGGAATAATGTCAACATTAAATGTCTGAGGTTGGTCCTCTCTGAGAATTGAAACAGTTGCAGTAGAACCCGGTTCTAAGCTAGGGAAATCTGCCGGTGTCAGAATCTGTATTCCATTAATTGATGTAATAATATCATTTGAAAGTAATCCTGCTTTTTCTGCTCCAGAGTTTTCTATAATTGATAATATCAAAACTCCTTGTGGTAATTCGTAAAAAGTACTCAAAAGAGGTTCTGGCAAAACCATTGCAAAAAATGGATTTGTTAATAATATTGCTCCTAGAATAAACGCAAAAATTACATTTGATGTTGCTCCAGCTCCGATGACTCTTAATCTGGAAATTTTCTTTGCTTTTCCAAATTCTTCTTCATCTGGTTCTACAAATCCTGCAAACATTGCAATGAAAACTGCAAATCCTCCAGTTTTGATTTTAATTTTTTCTAGTGCAGCAACGATTCCATGTGCTCCTTCATGAATTACTAGAACAATTGGAATAGATAATAGAAAATATGTAATTGATGAAGCACTAGTCAAAGTAACTCCTGGAATCAAAACTGTTAATTCATTGAATTCAGATTTTGCGACAAAAAAGTTTGAAATATTATTTAACAAAAACCAAAATGCAAATCCCATCATAATAAAACCTGCAACAACACTAACATCTGCAAAAACTCTAATTCCTCTACGTGTCCTAGCAAGAACTTTGATTAGTAGAGAATTAACTTGTTTATTTTTATAAGTTAAACTGTACGGTGTTATCTTAAAACCAAATCTTTCTAACTTTAATCCCTTAGCAACAACAACAATCACTACCCATGCCATTAGAACATAGATAATCGAATTCTGTGTAATAAAATCAAGTTCCAAATCGGTTGTGAATTTTTTTAAGTTGGTTCATTTATGGGTTACTATGAAACCTATTGCAATAATTTCAACATATCCCAATAAAAAATCAATTTCAACAATTTCGAAATTGCTTGTTAAAGACAAGATTGTAGCATGTGTGAATATTATTGAGATTTCCTCGATTTATTCTTGGAATAAAAAAATTGAAAACTCAAACGAATATCTTGCAATTTTTAAAACCACTCAAAAAAATAAAAAACTCTTGAAACAAAAAATCCAGGAAACTCACCCTTATGATGTTCCAGAAATTGCTGAAATTGATATTTCATCTATTAATGATTCATATCTGAAATGGTTAGTTAACTCTACTATCTAGAAATCAACTGCATATCTTAATAGAGAAACAATTCCACCTAACCCTGAAACTCTTAGACCGATATCAGTAGTTGAATCAACACTGAAAATCTTTACTCCTTTATTTTCAGCATCATTAAGAAAATCAATCATCCTTTGCTCATCTTCTTGAATCGCTTTTTCAGAAAATACCAAGCTTTCTACTGCTCCTATTTGATTTGCTTGAAATGTTTCATTGAATCCCATTGAGAATTTTCTACTTTTTTTATTAGCTAGAGCCATCACTTCATCTAAAATAGTCGTTACTTTTGCAAGTTTACTTTCTGCCATTATCTCTTTCATAAATTTTGATTTTGTGAAGGTGAAAATTCCATCTTCCCCTCCAGAATCAATTCCTTCAACAACTTGAGTTTTAATATTTTTTAAATCAGGATTTTTTTGTAAAAAATTGTAAAATTTCTTTTTTGTTTCTCCAGGACCAAACATTACAATATGATCATTTTCTTTTAAAATTGTGTTTAGTGCATTTCTTACTTGCTCAAAAAATTTTTCAATATTGAAATTAGTTTTGTATCTCTTTCCACTAGAACCTGAATACAAATTTGGTAAAAATTCTATATGAGTTCCATTTAATTTAGCAATCCCACAATCACTTGTATCAATTGCAACTAAAATGAATCCACCTTCATTGTTGTTTGATTGAATTAGATTTTTTTCTAATGGCATCCATTTCTTTTTAGAGATTGAAATTCCATCATTGATTTTTAAAATAAATGAGTGGTGTGAACCGTGAGGAACTGATTCATTACTTGATTCAGAAATTGTTCCACCAATTCTTAATCTATCTAAAACATCATCAAGAGAAATTTTTTCTACATTTAGAGAAATTCTAACTTTAATTCTTTCACCTTTATCTGGTCGTGAATAATCTTTGTCTAGTTTAATTACTCTCGTAGTATCTCCAATTACTTTATCATCCACTTTAATGATTCTTCTCAAATTAAGTAAGTCATCTGAATCCTCAGGAATTACTGAAATTAAATTTTCATCAACAATTTTTGTAATCATATCATATCAATAATTAACAAAGAGAAAAAAGTTTAGTTTGTACTTTCTTCTGTTTTCTTTTTAAGATAATTTTCAACCCAATCAAGTGTCAAGACACCTGACTCTGCAAGGTTTGTCAAAGAATTTGCTGATGCTTCACCAATCACTTTGCCATTGTTTCGTCTAATTTGTCTCCACTTGAGAGATGTATTTCCACTTTTTGAATTGTAAATGATTCCAAGAATGTCTCTTGCATTGACAAATGTGATATCTCTAATTTTCTTTAGAGTTACCTTATCTGCTGCTTCTACATAGATTGCACCTAAACTATCTTCTCGTTCAGGGAATACCTCAAAATCCTCCAAGTAACTTCTTGGTGCGTATGATTTGCAGGTACTAGAGATAATGAATCTTCTAAAACTTTCCACTGAAGCAGGAGTGTCAATTGTAACCATTTTGAAAGAATGATCTAATAGCCATTTATCAAGCTTCTTGAAAGATTCAAAAACAATCTACTTTTATTGAGGCTTGCAGGCTATGATGACCTTATCCCTTTGAAATGATGATGAGGATCTTGAGTTCTGAGCCTGCTCTAGAGTTTTAAATGATAAATTATTGGAAAAATTATGAAATCTTTAACCGAATACATGACATTTAATGTAAATTCTAGAAGAGGCTTTGTAAATATCACTCCAGATATCAGAAAATTAGTTACAAAAAGTCAAGTAAAGGAAGGACTGTGTTTGGTAAATGCTATGCACATTACTGCAAGTGTGTTTATCAATGATAATGAAACTGGTTTGCATTCAGACTATGAAAAATGGTTGGAACATTTAGCTCCTCATGAACCAATAGATCAATACAAGCATAATGATACTGGGGAAGATAATGCAGATGCTCATCTGAAAAGACAAGTAATGGGAAGAGAAGTTGTAGTTGCAATTACTGATGGTCAACTAGATTTTGGTCCTTGGGAACAAATCTTCTATGGAGAATTTGATGGAAAACGACCAAAACGAGTACTTGTAAAGATAATTGGTGAATAATTAACCGAAATCAACATCACGTTTCTGACTAAGTGATTCATTCTTTCTTGCTGACGCTCTAAACTCTTCATCATGATTTTGTGGTCCATGTCCACATTTTACACATGCAATTTTGAAACCATTCTCATTTTTTTCATAGGTTTCACAACCACAAAAACATGCCATAATTTTAAGAAAATTTTAGATGATATATCTTTTCTTATCTATGAAGAATTTTTGCAACATTCTCCAAGAGGAATCTCGTGATCATGAGGACATTTTCTAGGGTGTTTTAGCATTGTACAAAGTGCATCAGTAAACTGCTTGTTCATATGATGCTCAATTCCACAAACCATTTCTTCATCGATATCTACTTTGAGAGCACTATCCATCAATACTTCAAGTAATCTACTATTTCTCATCATACTTGAGCCAATTTTTTGTCCTTCATCAGAAAGTTTCACACCTGCCTTGTTGTAAGTAACTAGATTTTTTGCATGTAGTTTTTTTAACATTTGAACAACACTTGGTTGTCTTACATTGAGCATCTTTGCAATATTGCTAATTTTAACATCTTCTCCTCTTTCTTTAATGTGCCAAATTGCTTTGAGATACATCTCTACATGTTCTGCTTCAGCAGTTCCAACAAAAAATGTCTCTTCATCATTTAATGCGTCCATATCAAACCTTCTTTGAGTCTTCTAATAAATATTCAAAATACTGTCTTGCAAATCCTGCCAATCCTGCATGATCTGCCCAAATAGCTACTACCTCACTAGAATTTTCACTTGCAATTTCAGGACCAAAAACAATTACAACATATCTCTTATCTGAAATTATTCCTCCACCAAACAATCCTTTCTTAATTTTCACATTTGCAACTCTACTTAATGATTTGATGTACTCTTTATCCATCTTATCTGAAGTAAGAATTGTGATATCTACTCCTCTATCATGAAGTGATCTTAATTTGGGCAAAGCAAGCTTTACAATTTCTTCTCCTGCAGGAGGTGATGCAATCATTACTTCGCTTCTACATGTCTCTACAATTTCTAGAATCTTTGCAACAATGTTTGTTGCACCAGATAATACCCAAATATCTGGTTTTTCACTAGTGCCACTTTTTTCATACAATGGAACCAGTTCACTCAAAATGACACTTTGATTTTCAGCAAATTCATTTTCGATCTTTTGCTTTGTTGTTTCTAATCCAGTTGATGGTGATTTTGCAAAATATTTTGTTGGTCTTGAATCATCTGTTCCAATCCAACCTTTCTCTTCTAATGTTCCCAAGACTTCATAAATTTTAGAATATGGTACTCCTGATTTCTGACTTAGTTCAGAGGCTGTTAGCTCTCCTCCTTTGAGTAATG
>VMBT01001010.1_pt1 | contig 15218 bp, 15 predicted proteins | sample 4404301 | NCBI WGS metagenome assembly VMBT01 (sample SAMN12238535, study PRJNA552566) | marine metagenome | isolation source: Coastal seawater | place: USA: coastal Georgia, Sapelo Island | collected 2008-08/2009-08
CCATTAACAATTTTCACTGTTCCAGAAGCACCTGTCTTTTTCAAAGAGACTCCCATCAGATCTCCTGCCTCAAACAGTTCTGCTAGTTTAGCATTCAATACATCAATTGAGGTTGCTGTTTTCTTTCTTGTGTATGGTGTTAGTTCAGCAATTACTGCAGATTTTCTAGACCTTTTGACCATCCATATATCTGATGGGTTCCACTTGTCTTCGTTCTGCAAATTTGATTCCAAAGATGTTTTGCATTTAGCAAATGCTTTTTTGATTACACCATCATCAATTTCTTTATCTCCTCGGACAAACAGATAGTCACCTCCACTTACTTTAGCATGAAGTTTATTGGCACCATCCATAAAGACTGCTCTCCAGTCTGGATCAAATCCCATCATCTCTTCCATGGTAGCATCTGGAGTATCAATATACTGAGATGCTTTGTCAAGGTCATCCTGAGTAATTACCATATCAGGATCCATGTCTTTATTGTAAACATGAAATCGAAGTGCGTTATAAAGACAAGCAGCACTCTCTTGGATCTTAGTCTTTGCTGCGCCACCACCTGATCCTGCTGATCTATCTGGTTTAAAGTCAACTCGAATGACTTTTACTTTATTATTTTCTGACCCTACACTTATATCTAAAGATGGAATGTTGGAACCCTTAGACTTTCTAATGTCTACTGGATATCCTGCTGCCTCCATTGCTTCTTTAACATTGGCAGTAGCAATATTTCTCTTTGCCTCAGGTATATACACTTTCATGTAAACCTGAACTTTTTTCTTCGGATCGGTTTCTGCGTTCTTTACATCAAAAACCAAGTAACTATATTCATCAGTAGCAAGACCTTTTTGAATTAGGTCGTCCCATGCGTCTCTTACTGATGGTGGTATTGTTATCATAGTAAAACCTCCCGTCTTACTATTTAGAACGGAGAGTGGGAGAGTCGAACTCCCAAGGGCTTTAACACCTCGACGCTTTTCAAGAGCGGTTCCGTCACCTATCGGATTGACTCTCCAGATAATCCTTCTCGTTTTGATAAGGATGTTTGTCACCAGTCCAGAGTTGATAACCTTCAATGACATCAGGTATCAACCACTGGTCAACACGGTAGCAATACTTCCAATTGACTGGTTGAATGCAGTTCATCACAACCACTTGAAAGAATGCTACCACATGAATCCATAATGAATACATTAGTATGATGCGTCTTCGCCTTTAGTTACTTCACATTCTTCAAACTCATACTTCGTAGCATCATAGAGGAGGTCAAAGTCCTCCTCTGTCAAAGAATGTCTGACGACTCCATTGTCGTCATAGATGTGATACATCTTATCGGTCGCCTGCTGCGCGGTTTTCGGATTTGAAGACATCGAACTCTCCTCCTGGGTAGCGTTTCTCTAGTTTCTTTACGTTTGTTGCAATGACTTCATCAAAGCTGATGCCCAGTGCCATTGTTGCCTGAGCGACATACCATAGAATATCACCCAACTCAATAATAAGATGCTCACGGTTGTCCTCGTTCCAGGGCTTTCCTTGGAATACCATCTTCTTAATGATCTCAAGGAACTCACCACCCTCAGCATTAATTCCAACCCCAGAAGTAAGAAGTCTCTCAATATTGGCACCTTGTCGATCCAGATCACCAATACGGTCAGCGAAATCAACAAAGTTTGTAGAAGCGTCTGAAGTAACAGCTGAAACAAACTCTTGATAGCGTTCAAAATTAACCTTGGACATGTTAGATAATAAAAGAATTGAATTTATTGATGCGTTTTTGACGATCGGAGATGTCATCAAATGATTCAGTCGGATCGTCTTGATCAATAAGAGCATCAACTGACGACTCTTCTTGAACATTATACAACTTCATCTTGGATCTGTCAATTCCAACCGTGAACTTACGGAAGGTAGTCAGATCATTGTAACGGTTCTTCAGTTGCTTCACCATGATACGACCTGACTGCTCTAACTCCTCGTTCGATATAAGAGCGAACATGAGATCAGCAGTAGCAGGAAGACCGAAACTTTCAGAAGTATCAGTAAGTTCAACATCGGAGTTGCCGTAACCTGAACGGGTTGTCTGTGTTGCAGAGATGATGGGGACATCATGCTCACATGCGAGTCCACGAAGTTCTTCAGCAATTGCCTTTACATACGTGTAGGAGTTCACAATGTGACCCTTGTATCTCGAACTCGCACAAATATTTAGATAGTCGATGAAAATGATGTCAGGTTTGAAAGACTTCTTCAACGATAGTTCATTGAGGAGCGACTTAAAGTGACCAACGTGTGCAGAAGCGGTAGGGTATTCCTTAATGATGAGGCGACCTTGCGTCTTTCTTCCAATCTCAGATACTCGCGAAGTGAATATCTGCTCGGGTAGTGTAGTGATGTCCCGTATGTTGACATTGAGGAGATTAGCATCAATTCTTTCTGCAATTTTCTCCTCAGACATCTCACAGGTGACATACAAAACGTTCTTGCCTTGGGTAAGAGCAGCAGCGGCGCAATGGCACATAAATAGAGACTTGCCAACACCAGTTCCAGCCAGAGCAATATTAAGCGTCTTATTGGGTAGACCCCCTTTCGTGATCGTGTTGAACTTCTCAAGGTCGAAAGGAATCTTCTCTTCATCTTTGTGATAAAACTCATAACGATCAGTTACATTCCCAACATAGTCGTGTCCTACATTTTCGTCGAACGATACTGCCAAGGCTTCTTGGAGTATGCTTGGAATCGCATCTTTTGATAGTTTCTGATCGCCGCCATCTGCGACTTTGATCGATAGTAGTAGGGCGTTGTAGATTGCTCTGTCTTGGCACCACTTCTCTGTCTGGTCTGTGAGCCACGCAGTGTCAACATACTCATCAGTAAACGCTTTGATCTTCTCAACAGCATTCTGATAAGTCTCTTCAGTAATGTCATTTCGATTCTGTAGTTGTAGGATTAGAACTTCAGACGTAGGCATCTTGTCATACTTGCCAGAGAAGTCGTCGATCTCTTCGTAGACGATCTTCTCTGCCACATCTTCAAAGTATTCTGCCTTGAGAAAAGGAACTACTTTACGATAGAACTCTTCGCTGTGGAGAAGGTTTCTAAGAATAGTAGTTTCAATCTTCTCCGTCATCGTCTGCTGCTCCATATAAAAATTCCTTTTGTGCTTGCTTGTCCAAGATGTCTAGGACTTCGGGGGTGAAGTATTCATCTGGGTTGGCGAGGATCTGTTTGCCATAGATTTTCTTGCCATCGATTTCATAACGACCAGCACGGTTTGCCCAGATACCAGCACGTTCTCCCAACTCTAGCATACCATAGTAGCGTTCTAGACCACGCTCATCAAAGAAGAGACGTGTCTCTACCTTCGATCCTTCACGGGTCAGACGAGACTTCTTAGCCTCGCATTTGATAATGTTTCCGACGAGAGTCGTTCCATCTTTTTCTTTTTTCTTTCCAAGATAAACGATTGTAGAGGCGGAATACTTGAGACCACTTCCTCCTCCCATTTCTTTTGTAGGAACGTAAGCGCCGACGACATCATAGGTGTGATTGGTAACGATCATAGGTATGTTAGCCTTGCCAATCTTCAATGTCAAGATGCGGAACACAGATTTGACCAGTTGTGCCTTTGTCATATCTCGAACGTTCTTGTCGTTCGATGCGTCCTCGACTTCTTTGTTGGTGGCAAGCATACCAAGAGAGTCTAGCACAAACATCAGGGGTTTGCGATCCTCTTTGGGTTGTTCCATATATTTGTCAACAATTCGGATCGATGTAGTTCGGAACTCTTCGATGGTGTTGACAGGCATGATGACCATGCGCTTTGAGTCGATGCCACGACTCTCAATCATCTGCTTACTAATGGCAGACTCAGTTTCAAAATAAATGACTCCAGCTTCAGGATCAAGATCAAGGAAATTACGAACCACGCTGAGACAAAAGAAAGTCTTGCCCGTGCCGCTCTCTCCTGCCAGGGCAGTGATCTTATTGGAAGGAATGCCTCCGTAAATCGAACCAGACACCAGGGCATTAAAGATATAACTCCCAGTATCAACGAAAGATTCAACATCGCCAGCAGCGATCCCTTCACTAGCGAAACTAGCAAACTCATTCTTACTATCCTTGACTACACTGTCTAAAAATCCCATAGTTACCTCAGAAAAAACTTAGTAGAGAAACTTTCTTCTCATGATTCCAACCGATACATTCTAGCACGTTCTTGAGCGGTTCCAAGAAGGACTTCTCAAATTGCTTTTGATAGTCAATGTATCTGTCAACATTGAACTCTTTAGGAATGTCACTAAAGAAAGAGACACAGTTCTCTTGAAGTGGGTTGGGAGACTTCAAGTAGATGAACTTGATCTTCTCCCCCTCCTGAATGATGGGATACTTATTAGTTATCTTGTTCTTACGAACGTGCCAGTTATAAAGTAAGGATCCTCTCACATGGATGGGGGTGCCTTTCTTGTAGATGTCATGGTTGTCTTTGTATTTCTCCAGACCATTACATCCACGGGGGAAGGCAATGTTTACATAGTCTTGTTTGCGAGTGTCTTGCTTGACAAATTCAATGTAATCAATCAGGTCATCATTAGTCTTGGTTAGGATGATCTTGAATGCCTCAAGCAGTTTGTCTCGGTAGTATTGTGGTGTGGATGAGCGAGCAGTCTCAAGTCCCATGATCTTCATCTTGGGTTCTTTGTATTGCACACCCTCACTGTTCCACACGTTCAGGATGTAACGCTTCTTCGCAGTCCAGATGCCACGGTTAGCGATGTTCTCTCGCTTCATGACCATCTTCTGCTGGTATGCGTTCATGTAAAGGGCGAGCTCTTGGTAAGAACTTTCAATATACTTTTCAAGTTCCACTTGACACACCTTATCAAGGAACGAGACAATTCCTTCATCAGTCTTCTCTCGTGTCGCGTATACAGTTTCAACCAGAGGACCCAAGTTAAGGTAGATAGAGTCAGTGTCAGAAGCAATAACGTAATCAACATTGTCAGTCTTTAGAATCTTGTTTAGTTTCTCATTCATCTTGTTCTCAATCCAGCGGATTGAGAGTTGTCCTGACAACGTGATTGCCTCAGCGATCTCAAGACGAAAATATCGAAAGTGCTCATTCCCAATAGCACCATAAGCACTGTTGAGAGAGATCTTCTTTGCCATCTGAATATTGTTACAGCGGGCAATCTCTTTCTTAAGTTCAATAGTAGGAGTCTCTTCGTATTGTTGCTTTGCTTTGAGCATTCTCTTCTTGAAGATGACTCGCTCGTCATACATCTTCTGCATCATCATGGGCAAGAACCCCTGCTCCTCGTTCTTGTAGAGCGTTCCGTTAGCAGCAAGACAGTTGCTAAGATCAGACGTGTCTATCTGCTTCTCAAGCAACTTATCCACAGTTGCTGTAGGGTGTCTGTTTGGGAGCAAGGTCTCTGGTGAGAGATTATACTGCATGATAAGGTGAGGGTATAGACTGTTAAGGTCAAAACTGACAACCCAGTCATAAAATCCTGGCTTAGGTTCCTTAACGTATGCCCCAGCATATTTTGCATCTTTTCTTGCTTCTTTCTTGGGAGGGATAGCAATCTTGCGCTTCAGTAGTTCGACATATATGTAGTTGTCCCACATGCGAACCTGAGAGAATACATCCTCGAAGTTGACCTTAGCATCATATGCCATGGTGAATGCAAGTTCGAGTAGTTTCATCTTGTCATCCAACTGGTCAACCAGGCGAACGTCAATGATGTTGTATTCTACAAACTTCTGCCAGTCCTTAGTATAGAACTCCTTGAATGTATCATACTCACTGTGGTCAAGTTTCTTGGTGCCAAGTTCCACACTTGCAATGTGGTCAAGACGATAAGATGCTTGGTTGGTGTAAGTGAACTTACGATACAGTTCAAGATAGTCAAGCGTAGCAATGCCAGAGATGTCATAGGCAATCTGCTTACGTCCCTTGATATAGATGTCACGACAGAACGTGGTCTTCCAAGGTGACAGCAACTTTGCCTCACGCTCACCAATGACACGTTCAATACGCTTGCTGATGTATGTCATATCGAACAACTGGACGTTCCATCCAGTGATCACATCAGGATAGTTACTCATCCAGTAATGGATGAATGCCTGCAACATGCCAACCTCAGTGCTGAAGTGCATGTAATCCACATCCTTGTGGGTGTTGTCGAACTCATAGCGTCCGAACACCTGGATGCGTCCTGTGTGACTGTCCTTAAGGGAGATCAGCAGAATCTCCTGGTCTGCTGTCTCGATGTCAGGGAAACCATTCTCTGCAGCAGTCTCGATGTCAAGCGTGAACACACGAATCTGACTGGAGTCAAACTCGATCTGATCAGCAGGATACTCTTCAGCAATATACTGATTCAGATAGCGAGTCTGACCACAGATTTCAAAGTCAGGAATGTCACGATGTTCTTCTACGAACTGCTTCGCATCACGAATGGTTCCCTGCTTCACAGGGCGAACGTTCTTACCATCCAGAGTCTTCCAGCGTGAAGGTTGTTGGGTAGGCAGATACAGTGTAGGGTTGAACTTTACCTTGTCACTGAACTGGACTCCATTCTGATATCCACGAATCTGGATACTGTTACCTGCTTGCTGAACACTGGTGTAAAACTTCATTCCTCTCGTTTGTCTTTCAAGTCATAGTATAGTGCCGAGAACATGGCAGATGGTTCAGCGATAACAGTGATGTTTTCTGAACGCACTACCAACTCGGTGTCTTCACTGTAGGCAGGAAAGGGCACTGCCCCATCCTCGTTTACCTCACAGGCGTATTTTAGCACACAGTCGGGGTCACCCAACTCAGTCCCAGGAATCTCTTCAACCTCTGCTACGAGCCAGTGCCCGTCAAACTTCAGCAGTTTCAGCACTCTCTTCAGTCACGAAAGGGGTTGCGATAGGATGCTTCTCGGAAGATGCATTTACACCAGCAGTGGGTTCTTCTACAGCACCACTTGTAGCACGATTAATGTCTAGCAGTTGTGCTTCTGTATTAGGATTTGGTTGACCTTCTTCCCACTGAGGAAGATCTTCATTGCCTTGGGTTGCTGTAATGGTTTCTACTTTTGCACGGTATGCTTGTGCCAGTCCAGTGTCAGGTTCTCCAATTGCCAGCACAGTGTCATAAGGCACACGGAACTGGAAGTCCACAGAGTAGGGACACCACTTGCTGAACTTGACTTGCAGGTCACGATCACCGCCACCAGGCGCTTCGACTAGTTCGAGAATATAAGGATGGGTCATCATCAGACATACGCCACGACGGTCTTCTCCTTCACCATCAAAGACTTCTTGCAGGGTTGTGATGACACGCTCTCCATTCTTAAAAACAATAATTTGTTCGTTAGCCATAGTTCTCCAATGTTTCTATCAGTATAACATAAAATGCGAAGGGGGGCAACGCCCCCCTGTGCCAGATATTTATTTGACTTCGTATGTGGTTCGTTTCATGTGGTCTGGAATAATTTTCTCTAAACTAATGATCAACAGACCGTCATTAAATGCTACGTCCACAACTCTAACATCGTCAGCGAGTTGCCAAGATTCTGTAAATGATCTTCGTGACACTCCTTTGTGTAAGTATTCAACTTTAGGATCTGTGCCTGAAGTCTTGGTGGCAACTCGGAGAAGGTTTGATTCAGTAGATACTTCAATCTCCTCTCTTTTAAATCCTGCGAGAGCGATTTGAATTTCGTAATTACTGGAGTCATGTTTGATTAGGTTATACGGAGGATAGTTCTTGTTATGACTGGTCATGGAATCCAGTCGATGGAACATATCACTCAGACCTACAGCGTGGGGTAGATAGATATCCCAAGTATTTGACATGTGCGTGGCTCCTTTATTTAAGCGAGACAATAGTTGATTCGGACCCCGAAGGCATCCAATATTATTTAACCAAGACACAAAAAAACCGCTACGGTAATAACCGTAACGGTTTGTAGGGTGTTCCGACTTTCGTAGAGACCGCACGAAAGGTCTCGTGTTTATTTATTCGGTTGCCTCTACTTTCTTTCGACCAATGTTGTATTTTGATTCAAGTGTCCATTCTCCCTTATCCTTATAGGAGAGAACTTTAATTTGGTTGAGTGGTGCAACGTCTTCGATCTGAGACTCATCAACAATAGAAATAAGACCCCAATCAGAAAGAAGTTTAGAGATGCGATTGCGTCGTTGGACATCGTTTAATGATAGGTTAGTGTTCTTGCCGTCCAATGCAAAGAGTTCTTTGAAGTGAACGATGTAATACTTGCCCTGCTTGTGCAGAATGTGGCAAGACTGATACAGTTTACGATCCTTTCGCGATGCAACACCGATACGAGTGAGTGTCTCTCTTACTTTTAGGAAATCATCTGGTTCGTTGAGAACGACTTCTACCATGTCAGATGGTTGCCAGTCAATAGTAATTTCATTCATCTTGCACCGCCTTTATCTAAAATCTTTTTAATCTGCTGTAGTTCAGAATTAGTGAGAATTCTAAGAGCGGCGACTGCTTTACTATGGTTGTATCCATAATATTGCTTCACCAATTCAATGTTCTCTACTGTATCTTTTTTCAACCAGGGAGTAAAACGCTTCCTAGGCTTCAAACTATTTAGATAAAAATCATATTGTAACTTTTTGTCGAGATAAGGATGCATGTTCATCTCGTTAGCAAACAGGATGCTATCAGTAAAACCAGACAGACACTTGTTCACAATAAAAGGAGGATAACCTTTGACGGCATCCTCATCTTCATCCATGATATTCTTTTTAGACTGATTGATTGAGTTCAGGTAGTCTTTTAGTTCCGCCATCCCAGTGTCTGATTACTCCAGATATAATAAAAATGTTAGTGACCATGTAAGAAACAAATATAAGGGTGCGTATGCAAGCAATAGTATCTGCTTCTCGGTCTGTTCGTCCATGTTTCTCACCTAGTGCCTTCGCCCACAGTCTCCATAATTTAGAACTTCGCATTGACTCCAATCACTTTAGCGTTAGGGTTACGTGCCAGGGCAACCTCTCTTGCCTCCTGGTAGTCGCGGGCATAGACTTCCTCACTAAAGACCTTGCCAGCAACGTAGAGTTTCACTTCACACTTCATAGTTGGTAAGGACGAGTTCCTTGCGAGACGCTTGATCTGTATTATAACTCCCCACGCTCCTCATGGTGTAAGTGTGTGCAAATTCAGCAGCTGTCCACCCCTCGAAGCGATCTCGGATCAGTTGCGACGAGTTATAAGAAACAAGTTGATGACCAATAAAACGGTCACAGTCGCTAGCAAAGGCGTCGTGATCAAATCCTTTGTGCATGTTTCCACGTTTACCATATAGATTTGATCCGATCTCGTAAGGGGGATCAAGGTAGGTAAAGGACTTTTTGTCATCAGTAAGGAGTTCTTCATAAGACAAGTTAGTAATCTTCCAGTTGCCAATTAGTGCCTGGTAATCAGTCAGTCTTTCGATACCTGCTAGCGAGAAGTTGCTGTCACTTGCTTGCTTGGAGAAAGATGATGACTCTGTGAGACCTGAAAAACTGCACTTATTGACAACATAAAAAGACACAGCACGCCAAATGTCCTCAGTGTATGGAGGGAAACGATCTGTTGTCGAGCAATTGTTGAGGTAGTCCTTAGCATCCAGAAATAGACTCTTGGCACTGGTCTGATCTGGATGTCGCTGTTTAAGCTGGAGTAGAATGTTCTTAAGATCATGTCCGTTATCCTGTAGAACTCGCCAGAAATTATATAGAGGTTCATACAGATCGTTGACCCAGATATTGAGACGTGGGTAACGCTTAGTAACTTCCAATGCTACAGAACCACCACCCAGAAAGGGTTCATGGTAGTCAGTATATCCTGACAGATCAGGAATGTATTGGAAGAGTTTACTCAGGGCACGACTCTTCCCCCCTGGATAGCGAAGGGGAGTCTTCAGGGATTTCATAGTCTGGGGCATGATATTTAAGGTATTCCCAAAAGGTTAACTTCATTTCTTTCTGCGTCATGCCACAGTGAGCGGCAGCAGCAGGTAGGTTCATTGTAGCACGAAACAAACCATCGTTCGCTTCGTTCACGTTCTGTGGTGTGGTTTTAACTCTCTCCGTCATCGATCATCTCAAACTCTTCTAGTTGGTCGGCAGATACTTCATGCTCACCAGCAATCAAATACCAGTGATGTCCAGCACGTTCACCCAGATACTTCATCTGGTCTTCTGCAAAATCATTCTCACGCATTGCTGCCTGGATCTTCAGGTGGAGCAACTCTTCTTGACTAGGGACGTTCATTTGAATTCACAACTCATCATAACTTCAGTAAGACATGCCAACAGGTTGATCTCCTGGTCAGCAACAAAAGCAATCTGATACTGATACTTAGCAAGGATCAGGACTACTTCTGGAATGTATTTGGGTTTGATGTTCTCGTAGATAGCATCATAGATCTTACGCATGATAATGTTTGGATCATTATCAATGTTGTCTACAACCCACTTACGAACTGTGGAGAACTCTTTGTTCTTCAGGGAGTTCATCAACTGAGACAGATTGACATCAGCAATATCGCAAAGAATATCAGTATCAATCTTGCCAGTTGCGGCATGACGTTGTGCTTCATTAATTAGACGACGCCAGTCGGGATAGTAACGTTGGATCAGTTTGACAACAACCTTGTCCTGATACTCAACTTTGTTTTCATCCAAGATCTGCTTCAGTCGCATGAAGAACTGACCTTGGAGTTGCTGCTGTTGCTCCTTCTGGATTCGGAAGTCAACGACCGTGCAACGGGAGTGCAGCGGTTCAATGATCTTGTTCTGGAAGTTGCAGGTGAAGATGAAGCGACAGTTGTTGTGGAACTCCTCTACAGCGGTTCTGAGAGACAGTTGCACGTCAGGGGTGGTGTTGTCTGCCTCATCGATGATAACGACCTTGTGGGGCGCTCCAGAGGTCAGTGAGACAGTGGTGGCAAACTGACGGACACGGTTGCGAACAGTGTCTAGGAAGCGTCCCTCGTCGGAACCATTGATCACAATATAGGACGCACCGATCTCATCGCAGACTGCTTTGGCGATGGTGGTCTTACCAACACCAGCGGTGCCAGTAAGGAGAAGATTGGGGATCTCTCCTTTTTCAACAAAACCTTTGAATGCTTTTTTGATATTAGCAGGCAGAATACAATCGTCGATCTTCTGAGGACGATACTGTTCTACCCAAAGGAATTTTTTCATCAAGGTTCAAGTGCAATATAATAAGAGAGATCAAGATTCTGGTGCTTCCATTCAGAAATCAGATGCTTGGACACCTTGACTGAATAGTCACCAGGGTGAAGGCGAATGTTTTCAACCTTGATCGTCAGTTCATAGTCGCCAGTGGTGTCTCCCACCACAGTTTGAGAGTAACCATTGCTGGTGTCATTCTCATTGTCACGAAGTTCCAGAGAAATCTCACCGCCATGCGAACGGAAGACTAGATCAGGAAGACTGTAGATGTTTGCTGCTTTCTGCAGACCACTCAGGTCTTCTTGAGTCAGACTGAACTGGATGTCAGCACCAGGGAAGTTAACATCTTTGTTAGGTGCAGACTTGAGGGTGATCTCGGGATCGGAGAAGTAATACTTAGCAGAACGTCCACGACCACGGATGTATACGTATTCTTGATTGTCAAACTCAAGAGTCGGACTCTCGAACAGTGACAGACCAGCAAGGAACTGGTTCAGATCGTAGATGCCAAACGTCTGGGGGAACGTTTCTTCGCAAGTGTATTGTGCGATTGCATTCTCCCCGACGCTGATGGTCTTCAGTTCATTACCTTCACGGATGAGGATAGAACTGTTGATGGTTGAATAGTTCTTTAGAACTTGAAGCGTTTGGTTGGAAAGAAATACTTTGCTCATTGATTGTAGGTTTCGGTAACGGAGGTCTTGTCGCTGAAGTGGAGAAGCAGCAATGCATAGTGGAGAATCTTGATGATGTCACGTCGTGCAGTGCCTTTCTTATCGTAGCGAGAAGCATACTTCAGGATGTTACTGCGGCAGAATGCTTCAGCATCTCCAACAGATTCAATCAGATCCAGTGTCTGAATCTTGTCGTTACCAGCAGAATAGTGTTGATTGTATGTGCTGGCAATGTAGTCACGTAGCTCTTGGATGAGAGCGTCTTCATTATATTTGAAAGTCATTTACCCCAGATATACTCAATGTTGTCATGATAGCATTCAAAGACGGTTCCGTCAATTGCTTGCATGAAAAGTCGGATGCCCTTTCCTCCGATAATTTTACCAGACTTGTAGTCGCAATCTTTCAGGATTGCGACGTGTCCGATGTAACCGTGGAATTTATCTTCAGTCATCGTTGGATTCGGTGTCAACGTCTGCGTCAAGTTTGCCATAAAGTTCAATGAAAGATTGCTTGGTCTCTTCGTCAAAGCGATTGGTGCAAACCTTGATTGCCTTGAGGCGATCACCAAAAATTGCATAAGCACGGATGATGTGAGACAAGCGACGGGTAGAGATTACCTCATCGATGCCACCGTCGTCAAAAGTTTTACGGATGACATCTGCCCAGTCTGCAAGTTTAGCACAGAACTCATCATCTGTCACCCCAACCTTGCTGCACAGACGCTCAAGGATCTTGGTCTCAACCTTAGGAGTCGGATAGTCTTGCTCGAAGGTCAAGGCGAAACGCTCAAGGAATGCTTCGTTGAGAACGTTAGTGCCGATGAAGCGACCATCATCAGAACCCTTGCCCTTGGTGTTGGCAGTAGCGATGATGTTGAAACCAGGAGCAGGTTGCACAGTGCGACCAGTCTTCTTCAGGTAAACACCCTTGCCTTCAAGGATGGACTGGAGACACATGATCTTGTTAGATGCCAGGTCGATCTCGTCTAGAAGCAGCACAGCTCCGCGTTGAAGAGCTTCGACGACAGGACCATTATGCCAAACAGTTTCCCCATCAACAAGACGGAAACCACCAATAAGATCATCCTCGTCGGTTTCAATGGTGATGTTTACACGAATGATCTCCTTATTTAGAGCAGCACATGCCTGCTCAACACCAAAAGTCTTACCGTTTCCTGACAGACCAGTGATGAACACAGGGTAGAAGATGCCAGAGTTAATGATCTTCTTCACATCACTGAAGTTACCGAACGGGACGAAAGTGTCATCCTTGTCAGGGATCAGATTGCAATCTTCCTGAGCGGTAACACGAATCGGTGCTGCAGCAGGTGCTTGATAAGTCTGCTCCAGTTTCTCTTGGACAGTAAGGTTCCACTTACCACGACCCACGTTGTAATCACGAATGCGCTTAACAGCAGTAGGATAGGTAACACCAAAGTGGTCACAAGCAGAACGAATGTGATCGGCATTGATATCGCTCCCGAAGTTCTCGGACAGATAAGAAGTAAGTTGGGTGGTGGTCAGGTCAGACTTGGCAGGCATCGGATCCCTTGTGTTGTATGCACATATTATATACAAAAAAACCGCCCCTGTCGGGACGGTCTGGACCAGTTTCAGAACTGGATCTTGAAACCAGAAGGGGTTTCAATCTGTTTTGCACCCATCTGCTGGTAGTGACGGACGGTCTCAACCTCCTCAGGTGCTTGCTCTGCAACAGTTTCTACTGTATCAAACAAGATCTCTGCTTGCTTGAACGGTTGCTCATCAAAGATCTTAGGGAAACGAGCACGAAAAGGATCAAACTCGGGGAGATGCTTGTTCTTACCAAACCACTCACAGATGTTGTCCTGTGCCAGACGCTGCTGCTCAAAGGTGAACTCAGGATACTCTTTGCGAATAGTCTTTTTCACACCAGTGAAGTTTTCTTTGTCAGAAATCTCGCCACGTTTCAAGGCAGCAACGTTGTCACGCCAAGCAAGTAGAGAGATTCGCAGTGCTGTTGTGTCGCGATTCCTCAGCGAAAAGTCTTTGTTAACGTATTGAAGTTTAGATACTCTGCTCATTTTTCAAACCAAAAATACTTGTTTTCCAGGATTCAATTATAAGGGTATATATCTCCCATGTCAAGAGATTAGGGAGATGAAAGAGTTGAGGATCTTCTTATTGTTTTGTTTCTTTGACAACATCTTACGGAAAGCAGATCGCACCTGGGTCTTGCTAGCACCAGCATCAACGTTCAGTTCAGTATCTTCTGTGTTGGTTGCCTTGGCATGAATAGCATACAAAGCATCATAGGAGATAGGGTTAGGGAGAACTGCGGACTTCTCTTTCTTCCACTGCTTCTGCAGTTTCTGCTGAGAATCATAGTTGTTGTGGCAGTAGCGATGATAGAAAGTAGTCAGACCACTGGACTCAACAATACGGAATCCCATGACGTTGACACCAGGATTGTTCTCTTTCAGGTTGTCGATGAAGAGATTGGTGGTCTCAGTGAAACCATTGTTTCTGGCATACATGCGACCGATCTTACGATCACGAAGAATCACATCTCCACCATCAATGCGACGGACTGACATGCGAGTAGTCTCACCATCATATGAAATTACTTCAGCACCATAACCAGTTCCACAGGCATCACCATCAGTCAGAATCATCAGGTTGACTTTGTTGACACCAGTAGACTTCTTGAACTGAGGAATGATATCTTTCATCACCAGAATAGACTCATTCAAAGGAGTGCCAGACAGACCCATACCAATGGTGCCCTGGTAGGAAACATAGTATGACATAGAGAACACTTCACGCCAGATGTTACGGCACTGGCGATCAAAGTTCTTGGAGTTAGAACGAGACGACAGGATGTTCATCATACGGAAGAAGGACTTATTGACATAGACCTGATTCTTCACAAGGTCTTGCTTGTAAGCATAGTATTCATCATTGCTAATCTCAGGAGACTTACCAGCAATAGCACGTTCTGCAGGAATCCACTCGTTAGAGAATGCATAAACCTCAAAGGGAATACCAACTTTCTTACAGAACATAGTCAGGGTAAGGAGTTGCTTGATAGTAGGATGCATGACGCCACCCATAGAACCAGACCAGTCAAGAATGAACAGCATTCCATGGTTCTTACCTTCAGGAATGATGGTGACTTTCTTGAACAGATCTTCGTTGAACTTGTAGGTGTGCAGTTTGCTGGTGTCCAGAACACCAGTGCGTGAAGTCATTGCACGGGAGTATGCATCGGCAGACTTCTTGCACTCAAATTCTTTGACCAGATAGTTGACTTCTTTCTGGATAGACTTCTTGAAAGAGTTGTATT
>VMBT01001013.1_pt1 | contig 15197 bp, 11 predicted proteins | sample 4404301 | NCBI WGS metagenome assembly VMBT01 (sample SAMN12238535, study PRJNA552566) | marine metagenome | isolation source: Coastal seawater | place: USA: coastal Georgia, Sapelo Island | collected 2008-08/2009-08
TTGAGGGGCTAGTGAGCGAAAGCTCGTGCGGGTTCAAGTCCCGCTTTCGGCACCATTGTTTAATTTATTTATTCCGTTGGAATTTCATCTGTTGGAATTTCTTCCATAACCTCTTCAATAAGAGGAGTTTCAAACATTTCTTTAGTATTTTCAGTTTTATATAAATATGCCAAAGCAAGTGTTAAAACCAACCACAAAGCCACTAACGAATATGTTAGTTTTCCTAAAAAATCTGAAGGTCCCAATGCTCCAAACATTGAATTAGATGAACCTCCACCAAATGCTGAACCCAAATCAGAGCCCTTACCTTGTTGTAAAAGTACTAATGCTATTATTGCAACAGCCAGAACTATACAAACTATTTTTATTAAAACTATCATTTTTCTTTATGCCTACTATAAATTTCTATAATATCTGAAAATATATCTGCGTCTAATGAAGCGCCTCCAACCAATGCACCGTCTATGTTTTTTTCAACAAAAAAATCTGCTGCATTTGATTTATTAACACTTCCACCATATAAAACTTGTGGCCTCAAATTATTTTCAGATGCGGATTGTACAACATCTTTAATAAATTCGTGAATTGTATTTACATCTTTTGGTTTTGGTGTGTTTCCTGTACCTATTGCCCATATTGGCTCATATGCAATAATTAAATCCTCTGATGAAATATTTCCTTGAATGCATTCTTGAATCTGAGTTTGTAATTTTTGCTCTGTTTTGCCAGCTTGAAACTCTTCAAAACTTTCTCCAATACATAGAACTGGTTTTATATGGCTTTTAACTAGCATCTGATATTTTTTAGAAATAATATTATTATCTTCATTAAATATTTCTCTTCTTTCTGAATGACCAATTAAACAAAAAGAACAGTCACTATCTACAGCCATTGATGGTGAAATTGATCCAGTTCTGGCCCCGCCTTCAATATCAATATCTTGAAAACCTACTTCAATATCATTATCTATGAAGGCATTCTTTACCTGATTAAAATGTATAAATGATGGGGCTATTCCAATAGACTTAAGGCCTCTATCAGACATTCTTACAATAAGCTGATTACACCAAGACTTATTTGATTTAATATCTCCGTTGGCTTTCCAGTTAGCAATAATCACAATTATGATTTAGATTTTATTAAGTCACTTATATCTTTGACATATTTTTTTGCAACTTTTTCCTCAGGTGCCTCTATCATTACTCTTATTTTACTTTCTGTTCCAGAAGCTCTTACCAAAACTCTTCCTACAGTAATATCAGACTCAATTTCTTTTATAAGATTTAACAAGTCCTTATCATTAACTATGTCTTTATTTGAAACTTTTACTGCATTATTTACTTGAGGCATTTTTGTATAATTTGATAGCACCTCTGAAGGATCTTTTTCAAGAAGAAGCAATGAAGAAATTACTTTTAAGGCTGCAATGGTTCCGTCGCCAGTACTAACTAAGTCTTTACAAATTATATGTCCTGAAGTTTCACCTCCCAACATCCAACCTTTTTTAGTTAGCATGTTGCTAACATATTTATCACCAACATCAGCGCGAATAAATTTATATCCAAGTTTAGTAATACCATCTTCAAAACCAAGATTACTCATGTGTGTACCAACAACACCTGACCATGGTCCAATTCTATTGGGATTTGCAAAAGCTAATATATATAAAAGATCGTCACCATCTAATATATTTCCATTACGATCGATAATAATTACTCTATCACCATCTCCATCAAGAGATATTCCAAAATCAGCTCTGTGCTTAATCACTTCTTTTTGAACTAGTTCTGGGTGCGTGGATCCACAATCAGCATTTATATTGTATCCATCAGGATCAACACCAATTGAAATTACTTCTGCTCCAAGCTCTTTAAAAACATCAGGACTAGTTTTGTAACAAGCACCATTTGCACAATCTAAAACAATTCGTAAAGATGCAAACGAGATATCTTGTGGTACTGTTGATTTACAAAATTCAATATATCTTGCTCCCGACTCATCAAAACGTCTAGCTTTTCCTAATTCTTCAGTTTTTACTGGATTGAGATCAGATTCTAAGAGCTTTTCTATTTTCTTTTCTAAATCCCTAGATAACTTTTCACCATCAGCATTAAATATCTTAATTCCATTATCTAAAAAATCATTATGAGACGCACTAATTACCACTCCGAATTTTCTTCTTAATGATTTTGTAAGATATGCCACTCCCGGTGTTGGTAATGGACCGCACAAACTTACATTGACTCCAGCAGCAATGAAACCAGCCTGTAATGCAGATTCAAGCATGTAACCTGATACACGAGTATCTTTTCCAATCATTACAGTATCCCAACCCTGCTCTTTCATAACCAAACCAGTTGCGTGCCCTATTTTAAGACAAGCTTCTGGTGTGATATGAGTTTCTACAGGTCCTCGAATACCATCAGTGCCAAATTTTAAATTCATAACTAAAGATTATAACTCTTCAGCGGCACCTTTTATCGATGTTTTTTTATTTGATTTAGGCTTAGGATCATCATCCGACCAACCTTTTGGCTCTCGAGGTTCAGCTCCTGCCATTATGTCATCAATCTGAGGTTCGTCGATTGTTTCATATTTTAATAAAGCATCGGCCATAACATTTAATTTATCGAGATTTGTCTTCAAAAGATTTTCAGCTCTTTCATAACATGAATCAATAATTGATTTAATCTCTGAATCAATTAATTTTGAAGTTTCTTCACTTCGATGTTGTGATGGTGATGATGCTGTTCTTCCAAGGAATGGACTTCCTTCATCTTCACCAAACTTAATAGTGCCAAGGGCATCAGAAAAGCCCCATTTTGTAACCATATTTGTTGCTATATTTGTTGCTACCTCAATATCATTTGAAGCACCAGTGGTAATACCTTGATTACCATTAATAATACTTTCTGCAATTCTTCCACCAAATAAAGCCGCTATTCTTGCTAATAAATATTCTTTACTTTGCATGTAAGTATCTTCTTCTGGCAAGAACATTGTTACACCTAGAGCTCTTCCTCTGGGAATGATAGTAACTTTATAAACCGGATCATGGGTTGGGCATAATCTTCCTACTATTGCATGTCCTGCTTCGTGATATGCAGTTATTCTTTTTTGCTCTTCACTTAAAATCATAGATTTTCTTTCTGCACCCATCATTATTTTATCTTTAGCTAAATCTAAGTGCGTTTGGTCTATCTTCTTATCAGAGTATCTAGCAGCAAATAATGCTGCTTCATTGATTAAATTAGCTAAATCTGCTCCAGAAAAACCTGGTGTGCCTCTTGCCAATACCAATGGATCAACATCGGAATCAAGCGGTACTTTTCTCATATGAACTTTAAGAATTGCTTCCCTTCCTCTGATATCAGGAAGGTCTACTACAACCTGTCTGTCAAACCTTCCTGGTCTTAATAAGGCTGGATCTAGTACATCAGGTCTATTAGTTGCAGCTATAACAATAACTCCATCGTTGCCTTCAAAACCATCCATTTCAACTAGCAATTGGTTAAGTGTTTGCTCTCTTTCATCATGGCCGCCACCTAGACCTGCACCTCTATGCCTACCTACGGCGTCAATCTCATCAATAAAAACAATACAAGGAGATTGTTTTTTAGCTTGATCAAACATATCTCTTACTCTTGAAGCACCAACACCTACAAACATCTCTACAAAATCAGATCCAGATATTGTAAAAAATGGAACTTTTGCTTCACCAGCAACAGCTCTTGCTAAAAGCGTCTTACCAGTACCTGGAGGACCTACCATCAAAACTCCTCTAGGAATTTTTCCACCTAATTTTTGAAACTTTGTAGGATCTCTTAAAAAATCAACCAATTCTTGGACATCTTGTTTTGCTTCTTCGCAGCCTGCAACATCCTTAAATGTCGTCTTTACTTTTCCACCTTCCATCAATTTAGCTTTACTCTTGCCGAAAGACATAGGGCCGCCTTTACCAGACATTCCACCTTGCATTTGTCTCATAAAAAAGAAGAAAATACCTAAAAGTAATAGTATCGGAAATGCACCAACTAACAATTGAGATAAAACTGATGGTTGTTCAATTTTTTCGTATACAGCAATTACACCATTATCTTCGATAGCATTATCAACGGCTTCATCTTTTTTAAATATTGGGTGTGTTGTTTCAAACTTAGAACCATCCAAACGATCACCTATAATTGTCATTTGATCGCCTTTGTAGACTACTTTAGCAATTCGATCAGAAAGAACTTCTTCTTTAAATTGACTATAGCTAATCTGCTCTCTTGCTCCTGTATTTTCAATGTTATTGAAAACATAAATTAGCAATGACCCTAGAACGAACCAAACAACTAAATTTCTTAAAACACTATTCATTATTTATATGCTCCATACAAAAATATTTCTCCTGATTGCTTTTTTGAAGCAGCAGGTTTAAAAGTTTGGACTATCTTGAAAGATAATTCCATTTTTTTTCGAAGATTTTTCAACATACTATTTTGAAAAGTCTTCATGATAAATGAGCCATGAGATTTATTTAAATATTTTGCTGCTGTATCTAGAGTTAGAATATTAAGCTCGTATATATTTTCTATATCTATAGCATTTATACCAGTCAAGTTGGGGGCTATATCTGAAATTACAAGTCCAAATGAACCCATTTTTGATCTAATGAGATCTATGCTATCTATTTCTTCGATGCTATTTTGAAAAAAATATACTCCATCAACTGCTTCCATATCTAATATATCAATCGCATAAACCTCTGAATTAGGTGATTTTTTTTTAATATAATGCGACCACCCTCCTGGAGCCGAGCCTAAATCTAAAACATTTTGGCTTTTTTTTAGAGATTTTGTTTTTTGGAGAATTTCTTCGAGCTTATATACCGCTCTTGTTCTGTAACCCTCTTGCTTTGCCTTATTTGCCCAGTTATCAGCATGCATCAGATATGTTTAACTTCAATAATTTCGTATGTCATTTTTCCTGATGGAGTAACGATTTCTACCTCATCATCAACAAACTTGCCAACCAAACCTTTAGCAATTGGTGTTTCAATTGAGATATGACCATTTTCAGGATTGGACTCTAAGTTACCGACTATTTTATAAACAATCTCTTTGTCATTGTTTACGTCATATAATTTAACTGTCGAACCAAATACAACTCTACCAGTTTCTGGAATATCTTTTACATTAATTACTTGAGCATTTGATAGAGCACTTTCTATTTCATTTATTTTTGCTTCCATTAAACCTTGAAGTTCTTTGGCCGCATGGTATTCTGCGTTTTCTTTTAAATCACCATGCGCTCTAGCTTCAGCTATAGCTTCTGATATTTTTGGTCTCTCAACAAATTTAAGTTTAGATAATTCATCTTTAAGGGCAATTTCACCCTCGATTGTTATAGGTACACGTGACATATTTTAATTATAGCAACTATGGCTAAGAATTATGTATTTCTTGGAGTGTCTTATATGACCAATCTGCTTCTCTACCATTAAGAGCCTGCATTATTGCAAATGCACCAAACATTGTAGTTGTACAAAAGATCTTATTTTGCAAGGCTGTTCTTCTTATAGCAGCTGAATCTTTAATTGATTGAGTTCCTTCTGTTGTGTTTATGACCAAATCAATTTCTTTATTTAAAAGGCTATCAACTGTGTGAGGTCTTCCTTCTAATACTTTGTTAATTTTTTTAACTTTATAATTTAAGCCTTTTATGTAAGCGGCTGTACCTCCAGTAGCAACCATTTCAAAACCATTCTTTTCTATGAGAGGTAAAAGTTCATCTAAATATTTTTTATCGCTATCTTTTACACTTATGAATACAGTTCCAGATCTTGGTAAAATTTTATTAGCTCCTTTTTGTGCTTTTGCATACGCCTCACCAAAATCAATCCCAATCCCCATTACCTCTCCTGTGGATTTCATTTCTGGACCAAGTATTGGATCAACTAAAGGAAATTTATCGAATGGCAAGACTGCTTCCTTAACAAAATATAAATCATCAGGCAAAGCACTTGAAAATTTTTGATTAGCAAGAGTATTTCCTATCATGGCTTTTGATGCAACCTTAACAAGTGAGTTGCCAATTGCTTTGGATATAAATGGAACAGTTCTTGAAGCCCTAGGGTTTACTTCAATAATATATACAACATCATCTTTTACAGCGAATTGAATATTCATTAGGCCTAAAATATCTAATTCTTTACCAATTTTAATGGATTGATCAGAAATCTCTTTTTGAATTTCTTCTGACAAACTGTATGGAGGTAATGAGCATGCAGAATCACCCGAATGAATACCAGCTTGCTCAATATGCTGCAAAATTCCTCCAACTTGAATCTCTTTTCCGTCAGAAACAACATCAACATCAACCTCAACAGCATCTGTTAAGTAGCTATCTAATAAAATTGGCTTACTATTTGAAACTTCTACAGCTTCATTTAGATATAGTTCTAATTCGTTTAAGTTATGAACAAGCTGCATTGCTCTTCCACCTAATACATAAGAAGGTCTTACAACTATCGGGAATCCAATTTTTTCTGCCTCAATCATGGCTTCAGATATATTCTTTACAGTTGCATTTGCGGGCTGCTTTAAATCAAGTTTTTGAATTAATTCTTGAAACCTTTCTCTGTCTTCAGACCTATCAATTGCATCCACATCTGTTCCAAGAATTTTTACACCCCTCTCCGATAAAACATCTGCTAACTTTAATGGGGTTTGTCCACCGAATTGAATAATAACTCCCTCGGGCTTCTCATTATCAATAATGTCTAGAATCTTTTCAGCTGTTATTGGCTCAAAATATAATCTATTTGAAACATCGTAATCTGTAGAGACAGTTTCAGGATTACAATTAACCATAATTGATTCATAGCCTTCTTCTTGCATAGCAAGTGAGGCATGAACACAACAATAATCAAATTCAATTCCTTGTCCTATTCTGTTTGGCCCGCTTCCTAAAACAAGAATTTTTTTATTGTTTGTTGGATTGCTTTCGCATTGATCTGCATAGGTTGAGTACATGTAACATGTGGAAGTTGCAAATTCTGCAGCACAGGTATCTACTCTTCTGTAAACAGGCAGAATATTAAGCTCTTTCCTCAAGTCTCTAAAGTCAGATTCTTTAATATTAATTAATTCAGCGATTCTTGAATCGGTGAAGCCTTTTTTCTTTAATGAATATATTGCTTCGTGATCAAGGTCAGATAATTTTGTATCTTGTAAAGATTTCTCAATGTTTAAGATTTCTTCAAGTTGATCAAGAAACCAATAATCGATTTTTGTAAGCTCATAAATTTTTTCAAGCCCCCATCCTGCTCTTATCGCATCACAAACATAAAATAATCTTTTAGGACCAGGAAATGTTAATTGATAAAGAATTTCTTCCTTACATTCTTCATATGATTTTTCAACTATGGAATTAAGGCCATTTAAGTCTTCTTCCATGCTTGCTAAAGCCTTTTGAAGTGATTCTTGAAAATTAGACCCAATTGCCATCACTTCTCCAACAGATTTCATTTGGGTTGTAAGCTTTGGTTCAGCCTGTGGGAATTTTTCAAAAGCAAATTTAGGAATTTTAGTAACGATATAATCAATGCTAGGCTCAAATGATGCGGGTGTAAGTCCTCCTGTAATATCATTTTTTAATTCATCAAGCGTGTATCCAACAGATAGTAATGCAGCTACTTTAGCAATTGGAAAACCTGTAGCTTTTGAAGCAAGGGCAGATGACCGGCTTACTCTTGGATTCATTTCTATGACAACCATTTTTCCATTGTCTGGATTGATTGCAAATTGAACATTTGATCCACCAGTATCTACGCCTATTTCTCTGAGAATCTTAAATGAAGCATTTCTCATTATTTGATATTCTTTATCAGTTAAGGTTTGTGCTGGAGCTATAGTAATAGAGTCTCCTGTATGAACACCCATTGGATCAAGATTTTCGATTGAGCAAACAATAATACAATTGTCTTTGCAGTCTCGAACAACCTCCATTTCAAACTCTTTCCAACCAATTAAAGATTCATCAATTAAAAGTTCATTCGTAGGTGATAACTCAAGTCCTTTCTTACAAATAGCTTCAAACTCATCAATGTTATAAGCAATTCCCCCACCAGTTCCACCCATAGTAAATGAAGGTCTAATAATGCATGGAAAACCAATTCTTTTTTGGACTTCAATTGCATCTTCCATTGAATGAGCAATACCTGAGCTTGGAGTCTCAATTCCAATTGCCTGCATTGTCTCATCAAAGAGCTGTCTGTCTTCTGCTTTATCAATAGCTTCTCTGTTAGCTCCTATTAAGATTACTCCATGCTTCTTAAGAACTCCGTGTTTGTCTAAAGATAAGGCGGTATTTAGAGCTGTCTGACCACCCATTGTTGGCAAAATTGCATCCGGCTTTTCTTTTTCAATTATCTTTTCAACTGATTCCCAGTGAATTGGTTCAATATAAGTTGCATCTGCCATTAAAGGATCCGTCATAATAGTTGCCGGATTGGAATTAACTAAAATTACTCTAAAACCCTCTTCTTTTAATGCCTTACAAGCCTGAGCTCCAGAGTAATCAAATTCACATGCTTGACCAATGATAATAGGGCCTGCACCAATTATTAAAATTGATTTTATATCTTTACGTCTTGGCATATTCTTCTACCATAGATTGAAACTTTTTAAATAAAGTTTGTATTTCTTGTGGGCCTGGACTTGCTTCAGGATGACCCTGAAAACTAAATGCTGGTTTATCAGTGAACTCAATACCTTGTAATGATTGATCAAATAGAGATACATGAGAAGCACTTATATTTGCAGGTAAAGTCTTTTCATCCACTGCAAAACCATGATTTTGACTTGTAATAAAAACTTCTTTTGTTTTTAAATCTTGTACAGGATGATTAGCCCCATGGTGACCAAATTTCATCTTATATGTTGATGCTCCCCCAGCGAGTGCTAAAAGTTGATGACCAAGACAAATACCAAAAATTGGAAGATTAACCTCAAGGAATTTTCTAATATTATCAATAGCATAAGTGCATGGCTCAGGATCTCCTGGCCCGTTTGATAGGAATATACCTTTTGGCGAGAGTTCCATTACCTCCTCAAAAGATGTCTCTGCATTAACTACAGTAATTTCCCCTACATGATCAGATAAAAGCCTTAAAATATTATTTTTTATACCAAAATCAAAGGCAACTACTCGATGATTTTTTGTAGCTAAATTATTAGCAGGCCATACACCCTTATTCCAAATATATTTCTCTTTTACAGAAACTACCTTAGCTAAATCCATCCCTTTTAACCCTGAAAAATCTTTAGCCTTTACCACCGCTTCTTCTGCTGTTAATTTTGAAAGAGGTGCAATACAACTATTCAAAGACCCTTTATCCCGCAATATTGATGTTAATTTTCTTGTATTAATTTCTGAAATTGCAATTACCTCTTGCTCGCGTAAAAATTCATCTAATGTTTTATTAGATCGCCAGTTACTTGGCTTGGCACAATGCTTATTAATAACAATCCCAGAAGCATGAATTAAAGACGATTCATTATCTTCATCATTAATACCGGTATTGCCAATATGAGGGTGAGTAAATGTAATAATTTGTTTTTTGTATGAAGGATCTGTAATAATTTCTTGATATCCAGTCATAGAGGTATTAAAAACTAATTCACCAACATCAATCTTTTCTTCACCAAAGCCTTCCCCATAGAATATACTTCCATCTTCAAGTGCTAAAATGGCTGGAAAAGACACTAAAAGTTCCTCCAATCGGGCTTGAAATTTGAGAAAATTAATGGGTAACTATTTAAAGAAATTTTGGTTTTTAATGAGCTAAAATATCGTGCTGGCATTAAAATTGTACTTTATAGATTTAGTAGTCAACTGTCTATACTAAATGAGAAAAAATATGAAAATTTCTATTAAAACTGAAAAAGAAATTGAAAAAATGAGAGTTGCTGGAAAGCTGGCAGCAGAAGTATTAGAAATGATAGAACCTTTCGTTGTTCCTGGTGTATCTACTGAAGAGTTGGATAATATTTGCTATGAGCATATTGTTAATGTTCAAAAAGCAATTCCTGCAAATGTTGGTTACCGCGGTTTTGAAAAAACCATTTGTTCAAGCATTAATCAAGTAATATGCCATGGTATTCCTGATAAAAATAGAATTTTAAAGAATGGGGACATCTTAAATATTGATGTTACTGTTATTAAAGATGGATGGCATGGGGACACATCAAAAATGTATCTTGTCGGAAAGTGTCAACCACACAATGAAAGATTGGTTAAAATTACCCAAGAATGTCTTTACAAAGCTATTGAAGTGGTTAAGCCAGGAGCATATCTTGGCGATATTGGGCATGCTATCCAACAACATGCTGAATCTAACTACTATAGTGTTGTCGAGGAATACTGTGGTCATGGAATAGGAAACGTCTATCATGAGGAACCGCAAATACTTCATTACGGAAAGCCTGGAAGAGGTATTCAAATTCAAGAAGGCATGTGTTTCACAATTGAGCCAATGATTAACCAAGGATCTAAACACTGTAAAACCTTACAAGATGGATGGACTGTTGAAACCAAAGACGGAAGAAATTCTGCTCAATGGGAACATACACTTGCAGTTACATCAAGAGGAGTGGAGGTTCTTACAAAAAGACAAGAAGAATCTTTATGATTAAAAATAAATCAGATTTAAATGATGAGTTTTTAAAAAATTTTCCAAAAATATATCAAAATCCAAGTTCAACAAATAGCTACTTGGCCGAAAATACATCTCAAATAGAAGAGAAAATCCTCAACTATTTCAAGCAATACGAACTTGATAAAGATTTTGCTATTTATGCCAATGGTGGATTTGGTAGAAAGGAACTTTATCCATCATCAGATATAGATATTTCAATAATTCATAAAAACAAGAAAGCAAAAAAAATTGAAAATTTAGAAAAATTTATAGCTAAACTTTGGGATTTAGGATTTCAGGTTGGTCATTCTGTTAGAACTATCAAAGATATTAAAAAAGTTACTAAGGATGACCCAAAAGAATTTACTTCATATTTAACTCGAAGAGCATTAATTACCAACAATGCTATCGACAAAGAAATTACCTCTACACTGCAAAAAATATGGTCGAAAAGAAAATTCTACAAAGTAAAATTATTAGAGCAAAAAGATAGATATAAATCCTTTTACTCTACGGCATATAACTTAGAGCCAGATTTAAAAGAATCACCTGGTTGCTTAAGAGATTTTCAAACAGCTTTATGGATTCTTCAACACTGTTTTGATTTAAAAAATATTAAAGAGATCAAAAACTCAAAAGAATTCGGAGATAATATTGATGAAATTATTGATTCTTATAATTTTGTTAAAACTCTAAGATATATAACAAACACTTTATCCTCAAGAAATAGGTTAACTTTTGAACTTCAACTAGAAATTGCTCTCAAGGCTAATATAAATGAAGGAACTAGAAAAAGGTCTGTAGAAAAAATGATGCAAAAATTCTATGAAAACGCATCAAATCTAACTAACTTTAATCAGCAAGTATTTAACAAGTTTGAGGAACAGAATGCTTTTAGCCTTAAAAAAAATATTGGCGATTACTATATCAAAGGAGACAAAATTGGTATTAATCCAAAAATTAATCTTTCAAATAGAAAGGACTTAATTTTTGGCATTTATAACTTTATAGGATCAAACAAAAAAATTAATGCGATTGATACCAATACGGTATCTCTTTTGAAAAATAATCTAAAACTTATAAATAAGAAGTTCAAAGAGGACCAAATTTATGCAAACCAATTTTTAGAAATTTTTAGGTCAAAATATAATCTTTCTTCGATCTTAAAATCCATGAAAGCTATTGGAATAATTCAGAAATACGTAGATGAATTTAATGAGGTGATTGGTCAAATGCAATTTGATTTATTTCATGTTTATACGGTGGATGAACATACGTTTAAAGTTGTAAGAAATATGCGCCAAATGAAAATTCACTTCAAGGATGAATTCAAATTAGAGCATGAGTTAATAAATAGGCTCCCAAAGATAGAAATTCTATATTTAGCTGGTCTCTTTCATGATTTAGGTAAAGGTAAAGGTGGAGATCACTCAAAAATTGGAGCAAAAACTAGTTATAATTTTGCAAAAAAAATTGGTTTATCAAAAGCTGATGCTGACCTTATTTCTTGGTTAGTACTTCATCATCTTGAAATGTCATCAATTTCTCAGAAAAAAGATATTTCTGACATAGATACAATTGAAGAGTTTGCAAATCTTGCTGGAACAACTGAAAAACTAGATTATTTATATCTGTTAACTGTTAATGATATAAGAGCTACTAACCCTGCCCTTTGGAATGGCTGGAAGCATGGGCTTCTTAAAGATCTTTTTATACTAACAAGATCAAAAATAAATAAAGAACCTGTGCAAACCATGAAAGAGATTACAGAGGATAGGAAAAAGAACTGCATAAGATCATTTAGAGAAGAAAGAGATAAGAAAAAAATTAAAAACTATCTTGGAATCTTTGAAGATTCCTTCTTTACAAAAAATAATCTCGATAAATTAAAATGGCAATGCGGTTTAGTCATTAATAGCGAAATAAATAAAACAGTTATTGGTGCTAGAAAGTGTTTTGATAACTTGTTAGAAATTTTTATTAAGACTGAAAATTTTGATGGGCTCTTTTTAAAATTAGTTCAAGTTTTCCAGTTATCTGGTCTTGAAATAATTGATGCGAACATCTCTACCAGCACCAACAAAGCTATTGCTGCAAATACTTTTATTGCAAAGTATTCGTTTCACAATAGACCTTTAACCAATATTGAGGTTCAAGATATTAAATTAAAAATATCTAATAATTTTAATAATCTTGAAGGTCAATCAAAAAAATTAGTCTTCAAGAAAAAGAAAAATGAATCTTTTGGGAAACCTTTTAAAATTTCAAATGTTGAACAAAAAGATAAAAAAAGAAATTTACTAACCATTGAAACTGCAGATAGCCCTGGTTTGTTGGTAAAAATTGCCAAAACACTCCATGAAAATGGTACTTCAATATATTCTGCGAGAATTAATACCCTCGGTGACAGGGTTGAGGATACTTTTGAAATTGAAGATATGACACTTTCATCTGTTTCGAGTAAAAAAATTAAAAAAATAAGTGATAGTCTCAAAGAAACTATGTAAATAACTTAATTCGTCCCTATAATAGCGACATGAATATCAAAGCTAAAGGTTTATTAACAAAATCATCTAGCGGTGAAACGCTTGATGCATATTTTCCTGTTATTGAATTTAACGATCAAAAAACTGATATTCAGGATATAAATACTGATAACTCAGAAAAAGAAGTTGTTGAAATACATTGGACTCAAAAAGATCTTGATAAGCCAATAGAAGATGTTGTAAGTGCATATCTTAAATTACACTTAATTTCATATAGATTTGTTCTTCCTAATTCAATTAATCTTGATGGTCTTTTTAATGCATTGCCAAATGTAGCTTGGACAAATAAAGGCCCAATATCTATCGATGAAATTGATCAAGAGCTACTAAATTCAAAACAAAATAAAAATGATTTATTCATAAGGTCGCTTGATAAATTTCCTCAACTGGTTGATTACATTATTCCAAAAAATGTGAGAATAGCTGATACCTCAAGAGTAAGACTAGGAGCCTATTTAAGCCCAGGAACCACAATCATGCATGAAGGTTTCGTCAACTTTAATGCAGGAACACTGGGTACAGCTATGATAGAAGGAAGAATATCTGCCGGAGTTGTTGTTGGAGATAATTCTGACCTTGGGGGTGGCTGCAGTACTATGGGAACTCTTTCAGGTGGAAATAATATAAAGATTTCTATAGGAGAAAACTGCTTAATTGGAGCTAATGCTGGCGTGGGTATACCCCTTGGAGATAACTGTACAATTGAAGCTGGCTTATATATTACTGCTGGAACAAAAATTGAACTATATAAAGAAAATGGTGATATAGATGGAGTTTTCAAAGGTTCTGAATTATCAAATTGCTCCAACTTAGTCTTTTTAAGAAACTCACAGAATGGTAAGGTGTTCGCCAAAGTAAATCAAAAGTCCATTAATTTAAACTCTGAACTACATAAAAATGATTGAATTCCTGCAAAAACTCATACAAATCCAATCCATCTCACCTAGGGACGAAGGGTGTTTTGATCTAATTGAAGAGAGATTAAATAAGCTTAATTTTAAATGTGAAAGAATTGATTATCTTAATGTTGAGAATCTATATGCTACTTATGGAGATAAAGGTAAAATTTTCTGCTTCCTTGGTCATACGGATGTAGTTCCAACTGGTCCAGAAGACCAATGGACTCACCCTCCCTTCTCAGGTCATATTGAAGGTGATGTAATGTACGGTAGAGGAACTGCTGACATGAAAGCATCAATAGCAGCTTTTATAGAATCACTCGAAGAATTTATGGATTCTGAGCCTGACTTAAATTACAGGATTGCAATATTGCTTACTTCAAATGAGGAAGGAGATGCTGAAGATGGCTTCATAGACAAAATTGTTGATGACATGATTGAAAAAGATGAAAAAATTGATTTATGTCTTGTTGGTGAGCCTACATCATATAAAAAAATTGGAGACAGCATCAGAATTGGCAGAAGAGGATCACTAGGCGGATCATTAAAAATTATTGGCAAACAGGGTCATATTGCTTATCCAGAGAATGTGGTGAACCCAATATTTTCTGCAAGTGATGTGATTGTTAAATTAAAAAATACAGTCTGGGATAACGGTAATGCTATTTTCCAACCAACAAGTTTTCAAATTTCTAATATTCATTCGGGTACGGGTGCAAAAAATATAGTCCCTGGAGAGTTGGATATGTTGTTTAACTTTAGGTACTCAACTGAATCAACTCACGAAAAACTAATGAGTGAGTTTGAATCTATACTTAAAGAACTTAACGTTGAATATGAAATTGATTGGAAGCTAAGTGGTCTTCCATACCTGACAAAAGAAGATAACTTAAAAGATGTTGTAGTCGAATCTATAGAAAATATTACTGGTTATTCACCTGATTTAAATGCAAAAGGCGGAACATCAGATGGAAGATTTATAGCTAAAATGGGAACCGAAATAGTTGAATTAGGTCCATTGAATGAAACAATTCATCAAATTGATGAACATGTAAAAATTTCAGAAAT
>VMBT01001015.1_pt1 | contig 15186 bp, 27 predicted proteins | sample 4404301 | NCBI WGS metagenome assembly VMBT01 (sample SAMN12238535, study PRJNA552566) | marine metagenome | isolation source: Coastal seawater | place: USA: coastal Georgia, Sapelo Island | collected 2008-08/2009-08
ACATTGATTTAATAGTTTCGGGAGAATAACCAGAACTAACCTTTACCGTTCCGAGAACGACATACCTGTCTTTTCCTACAGAGACTATGTTAGGAAATTTTGACAGAAGTTTTCTTTGGTTTAGCTGGTTCTACCTTTGGAATCTCGATAGAAAGTAAACCATCTTTAAATGATGCTTTAACTTTTTCTCCATCCAATAATTCACCTAATTCGAACTGGCGTTTAAATGATGATTGCTTTAGTTCTCTTCTGATTACTTTAGCACCTGTATCATCAAACAACCCATGTTTGTTTCCAGCGATTGTTAATACGCCTTCCTCTACATCAATACTCAAATCTTTTTTATCAAGACCTGGTATCTCTGCAATAACTCCAACCTTATCATCATACTCATATACATTTACTTTTGGATATGCTGTACCTGAATATGGTTTAACTCCAACTTGTTTTTCAATTTGTGGAAATTGATTTGAGATTATTTGGTCAAACATTCTGTCGAATGGTGTTAAGAATTCATCCCTATCGATGACAGGGAACTTATGATTTACAACGAATTTAGTCATTTTTTTCTCCTTATTGTTAGTTAACTTTTCGTTCAACTCGTATCCTCATTTGAGCGATACATCGTTATAGTATATCAATCTCTTTCGAGCATTGAATCTTTACTACATATATAAATATAATGTAGAATTTTTTTAATCAACTTTTTTCAAAAGTTTTTTTGGAACCCAAACTATCTTCCCCATATCATCAGTGCCTTTTACTTTCTCATCATATTGTTTAGAGTCGAAGTCGAGTTCTTCACATTTAATTATAGTCTCTTTATGAATCATCCCCTCAATCGTGGGATAATCAAAAAGTACTTTAGTTTTTATCTTCATCAGAAGTTTCCTCTTCAGAAAACTCTAATGGTGCATACAACTGAAATTTACCAGTAAGTAATTGTGGGTCTTGTACTCCAACCATTGTTTCTACTACTTTATCATCTTTAACAATTTTAATAGTAGGTACACTTCTTACTTGATAGCTTTCAGCAAGGATTGGGTCTTTATCAACATCTTCAAAAAATATAGGATAACCTGCCTCTTCAAGTTTCTCCATTAAAGGTTTGAATTGTTTACAAGGCCCACACCATTCAGCACTGAAATATAATATCCTTACATCATCCATTACTTAATCTCCATTTATTATTATAACTTTAATTATGTTCGTGAGTTACTTGATGCTCTTCCCAACCTTTTGTTGGTTTTACATTTTCAAACTCAAAACATTTCCATTCACCATCTTCTTCAAAATAAATATGTTTAATCATATCTGTTGGAACATGCCCACCAGTAGATAAGATTTCAAAATCTTCATCCCATACTAATTCTACTGTGATGGTTAAATTTTGTTCATCATCCCATTCTCTTTCTTGTTCTTCAAGTAATCTCCACTCACCACGATTTAGATATTGGTTTTGTAAAGCACAATTCAAATATGAAAAAGTTTGTTTTAGATTTTCTCTGGAATCAGAATAAGTAGCAGCTGGTGCTAAGTGTCCTTTATCCCAAACATTACGATAGTAATCTTTATTATCAGAAGTATGAACATTATCTTCTGTATAGAAATTCATAGAACCTCTATCGACATTTTTAATTCTATTGGTAGAAGTATAGATTAACTTTAGTGGTTGCTCTTTTACTTCTGAATACCAAACTTTAAATACTTGGTTTTCAATAACTACTTCATCTCTTAATGGTTCACTTCTGAAAGTTTGTGCGTTAAGACTTGAAGTTGGTGAATCTATTCCACATGCAATTATAAATAATGCTAACCACATTGTAATTAGTTTTTTCATTTTATTCTCCTAAAAGGTTTTTTATATTCTGTTTAATCCAATCTGCATTGCTAATCTCTTAAGTACTTTTGCATTATTACTATACTTATGATTCAATACATCATCAAGTGCCTTATTCAATTCAGCTAAGGTACATGATAATTTATAATGATTGTTCTCATATAAATATGTATCAATTCGTTTTCTCGATATAGTATCAGCAAGTTCTAATACTTTTTTGAAATTACAATAACTCTTATAATCACCTTTAAAATGATTTTGAGTTTTATCCGATAAGATTAAATAATCACTATATTCAATCATTAAATTCGATTTCCATTTGGTTTGGATTGTTTGTTTTGTAGTTTGACCAGGCCTCAAGATGTTCTCGTTCACCCTCAGACATTTCACTCATAATAAAATTATAATTTCTATTTTGTTCTTCAATGTCTTTTTGTTTATAACCTTTCCACATCTCAATAGATAAAGGATTATCTATAGCTTGTTTCATATCTTTTGTAATATTACTTTCGATTTCAACAGCCAACATATCCCTAAAAGATTCTGAAGATAAGTTTCCTTGAGAATTCTTATGTCTATCTAATACCTGTTTTATTTTTGCCTTCATATGCACAAATTCCTATATTAATTAAATATCATTTCCAATCTTTAAAATCAAAAGTTTTTTACTGGTGGGATGGGAAAGAAAGGAATAAAAACCATCCCACCAAACCCCAATCGGGGAATGAATTAATTAGAACTCGTCCAAGTCTGAATCTTCATCTTCATTGAATAGATTTTCATCAGAGCCATCGTTCATAAACTTCTGAACCAATTGTTTCACGAAAGTTCTCTCAGAATCAACTCCACCATCATCGGCGAATTGTGGATAGATACTTACTTCAGAAGCCTCATCCAATCCGAAACCATCGTAAATCAAACCAGCCATCTCAACTGAAGTTCTGGTAGAAACGCCAGTAGAAACTTTACCATTATCTGATTTAGATTCCATTCTCGTAGTGTGAGCAATCTCTGAAACAGCCTGAAGTAATTCAGGGTCAACATGCGGAAACATATAAGTTAGTAAACCAAACTCTTGTTCATCAGTCAGAACATCCATCTCAACGATAGTGAATCTGTCCATAAGAGCTTTATCCATAACTCTGGTTGAAGTATACTCGTTACCGATATTAGCGGTAGCGACGAAAGTAACGCCTTCAGCGACTGGGATAGTTTCCTGTCCACTTGCCTCATCAAGCCTTAAGTATCTTTGACCTTGGTCAAGAACAGTCATCAAGATATTCCAAGCATCTGGATGAGCTCTTGATAACTCATCAAGAAGAATCACAGCATTTGGAGTCTGAATAGCTTTTACAAATAGTGATTCTGAAAAGTAAGTACCCTTACCTTTGTCAAAGTGAACATTACCAATTAAGGTAGCTCTTGGGTCTTGAGTAGAACCCATGTTGAAATAGAAGTCAGGTCTATCCAACGAGTTGACTAGCGATTTAGCAGCCATGGTTTTACCACAACCAGCAGGACCAGTCATTAAAATATTTTTACCACGAACGGCAGAACGAATCAAGTATTTCCACTTGAGTTCACTCATTACCAAACCTTGTGGTTTGAGAGAGTATGAACCATGAATGAAGTTCAGCATCTCAGCATGGTCAGATGGAACATCGACTGATGATACATCAACGACAGGAGCTGAATTAGCCTCGTACACACTCATAGGAACAACCCACCAGTAATTCTTACCAGATTTATTAACTCTTTGTTCAAGAGCCATACCATTCTCGTAAGCCCTCTTACGAGCTGAAATAGAAATGGATGATGTATGTTTATTACCATCAGCATCCCAGGCATTATATCTATTGCCTGATTTATCTATTCTTACAACTAAGTTATTCATATTGATTTCCTTTTCTTTTGTTAATTCTTTATCCATTATTTATACCCAAATATAAGGCTTTTTGCCAATACAAGTCAAGTGTTTTTTTCACTTTTTTTAATTTTTTTTCTTCCACCAATGATAAACTCCATTTGATGATTGGAATGTTCCCCAGCCACAGCCTTTCCAGATACATCTCCATTCATATCTGAACATTGATTCCTTATCTAATCTCATGTTCCAACCACATTGACATTGTGGTGTATGTTCATTTATAAATTTATTATATAACCATTTCAACATCTTATTTCTCCAAGAACTTTGAGTTCATAGTTTTACTGATTTGAGTTACATTATCAAGATTGATAAACTCAGCATCAGTACCATACATTCTTTTGAAGTCTGTCATCTCTTCATTACGAGAATAGTTTGAATCACCAACAAAGTAACTAAGAACTTTGATACCCATTTTTCTAAACTCATTAACTTGAGATTTAGTATGGTCAAGAGCTTGACCTGAGTAGTAATTGAAATCTGAATTACTGAACATTGGCATCCCATCAGAAAGATTCAAGAAATAAGAATCACGATTAGTTGAAGTAGGAATCATATCTTTTAGAAGAGCCTCAAAACATAATCCCTCTGGTGTAGTACCGCCAGGAAAAATGTTTTGGAACATATTCTTTACTTTAGTGAACTTGTCAACTCTTGAATCATAGCCAACCAATACCAATGGATTCTCACCACCATAACTACGAGAGTTAGAAGGTTGAGTACTTCTGAATGAAACTGAAACATCAACATTAGAAATCATATCAACAGCTTTACAGATAGCAACTACAGCCTTCATTGTGTTATTCCATTTGGAACCACTCATTGAGCCAGAAGCATCAACTGAGATATGTAAGAAAGCATCAGCGTATGATTCTGTGAAAGTGGTTTGGAAAACTCTTTCATTACCAAAACCAAGTTCAGCAATTAATCTTTTATCGATACGACCAGCATCTAATCTGTTCCATTTCAAATCTCTTGATTCACCACGAACTTGTAACTTACGACCAAGTTTGGTTCCAAGTGAAATACCCTCGTTTAACCAAGTTGGCTCTTCGTGCCATGATTGTCTTTTACGAAGTAAGTAAGGAAACGCATCTGAATCAATCATGTTCTGAGTAAGTTTCTTAACATAGATAACTTCACAACCATTCTTAGTCATTTCATACTCACCAGTTTCGTAATTGTAACGACCTTGTTGTTCAACTGAAGTACCAGCAGAAACTTTATCAACACCAGCATCTTCCATAGTTTTAACCATAGCAGCATCTTTCTTAGTCAACTTACCAGTCTTGACAGGATTACCATCATTAAATTTTCTTTGTTTATCCAAAGCGTTTTGTAATTGATTTTTTTGTTTATCAGTCAACTCAACATCTGAACTTGGTGGGTTACCACTTGGGTCAGAATGCGTTGGTTCAAAATCTTCAGCCATTGGCATATCAATACCAGCATCTTCAGGAGATAATGGTGGTAAACCATTTCTCTCTCTATGATAATTCTCAACATCTAAGTCAGCAAGTGCCTGTGATAACTCTGAATCTAATTCTTGATTCATACCTTCATTCTCTTCAGCTTGTTCAGGTAGAACAGCAACATTATCAAGGATGTATCCATAAACTTCAAGAGCCACATTAAAAGCATCTTCAGTAGAAGTTAAGGTTTTTACTTTACCATTTTTGAAAATCACATCATAAATCTTATCAAGGTCAGGTAGAACATCTAATCTACGATTCTTGTTAGTTAGGTTTAGGATTCTGAATAAGTATGAATCCCAATCTAAATCAGTATACTCATTTGATTTGATACCTTTATCAATGATAGAAGAATGGAAGTACTTATCATACATAGAAGTATAATAACCTTTGTAACCAGGTGAAGTAGAGAATACATACCAATCGATTCTTCTATCTTCAACATAGTTTAATAAATTCTTTACATGCTCACGAACTGTATATCTAGCGTATCCAATCTTTTCAGCATCAATATAAACTTCTTCAGGTATTGATGATTCAAGATTTTTTAGAAAGTTGAAATCAGATAGTTTGATGTGTGAGCCTTCGTGAAGAGCCAAACCAACGACTGGGTCAAAGTTTTTCTCATCAATCTTGGAACCAATCATAACTCTCTTACCATCAGTATAAGAAGAATCACGAGATTGGAATTGAACTGGAATATCACTACGACCAGTAACGATGTTTACGAAGTTTGAAATAGCTCTACGATATTGAGCTAGTTGAATGTGGTCAACACCTTTCTTGACTGGTTCATCAACATCGATGATATCAGTCCTACGAGTGTTCCACTCATTATCAGCCCAGAATGATGAAAAGGGATTCTTGGTAGTAGTATTACCACGAAGAGTCATAGGGTTAAAATGTTTGAAAGTTTTATCCATTCTTTTTTCCTTATTTTTCATACTATAATATATGGCTTTTTTTGTATTAAAGTCAAGTGTTTTTTTCATTTTTTTTGACTTTTTTTCTTGCCCCGCTACGAAATTCTCTTTATTATTAATTATCATATATGACAATATAAGGCTTTTTTTATATGGAAGTCAAGTTTTTTTTAATTATTTTTCATTTTTCCTATATATATTACTGTAGGTAGGTACCCCGTTAGGGGAAAATTCTATATAGCGTAACCAAAATTTTTAAAATCTTCTTTAAACAACCCACTTACTATTTCTTTTTCTTTGCTATTATAATACTGTGTATAATCATTATGTTGAGATATGTTGTATTTAGGTAATACATATCTCTCTATATTGATGTTATCACATACTATATTAAAATCATCTTGTAGGGTTTCATATCGAATAATATAATCTATCTTTTCATTTAAGTATTCTGTTTGAGTTACACACAATCTATTGTCTAAACCTTTTTCCAACCACTCACTAAATTCCATTTGTTGTGCAGTTGCCTTAAATTTATATTGTGGACTTCTATGGAAGTGGTAATAACTTACCATCCTATCATATGGATTTCTTACTACTGCAAACTTATAAAACTCATTCCATATATCATCACCACAATAATCGTTTATTTCACTACAAAGATAATGTGGATATCTCCTTCTCACTACTCTTTTATCATAACCATTTATATCAAATGAATTACGAATACTTGTTCCAGCATTCTTAGGAATGTGTATAAAGATAAACTTATGTTTGTGATTAATAAACATTTAATTCTTTGTAGGTTTTAAATCATCGTAATCCATTACTCTGAAAGTTAATATACTGGTATCATCCTCCCAAGGCTCATAACCCTCAAACACACAATTAGTATTTGGACCAGTCATATTCTTTATCACTTGTGTTGCTTGTTCATCTGAATACACAACACATTTAATTAAATTACCCACTACACTTACATGCACGAAATCATCTTTCATAACTTTACTATCTCATCTTTTGTTAACATATAATATCCATCTTCAGTTTCCCAATCACGCCATTCTCTATCCATCTCACATCCCTCATCATAAGTGAATCTTAATACAAATGTTTTATCATCCATATCAAACTCTTTAAGTGGATTAGGCCAAGGGTCTTGGATAAACAAATATAATTTATTTTTAAAAAAATCTTTTAATTGTTTAACAACATTCTCGTGTGGAATAGTTTGTGTTTCATTTTCTATAATCTTTAAATCATCAGACCTTCTTGTTAAAATTAATTTATTATATTTTTTACCACCAAACCATTCTATTATTTTTTTACAATCAATATCTTTAGAGTGATTAAAGAATACTCTGTTATCCCTAACCTTAACCACTACACCCATATTGTCTTTTATATGTTGTCTAGCCATTTCTTAACCTCTGATTTATCACTCATTTTATTTTCACTTATCCCACCCTTTAGGTGTGTACCAAACTTCTTACCATCGTGGTAATAAGTATGTAAGGTATAATCTGCTGTAGGGAAATTTGGATTATCATAATAAGGTCTTATATGATAATAATCTAAACCTTGTTGTATACATTTAATTGTTGCTCCGTGATTACTATCCCCATACTTCCAATCTATTTTGTAATCATCAAAGAAATCTTTTTTACACATAAAGAAATATAAATCGGCAAAACCAAAATCTGTTTTAACATAACCCCCATCAAATGGATTCATCGTTACATCATCACCTAATATCTTTCTTACTTCATCAAACCCACCATAAGTTCCCATCCATACTTTCTTATTATCAACTGAAATATATGCATACTTCTTATCAATCAATTCCATAAACTCATTAAAGAAATCACCATGATAATAAAAATCATTATGTTGGCAAACCACATATTCACCTTTTGCAAAAGTAACACCTAAGTACATTCCAAGTGATACATGCATTGTTAAGTTATTGAGGTCAACCCATTCATTATTTATTGTAGTGTAATCTTGGTGTTCTCTTAATAATGGATGATACTTTAATCTTTCTTTTGTTAGAGATTGTAATCCTTTAATAACTCTTAAGTTTTCTATTTCGACTTCTTTCCAAGTATTACTATTATCAACTAAGATAATCTCGTGTGGTACATTACAATGTTTATTTATATTGTGGATAACTTGTATAGTTGCATCATATATCTCATCAGAGTTAGTTTGTTTTAACCAAGTATCTTTAATATCAAGTAATAAATGTTTATCCTTTTCTATTGTACAATAGTTTAATATGAAACTTATCTTTTTCATAATCCTCTATCCATCTTGATTAATTTACCATTATACATTTCATACTTTGCATCAATATTACCATCTTGTAAAAAATAAATCCATTCTCCTTGCATCTCACCATTTTTATATGTACCTATACATCTAAGTGTACCATCTTCAAAGTAATCTCTAAATATACCATCTTTCTCACCACGAAGAATATCTTTAGTTTCTGCCATAGCTGTTTTTGTTGTATGAAGTCCTTTTAATAAAAACAACCATTCTGGTTTAACTATTTCTAATGTAGTACTAAGTTGGTTTGGTGATTGTTGTGCATTATAAATTTTATTAATCACACTATCGTCTGGTTTTGTCTTTAACCATTCTTTCCATTTAGGACTGAATGGTAATATAATTTTATCATCGAAGTAAACTGCATCTTGTTTATAAACTGGTAATGACCATTGAGATTTTTCCCATACATTATCCCAACCCTTTTCTATCAAAGAAAAATTTTGTTTTTGTGTAGAGAGAAAAGGTAACATATCCACTATATCAACTGTATCAACATCAATAAAAATATCTGGTCTATCAATACCACTTGTTTCTGCTTTATCAATTAACTTTTGTGCAGCATTAGGTGTAATAATATAACTATGTGCACCAAGTAAATTATATTTTTCACAATTACAATAATCCACATCTTGATGTGTTCCATATCTATATGGTGAGTGTGGATAGTAACATTCCGATACATCCCTTTTAATACCTGATTTAAATTCACTATCTTGTTTAAGTATCTCGTGCCACCAATAACCACTTGTTGGTTGTCCTAAATTTATTACCCCATCAAAATCATAAAACTCTTCAGTAATATCAATATGAGTATTAAACTCTACATCGTGTTCTAATATAATGATTGGTTTATTTGAATCTACACATCTTCTCCATAATAAATAATGAGATAGAAAACATGCAGTAATTGAATCTAAATGATATGATTTATTCCACCAGGTCTTAGCTACTGGATTCCATTTTAAATTATATTTTTTTAATAAATCAAAGTTATCATCTCGATAAACACCTGGAAACAAATCTGCGTGTATACCACATTTCTTAGCAGATACGAGTGTATTCTTTGCACTCCACTTACTAAGAATACTTTCTTTATTATAAATTATAAACGATTTATAATTATGAAATGGCCATGCATTTGTTATAGGATGTAACATTTCAAGTAAAACCTATTATCTTATTTTCCGATTTCACTCAATACTATATTTTTAAATTGTACAATACCATCTGCTAAATTCTTTTCCCAATCCTCATGTGCTTGTTCATCTGCACCATCGGTAATATACTTAAATGAAATAAATGGAATATCATAATGATGACAAACTTTTGCTAATGCATATGCTTCCATATCCACTACTTCACCATAATATTGTGATTTATCTTCTGCAAAGTTATCACCTGTACCACAAGTAGCATTCCTACCTATAGGATTAAATACACAATCACTTTCAATTACAATTGGTATATCATTTTCAAATGGTGTTTCACCTTTCATAAAACCTAAACCTGTAACATCCATATCTCTTTGTATGAATCGTGTACAATCTACTAAGGTTTTCTTTTTAATCTTTCTACTACCAGCAGTTCCATAGTTAATAACCATTCGTGGTCGTTTACCAGTAGTGATACCTTCTACGATACCTCTTACCATATGATAGGTTGCATTCACTTTACCAACACCTGTATATAATACATTCCAATCTTCTAATTGGTTTTGTGTTTCTATCTCTAATGCAGAAACTATCAATATATTATCTTTATTCATAATGAATTCCTTTTTAATTTGTTCTAATGATTTATCTTTATTTAACATAACACTCTTACTATAATGAAATGGCATTTTTCACCAACCCCCTCTGTTCTGCTTTTTCAAAACTATAATTCAATCCATATGTAAATACAAAATCCCCAATCAATGTATTAACAAAGAATGGTAGAGCTAATGTGTAACAACTTATCAATCCTTGAATGGTTTGTGGATACCCTAAAAAGAATACACCTAAGTTAGTAACTAAAAAGAATAACAACGAACTACCAAAGATAGTTCCATTAGAAATCTTTTTAGAGTTAATACCAATCAATGATATCATCATAAATGATAAATAAACAAACATTGATATCATACTAAATCCTAAAAATAAATCTGATATAAACATACATAATAATGGTAAACTAAATGCCAACCATTTGTTATCAAATCTATTTCCACCAAATAAAGCAATTGCTGTTATTGGTGCAACATTAGGTGGATGTGGTAACCATCGAGTTAATACAGCCAATACTATTAACATTAATATAAACTTATTTTTATTTATCCCATTCAAATCCATTACCATATGCTCCCCATTGTGCTGTTTCATAATAAATAGGTTCTTTTAATTTTAATAATTTAATTATTCCTTGTGGTGATAAATCATATTCTTCACTCACATCCCATTCACCAAGTGATGTAGTGATTACTGCTTGGATTGGTTTACTCATTCCAATACCATAACTCAATTGACAAAACACTTCATCAATAACTCCAATGTTACCATTAAGTAATTGGTCTTTTGCAATATATCTTGCCATATAAGCTGCACTTCTATCCACCTTACTTGGGTCTTTACCACTATAGGCTCCACCTCCAATTGGAACTCGAGGCCCATAGTTATCCACAACTAACTTTCTTCCAGTCAATCCTGCATCTGCATCAAACCCACCTTGTTTCCAATCACCTGCTGGATTACAATGTATCTCTATACCATCTACTTTATAATCTAACCATTCAGTAATCAATTGTTCCAATTGTTCTTTTTCTGCATTTTGAAAACTACATATGATTGCGACTATATTGAAATCTTCATCTATAGTGATTTGTGTTTTACCATCATAAGGAAACACATTATAAATATGTTTACACAAACTTCTTGCAAGGTAATACTCTTGTGGTACATACTCTTCATTATGATTACAAGCATAACCAAACATTATACCTTGGTCTCCTGCACCACCTGTATCAACACCTCGACTAATCTCTGGTGATTGTTTCACCAAATTAACTTGTGTACTTCTTAAATAATTTGAAGTACCCAAAACTTCTTCCACTAAATGTGGTACTGGTATTTCTTTATCTGTATTAATTGTAATCTCACCATTCACATAGATATGCCCGTGTCCACCCATTGTTTCTACGGCCACACGAGCATCTCTATCTTGTGAAAGACAGTAATCTAATATCTTATCGGATATCCTATCACATATCTTATCAGGATGTTTAGGTGAAACAAACTCTGCTGTTCTATACACCTACTCTCCTAACCTCTTGTGTCTTTGTATACCAAAAACGCTACACCTAAAAATGTAACATAAGGTACTAAACTTAAAATAAAGTCCATATTATATGCCTCCTATTTTGTTGATGCTACTGATTCTTTACGATATTCAGTAACAAGTTTTTTAATCTCACCAATCGCTTTACGAGCTCTTCCTGCAGCTGCCTTGTTACCTTTTTCATTATAGGTCTCATGGTTTGCTTTGAACTCATCAAAGTGGTTAGAAATTTCTGTAAATAACTCATCTACTCTTGCCATAACTATCTCCTTAATATGTTATTACTGATTTAACTTTATCATTGTTCAGAAAACTGAGATTGATTAAATAGATTTCATCTATTACTTCATAACCAGCTTCCTCACATAATTCTCTTGTGGCCTTTGCAGTACCACCTGTGGCATATACATCATCCACAATAATAACTCTACCCTCACCAGGTTTAATCTCTAATGTATCAAACCCATATTCCAATGAATATGCTTTACTAATTACTGGTGGTGGAAGTTTACCTTTTTTTCTTACAGGTATAAAACCTAATCCCATTCTTTTTGCAAGATGAGCACCAAATATAAAACCTCGTGCCTCACAACCAACTATATAAGTGGCACCAACTTGTTTATCTAATAATCCTCTCATCAATAATGTTGCATGACTAAATGCATTTGCATCTTGTAACAATGGTGTGATATCTTTAAACACCACATCTTTAACTGGCCAATCTGGCACATCGATTATATAATCTTGTAAATTCATTTTACTCTCCAATGACATTAGTTACTTGAATTAAAATAATAGCCAAAGCGAGTAAAAGACATATGATGGTTTTCATAGTAGGAATCTCTCGTAATAATAAATAGGACATTAACCCAAATATCAATGTACCTAAACCAAACCCTATCATTCTGATATTCCAAGTAAAACCAAAGTGTTCATAACTCAACCTTGTTGATTCGAAAAATAAATAACCTATTGGTAATCCAAATATTGCCATCCAAGTAGGTGAAGTCCAAAACCAATGAGTTTTGTATCCCTCCATAAACTGAGTTTGCATTTGAAACCAATGTAAGATATGTGCCATACACATTATCCCAATACTTAAAAGTAACTTACTAATAGTTCCTCCCATACTTATCGGCATTTCTTATTGCCCATAATGTAAACAATAATAATCCAATACCATATATTATGTAACCTAATGTTTCCATTTAATATTCCTCTCCATATAATGAATATTTTTTAATAGTAGGTGGTTTCTCTTTACCATCTTCTATATGTACTTCACCTTTTTGTGCATCCACATAGAACTCAGTCATTTGAGTTTCCATAAAGATTGCATTTAACAATTCAGTAAGTGAAGAATAGATTTGGTCATCACCATCTACCATTGCCCACCTATCACCAGGTGGTACTCTATTTGCTTTAAGTTCTTTCATATCCCTAACTCCAATTCACATTTTAAATGATTAGTTCCATTACCTAAGTAATCATAATCAACTTCGTGAGTATGTTTACCACAATGGTCGCATGTCCAATACTTTAGATACTCTTCTGATAATGTATCATCCTTTAACATACTACTACCATTATATAGTTCCCTAACCTTTTTACCTAACTCCATATCGTTTGGTGTTTCTTTAATTAAGTTTTCTATATAGTTATCCATTGAGTAGCTCTTTAGTATCTTTACCATCATAATCTTGTGGGAAGTAAGTATCTACCATTTCTAATAAATCATGATACTTTGCCATCTCTTCTAACTCTTTTTCAATTGAATCCATTAAATCAGAATGTTCTCCAACCCCTGCAGAGTTCTGTAATAAGTTCTCTGCATTCACACGATGTTTCTCTATGTGAGCTTCAAAGTGAACTCTACTTGCATGTAAGAATTCATTTCTCATATTCACTGCCATTTGTTAGTCTCCTTGTACTTCGTTGTTCTCTTCTTCTTCAAGTGTACTTCGGAATTTGTTTTCTTCCTATGACACTTCTTACACAATGTTTGTAAGTTATCCAACGAATAATAACTCCAATCCAAATCTTCTTCTCTCACACCTTTCTGTTCTACCAAAGGTTTGATATGGTCTGCATCCCATCGTTTACCAACCACACCACAATGATTACACTTACCACCATCTCTTCTTCTTAACCAAGCTCGTTGTTCACGAGAGTGGTATATAATCATATACTCAGTAGCACAATCTTGGTGCCAACTCTTTCTTTCGTTTATGGTATCATCATCATTTACAATCATGTTACCACACCATCTACACATTCCTTTTATCTTAGTGTAGTAGGAATCAGGTTTAGGTGGTTTACGAAAATCACCATCCCATTCCTCTTTCTCTTTTCCAAATGTTCTTTCGTGTCTTCTACCAAATCTACTCAGTGGCATTCTTTATAACTCCAAGAATCTCCTTTGAATGTACAATATAAAAATCCTCACCGTTATGTTTTAATTCCACTGCAGAGAACTTTGGATATATAATTGTATCACCAGGAATTAACTTTGAATAATCCACACCAACACCACAATTCACTACTTCACCTTGTGCAGTTTGTGTTTGTTCATCCATTGTATCTGGTATAATAATACCACTTTCTGTTCTCTCTTGTCTAGCAGGTTTTTTTACCAATACTCTTTCATCCCATGCCTTAATCATTATAACCTCTTTTCATTTATTCTCCTTCTGTTCAAATCTTAGAGAGAGTGTTGGATATTGCCAAGTATACATTACTGGACTAAACAACGACTCTCTCGTCGTAGTGGAGCGACGGAGAATCGAACTCCGAATTCCGGCGTGCAAGGCCAGTGTTATCCCGTTTAACTATCGCCCCGGCCCTCGAGCAATCTTGTTAAACTTGTTTCCATTTCCGCACCATATTCATTTGAGTGTAACATCTCGTGATGGTTAGGACACAATGGAACTAAATTCTCTGGTCTATTATCAGAGTGGTTATGATTGATATGATGTACTGCAACAATCTTATCAAACCCACACACTATACATTCCTTTTCATAATGTTTGAATGCAATAGTTCTGTAATTACTATAACCTCTTCGTTCATTTAGTTTTCTTGCTCCAACCTTATTTGCACAACTACGAGAACAATAACACTTCTCTATTTTTCTCTCATAGGTTTTGGTATTCTTTCTACCTTCCCATTCAAATTCTTGTTCACACATCATACAAGTTAAAGTATGAGTTTCCATTATGCCGTGGTGTTTCTCCATAGCAGTTCTCAACTTATCCTTATATTCTGTTTTGTGATAATGTCCGTTATTCATTTACTTCTCCTATATTATATAAATATAAGAGAGATGTAAAATCGATACGATTTAAATTACCTCTTTTCAAATATCTATTGCTTGTAATA
>VMBT01001020.1_pt1 | contig 15102 bp, 16 predicted proteins | sample 4404301 | NCBI WGS metagenome assembly VMBT01 (sample SAMN12238535, study PRJNA552566) | marine metagenome | isolation source: Coastal seawater | place: USA: coastal Georgia, Sapelo Island | collected 2008-08/2009-08
TAGAGCATCTGACTACGGATCAGAAGGTTGGGGGTTCGACTCCCTCCGGGCGTGCTCCGAATTAATTCTTTACTAAACTGATTTTATGAAAAAATTTTTATTTTTCTTCCTAATTTTTTTCCTTAGCTGTGGGGAAAATTATTCTGAAACAGAAAAAAATTGTACATCTAGTGACGTAAATATTACAGAATCTATATGTAGAGACATTGATTTAAAAGCCGGAACACAGCAAGTAAAAAAAGAAAGAATATTAAATAGTATTAATACTTCAGGGATAAATTTTAATCCTTAGAGCTAAAAAAATTTTTTCAATAATTCCAAAGGGGCTCATTTACATTCCAATTTGTTTCATTGCCCCATTTATTTAAATAAGTAACTTGATCTAAAGGATTTCTATCAGCAACACCCCATTTTCCTAAAGGATATCCTGCTGTGATTACTGCATTGATAGTCCAACCTTTGTCAGTAGGAATATCGAGTATTTCAAATGCTTTTTCTTGTTGAAACATTCCCAAAACTGTAGTCAAACATGTTCCGATACCATGTGCTCTACCAGCTAACATAATGCTCCAAATAGCTGGATATATTGACGAACCAGTTGGATCATTTCGAGATAAAACTACAAATTGTGCGGGTACTTTATGAAAGTTTTCAGAAAGCCATGCAGCAGATTTGCTAATTCTATTCACTTGTTGAGCTTTTTCCGTATCTCCAACATTAGATGCTCCCATATCTGAACTTCCACCATAAAATTCTTTTACATAAAAGTTCCACGCTTCTCTATAAGCATCTCCTAATTGATTTTTAACTTCAGTATCAGTAACAACTATAAACTTCCACCCTTGTCGATTTGAACCACTAGGAGCTCTAATTCCAGCATCGACCATTTGTTTTAAAATATCTTCAGAAATTGGTTCTTCACTGACTCTACGCATTGCTCGAGTTGTATATAATGCTTCGAATACATCCATGGAACAAGTTTACTAATATTAAATTAATGGAAGATAAATTAATCAAAGAAATTAAAAACAACGTTGCTTATATTTGGCTTAATAGACCAGACAAAAAGAACGCATTGGATGCTGATATTTGGTTTAATTTACCATCAGTGATTGATGAAATAAATGTAAACAAAGAGGCAAATTGTATTGTTCTTGCTGGTAAAGGAGATAGTTTTTCTGCTGGAATAGATATCACTATGTTTATGTCTGGAATGAATCTTAATGAAGATCTTTCTTCAACTCCTGAAGATAGAAGAGAGCTTTTACAGTTAGTGGAAAAAATGCAAGATGCTTTTACAGCAATTGAAAATTCTAAAATTCCCGTAATTGCTCTTGCGCATGGGTTTTGTATAGGTGGTGCAACAAATATGCTATCTGCATGTGATATTCGATTAGCAACAAAAGATGCACAATTTTCAATAGGTGAAACAAAGTTGGGATTAGTTGCAGATGTTGGAGTGTTACAAAGAATGCCAAGATTTGTCTCTAAAAGCGATGTTAACGAATTAGCTTATACCGGAAGGCGATTTGATGGTGCTCATGCTGAAAAAATAAGATTTGTCAGTAGTGTTTATGATAATTTTGACGATCTTTTAGATGCTGGTACTAAATTAGCTGAAGAAATAGCATCAAATTCACCTCGAATCGTTCAAGCCACTAAAGAAGCAATACAGAAAAGTGAGAACTTGTCAGTTCAACAAGGGCTCGACTATGCAAAATTGTGGAGTACTTCTTTTCTAGTTTCTGAAGATTTAAAAGAAGGTGTAACTGCTTTCTTAGAAAAAAGAGAGCCTAAGTTTAACGAATAGATTCATAAGTTGATATTGCAAATCTATCAGTCATTCCTGCAACATAATCTACGGAATTTTCTAATTCAGACTGGTTTTGCATATAAGCTTTTGGAAGTTCATTAGGATTATTTTTAAAGTAAAGAACAAGCTCTTCAACAATTTTTTTAGCATCAGATCTCTGCTCCATTGTTTCTTGTCTTAAGTAAACATTTTTAAACATAAAATCTCTTAAGTCATTCATAATCTCGAGTATTTCTGAATCCATAGCGATATTATTCGAGTCTGAACCTTTATAAACTCCTGAAATCAAAGAGTCTATCCAGATTTTTCCGGGAGGACCCAAAGTATCAACTATTTTTTTAGGAATATCACTTTCTTTTAAAACGTTAGCTCTAATTGCATCTTCTACGTCATGTGAAAGATAAGCTATTCTATCTGAAAATCTACAAACTAGTCCTTCTGAAGTAAATGGAGGTTCTTCATATTTCCAGGGATGACGTTCGATACCATTTATAGTTTCTTTAGTTAAGTTAAGATTTTCTATATTTGATAAAACTTTTACAGAATTTTCAGAGTGGCTCCACCCTTGATCAAGTAATTCATTCAATACATCTTCGCCAGTATGACCAAATGGTGAATGTCCTACATCATGACCTAGACAAATTGCTTCTGTCAAATCAGGGTTCAAGCCTAATGTCTTTGATATAGATCTTCCAATTTGAGTAACTTGTAGTGTATGAGACATTCTTGTAATAAAATGATCACCGTCTGGATTGATAAATACTTGAGTTTTATGTTTTAATCTTCGAAACGCTTTTGAGTGAATAATTCTATCCCTGTCTTTTTCAAAAGCAGTTCTAAAAATATCTGGTTCTTCTTCAGTTTCTCTACCTAAGGAATTAGATGAGAATGTTGCAATATTTGAAAGAGTTACTCTTTCGTTCTGTTCTCTCCATTGTCTATCTCTTAGAATAAATGAATCGCTCATATCAATAACTTTAATTATTTTAAAGTTGTAGTAAAGAAGTTAAATCTTTCCAATTATGAAGGTCAACAGTTCCTTCTACAGGAGTGTTGTAATCTCTTACAAATCTAATAATCGTTTTTGTTGGAACTTTCTCAACATACATTTCAAGTTGGTGAGGTGCATCATCAATATAAACATCGCAATTTATTTTCCATTTATCTTCTAAGAAGTGAACCTCTCTTGTAGGAATCTTTCTTTCACCCAACCACATAAAGGTATCATGAACTGACCACCAAGGCTTGGAAGAGAGTATTACAATTTCATGCCCAAGTTTTGATAGTTCAATTAATGTTTCAACAGAATCTTCATACACTTCGAGATTTCTAAATATTGACGAACCATTAATGTTTTTGGCCCAATTCCAAAAATCAATTTCTTCTTCAAAATGAGTTAGAGGCTCTGAAAGTCCCCACTCTGTAATATCTGAAGGTTGAATTTTTTTATTAAAATCTATTTCATATTGTGTTGTCCAACCTTTTGTAAAGTTAGCAACAACACCATCAAGATCTACACCTATTCTCATTTGACTTAGTCTAATTGTATACTGCATTATATAGAGTAGAGAAAGAATCAATTACAACTATGTATGAAGCACTGTATAGAAAATATCGACCTAAAAGTCTAAATGATCTCGTAGGTCAAGAAGAAGCAGTTTCATTAATTGAAAAGCAAATTAAACAAGAAACTCTGAATCATGCGTATCTATTTTCAGGCCCTCGAGGTGTTGGCAAAACTTCATTAGCAAGAATAATTGCAGTCGAACTTGGTTGCGATCCTGTTTTTGATATCACAGAAATTGATGCAGCCTCAAATAATAAAGTGGATGATATAAGGGAATTAAATGAATCGATTAATTTTATAGCAAGTAGTCCTGGTAAAAAAAGAGTCTTTATTTTAGATGAAGTACACATGCTATCTAATGCAGCTTCTAATGCTTTTTTAAAAACACTTGAAGAGCCACCACAGCATATTGTTTTTATTTTGGCTACTACTGAACCTGATAGGGTATTAGACACAATTAAAAGTAGAACTACTCATATTGTATTTAAAAAAATTGCTACCGAAACAATAGTAAATTCATTACAAAAAATTGGGAAAGAAGAAGGCTCGATTTTAGAAAATGAAATATTGGAATATATAGCGATTGAAAGTGATGGCTCACTACGAGATGCCATTAATTTATTTGAACAAGCATTTAGTACTTTTGGCTCAAAAGCTAGTTTAGATGACATTGATACAATTCTTGGAAAGGTTGCATCAAAAGATTTAATGACAATAATAAAGTCAATTTCTACACAGGACACTGCCGAAGTGTTATCGGTAATTAAAAAAAATTATAATAAAGGGCTACAGCCTCTAGATATATTGGGTTCATTGAGTAATCTTTTTAGAAATATTTTTTATTTTAAATACTTACCAGAGGACAGTACTTTTTTAGACATTAGTTCGCATGAAAGAGAACTTGTTAAAGATGCAAATGAATTTATTAACGCAAAGGAACTGACAAAAATTTTAGATATGCTGGATGAAGTAAATCAAAATATTAAAACTGCTCCATCTCAAGAGTTGAAATTAGAGCTCTTTTTGTTAAAGATCGTTAAACCTCAATTAAGTACAGATATTAAATCTGTTTCACGTCGATTAGATATTTTAGAGAATGAACCAAATGTAGTTAAAAAAAAAGAAGTTAAAGAAGTTCTAGAAAGTGAAGTAAAAAAAGAAGAAATTATAGTCGAAGATAATGAAATTGAAAAAAAAGGTGACGTTGGTGATTTCGATGTATTTTGGCCAAAAATTCTTCAAGAAGCTAAATTAAATTTAACTCCAAGAAAATATTCATATTTAACTCTGGTAAAACCATTAGTTGATGAAGATAACAACCTTTCTTTATATGTAGATGAAGGCAATGAATATCTGATTTCAGAATTACAAAAGTCTCAAGACATAAAAGACTTTATAGAGGATAAATTTTTTGATTTTATGAATATTGAAACAAGTGTTTTAATAAAAACACAGAAGAATTCAAATAAAAATACAGATACTAAAAGTTATCAAGAAAATATAGCCGATATATTTGAATAATTTATTCTTCTTTCAAACTTAATTCACTCAGAGCAACAGTAATTCTTCTAGATCCTTGATTTTGTGCACTTTTACATAACTCAATAAAACTTCTTAGTTCACCAGTTCTAAATTTTTTGAGCTCATCTCCAGATTCAATTTTTGTACTTCTTTCACGTTGGAGTAATTTAATTTCGATTTCTTTAGCTCGAGCTAAATATGTACTACTGACTTCAAACAATGTATCAACGCCGTCAGCAATTGGAGGGTTTATATGTCCCATCAGGACATCGATATAATCATTAATTTCTTGATGAAGCTCTTCTGGAGTTCCTAATCCTTTTTTTAGGGGAAATTTTTGCATTATTTATTTTTTCCTATTTTTATATATTTGAATTTTAGCAAATTTAGTGAGACAAATAGTATTAGTACTGTCGAAAGACTTACTGTACTTACACTTAATAAGTTAGATTCAAAATTAAAGAAGTTAATTAGAGTAAATGTTGAAATGAGTAGAAAGCTAATTTTTGTTAAATCTACAAAAAAATCCTTATTAACAAACTTTAGATTCTCAAATTTAAGATTTAAAAGCAAAATACTTAAATAAACATATAAAGAAGCAACAATAATTTTTGTATACAGAATTCCGTCTGTATCAATATTTAATAATATAACAAATGAAACTAAAGTAATTACAGTTCCTGTAATTACTGGAAACCAAAACTGTTGTTGTACATAAAAAGACCTTGTTACAATTTGATTAATTGACCACGGGATTATGCCTAAACTTATGATTTGAAAAACCCTACTTACTTGAAGGGTGTCAGAATTTGTAAACGCACCTCTTTCATAAATCATTTGGATAATAAATTCTGAACTAAAAAAGCAAATTATGACAATTCCACCACTTATAAGATATAGATATGCAATTTGTTTTTTAACTAATAAATCAAGTTCATCGATTTTATTTTTTTGAAACAGTCTTGAAAGAAATGGATAGCTAGCTACGCCTACAGCTTGTGCAATTATACCAACTGGAAGAAAAGCGACTCTTCGAGCGTATCTAAATGTTGCAATAGATCCAACAGATAAAAATGACCCAAAATATCTAAATAACTGCTCATCCATTACAGCTATAGATTGTCCAAGAATTAGTGGAAAAGAAATAACAATATAATTCTTAACGTCTGATAATTTAAATCTTAAAAATATAATTTCTAAACCTGATTTTTTTGCACCAAAGATTTGAATAACTAAATGTCCTAGAATCGAACCTATTAAAGTACCTAGTGCAAATCCTTTGATAGTACTTGTGGGATCAGATGAGTTTAACCAACCAAATAGAATAATTGTTGCGTTGTAAACAATTGGAGCTAAAGCGGCATACTTGAATTCTTCTTTAAAATATTGGTAAGACATTAAAATCGCACCAATAAAAAAGAAAACTTGGCTAAAGATTATCAATCCAAATATTTCTATAAATAATGTTTGATTTTGTACATTTAAAATTTCTGCAATTTGAGTTTTAAATAAATAACCAATGGATGATAAAACTACAAAGACAGTACTTAATCCGTAAAGCAAAGAGAGAAAATAATTATTTACATCTTTACTATCTTTTTTCCCCAGTAAAGGAATTAATGTAATAGCTAAATAACCTCCCGCTGATAAATAAAAAAGAAAATCTGGAATTATGAATGCTAAGTCTAGAACGTCTGTTTCACCAGATACCCCTGCCCAGTTTGCTAATAGTATTTCTCTAAAAAAACCTAATAACCTGCTTGAGGCATACGCAATCGTGATAATTGATATTGAACTGAGAATCTTTTTATAATTTTGCATGCTTTTCTTTCATTTTATTCAATAGCTCGTAGGAAACATTTATAGGCTGGTTTTCATATCCTATTCCAAGAAGATTATTTGGCTTTTTATCGCCATGAAAATCACTTCCCCCAGAAGTCAATAAATTGTGCTTTTTAGTTAGTTCATTTAATGAATTTATTGTACTTGAGCTATATCCAGGATAATAAGTTTCAACACCATCTATTCCAAAAGTGTTTAACTGAAAAATTAGTTCTTCAAAATCATTATTTATCCAATTTGTGTTTTTCGAATATTGAGGATTGCTCATTAATGTATGAGGATGAGCAAGAAATACCAAACAATTTGACTCTTTAGCTAATCCTATAATATTTTGAATGTCTTCTTGGTGTTGATTTAAGTTATCAAGCTTCCCATTTCCAAGATATTTTGCAAATGCTTCGCTTATAGTCTCTACATAACCATGCTTAATTAATAGTTCTGCAATATGAGGTCTTCCAGGGACTTTGGTATCAAATAAATCTATTTCATTTTTATCTATTTCAATTTCAAGTGATTTCAGGTTTTCTAAAATTTGGTAGTTTCTTGAAATCTTTCTAGTTCTTAAAACTTCAAGATGTTTATTTAAGCTTGAATCTTCTGTAATAAAATACACAAGCAAATGCGTACCGCTATATTTATTAGCTATATCAAGCTCATGCCAATTTACACTTATTTCAACACCAGGAATGATTTCAATGTTTTCATTAACATCGACTTCAGTTAAGTACTCGTGGTCAGTAATCGATATTGCCTCAAGTTGTTGACTTAATGCGATATCTATAATTTCTTCTTTCGATAAGCTCCCATCAGAGTTTTTTGAATGCACATGCAAGTCGATGCTCATAAATCTAGAGTAGTAGTCTCTTTAATTCTTTTGGAAATTAATTAGAATGTTTCCAATGGCTTTAATAGTACAAAAATTTGGAGGAACTTCTGTTGCAAATACAGACTCATTAAAGGTTGTTGCTTCAAGAATTATTGAATGCAAAGAACAAGGCAATGATGTAGTAGTCGTGCCATCAGCTATGGGTTCGAGTACAGATGAACTCATTGATCTTGCAGGTAATCTATCTGAAAATCCTGCTCCAAGAGAAATGGATATGCTTTTATCTGCAGGAGAGAGAATCACTATGTCTCTTTTGTCAATACATCTCAATAGCTTAGGTTATGACTCTATTTCTTTAACTGGTTCTCAAGCAGGAATTATTACAACTTCAAGACATGGAAAAGCAGAAATTGAAGAAATTACAGGAGAGAGAGTAAAAGAAGGCATAGATGAAGGCAAAATTGTTATCGTAGCTGGGTTCCAAGGTTTTAACAGAGAATCAAGAGAGATAACAACTCTCGGTAGAGGTGGTTCGGATGCCACAGCTGTTGCTTTAGCTGCTTCTTTGAATGCTGAAAGATGTGAAATTTTTACAGATGTAGATGGTGTATTTTCGGCAGATCCAAGATATGTAGAAAATGCAAAATTAATTGATGAAATTTCATATGAAGAAATGTTAGAAATGTCTTCCACTGGGGCTGGCGTATTAATGGCAAGGTCTGTAGAGTTTGGTAGAAGGTATAATATACCAATAATTGTTAAGTCAACTTTTGAAAACAATGAAGGAACTATTGTAAAAGAAAAAACTATGGAAGAAGCAATTGTAAGTGGGGTAACCCATAATGATAAGGAAGTGAAGTTCACCTTATATGGTGTACCAGATCAGCCAGGTATTGCAGGTAAAGTATTTGGATCGTTATCGGATATTGGCATCAATGTTGATATGATTGTTCAAAATGTTTCAAAAGATTCAATTACAGATATCTCGTTTACTGCACCAAAAGATCAAGCCGATGATGTAGAAAAAACTCTCAGCGTATTGTCTGAGTCCTTAAATGCAAAAGGTTTTGATAAAGATGAAAATGTTGCAAGAATTTCAATTATTGGAGCAGGAATGAAGTCTGAATCAGGTGTTGCCTCAAAAATGTTTAATATATTAGGTGATAATTCAATAAATATTTATATGATATCTACTTCGCCTATCCGAGTTTCTTGTGTAATAAATAGCAATGATATTCAAAAAGCACTTGATGTATTACATGGCGAATTTATTGAAAAATGAAAATTGCTATTGTAGGTGCTACTGGATTAGTTGGTTCAAAAATTATATCTCTTTGTGAAAAATATTTTTCACACGAAGTTGAATACTCACTTTTTGCATCTAAGAATTCTGCTGGAAAAAAAATAAAAGTTTCTGATACTGAATATGATGTAATCGAATTATGTGATGAAAATATTGGACATTATGATATTGCATTATTCTCAGCAGGTGGAGAACGTTCAAAAATTTTTGCAAATAAATTTATTGATAATGGTTCGTATGTTGTTGATAATTCCTCCTCTTTTCGTCTTGAAGAAAATGTGCCATTGGTTGTTTACGGTATCAATCAGGATGAAATAAGCTCAAATACTAAACTTATTTCTAATCCAAACTGTACAACTATGGGCTTAGTCATGGCCCTTAAGCCACTACATGATTTATTTGAATTAGAGTCAATAGTTCCTGTTGCCTATCAGGCAGTATCAGGTTCAGGCACTGCAGCTCTTAATTCATTAGAAAAGGAATTAAGCTTGGGAGAACATTTGACTCCTCAATATGAAGATGGATACTATACAAACCCTATTGCAAAAAATGTTATTCCTTTAGCAGGTTCTTTAACTGATAATGGTTATTCAGATGAAGAAATGAAGTTCGTAAATGAATCTAGAAAGATTTTAAAAATACATGATTTAATCGTCGAACCCTCCAATGCAAGAGTAGGAGTTGTCACTGGACATGGTACATTTTGTTCAGCAACATTTAAAAATGTTGTAGATATAGAAAGAGCCAAATCATCAATTAATGAATTTGATGGTACTGAATATTGGGACAGCCCACTTCCAACACCGTTAGATGTTGAGGGAAGAGAAGAAGTGTTAGTTTCAAGATTAAGAGAGGGTTTATCCAGTAATAAAATTTTAAATTTTTGGGTTGTTTCTGATAATTTATTAAAAGGTGCTGCCTTGAATGCTGTTCAAATTGCTAAGTACATATCTACATTATGAAAACTTTACCTGAAAACGTTTCTCAAAAAGAAAGAAAAGTTCTTGGTCCTATTGGAAGATTCCTTATGAAGTTATTTCGATGGGAAATAGAGGGTAATATACCAAATGTAAAAAAAATGATACTTGTTGGGGTTCCACACACTGCAATGAGAGATGCTTGGTATGCTTTATTGGCTGTTTTAGCTTTAGATTTAAAAATAAATTTTTTTGGCGCTGCCTGGATTTTTACTAGGTTGCCAAGTTTAGTTACGATCTCAAAAAATCTTGATAAATTAGGTATTCCTTGGCCTTTTTGGTGGCTTCAAAAATATCTACTAATTCGTTTAGGAGGAATTCCTGTTTATAGAGTAAATTCAAGAGGATTAATTCATGGGGCAGTTGAAGAATTTGATAAAATTGATAACTACGTTCTTGTTATTGCTCCAGAAGGCGGGACAGAAGCAGTTGAACAGTTTCGAAGTGGATTTTACTACCTTTCAAAAGGCTTAAACATTCCTTACGTTCCTGTTGAAATTGATTTTGGGAACAGAAGATTTAAGATTCAAGAGCCACAAAAAATCACTGGAACATTTGAAGAGGAATCTGAGAAATTAATTAAATTATTTGAAGGTGTAGAAGGCGCAACAAGAACATTTAAAATGTTATAAACAACGGTATGAATAGTGCCAAAATATAGTTCCCAACAGGAATTTTTTTAATATCAAGAAGGTTAATTCCAACCCCAACTAACAAAACACCTCCAACTCCAGCAATATGATCTGCAATTATTTGGTCAATACTGCCTCCAAGCATGAAAGCGCATAGAGTAAAAAAGCCTTGGTATATAAGAATTGAAAACCCAGAATACATAGCACCCTTTCCACCACTAGATGTAAGAAATAAAACTAAAAAACAGTCCAGAGCTGTTTTGATTATTAATAGTTCTATATTTCCTTCTACAACGTCAAGAAAAGGACCAACGATTGCTAATGGCCCAGTAATAACTACTAATGACGCAGTTAGATAACTTTCAATAAATTTATTCTTGTCATTTGAATTTTTTTCAAACTTTTCATGAAGGAATTCTCCAAATTTTTTAATTCTATCTTCAATCCTTAACATTGTGCCAAGTACAGCTCCTATTAATACAGCAAATAGAACCGTTATAAAATCTGGACTTTTAAGTGATTCTCTTATACCAAGCGTTAAAACTAATAATCCTAAAGGAAGTAAATTATTTTCAAAATTTTTGATTTCTTTTTTTATAAACAGTCGAGTTAAGACTCCGGTGAAAAGTACTCCAAAAGAATTTATTAATGTTCCTATGCCTGGAATCATTAATTACTAAAGTCGTTATGACTTCTACTAGGCGTAGGCCCTTCTTGACCTTGATATTTGCTGCCATAAAGTTCTGAACCGTAGCTTGATTCTGATGGTGTTGTTAAGTTATAAAATGATATTTGACCAATCTTCATTTCTGGGTAAATTTTTATTGGCAAATTAGCAACATTTGATAGCTCAAGTGTTAAAAATCCTTCAAATCCTGGATCAACAAAGCCTGCAGTTGAATGAATCAAAAGACCTATTCTACCAAGAGAGCTTTTACCTTCGAGTCTTGCAACAACCTTATTTGATAGACTCACTTTTTCCAAAGTAGTACCCAGTACAAACTCACCAGGATGCAAAATAAATGGTTCATCTGAACTGGCAGACACCAAAGTTGTCAACTCTTCTTGTTGTGCTTTAGGGTCAATATGTGTGTACTTGTGATTTTGAAAAATCCGAAAGTCGTAACCTACTCTTAAATCAACACTTGAAGGTTGTATGTCTTTGAAGTCAAGCGGTTCTATTATTATATCTTTTGACTCAAGTGCTTTTTTTATATCTATATCTGATAACATTTTTACTCTTTGAGTATCTTACCTCTTTTTTTAAAATTTTTATTTGTTTATCAAAGAAGCAATGGACCAAATGGTGATAACCAATCCAACACAAGTTAAGAATATTGTTCTCGTTAAATATATGTTTGTATCTAAACTTCTTTGTTTTATCAATGCGAATAAATTTCCAGCAAACATAGCACCACCTACACCTAGTAGCAGTAAGTTAATTGTCACTTCAAGAGCAAGAGGATCATTCATAAGTTATATTATGATATTTGTTATGGATAACACTAAAGAAATAGTTGAAATATTTAATAAATATGAGGTTAGTAAGTGTAAAAATTTCAGTGATTATCAAATTAGTGAGTTAGATGGGATTACTAATAGCTCTTTTGCTGTAGAGGTTGATGGCAAGAAGTATGTTTTAAGGCTACCAGGAGATAATCCTGATGAAATTAATCGTAAAGCTGAAAAAATAAATTCAACTTTAGCTTATGAAAGTAATTTGACATTACCATTTTTAATTTTTGATGATGAAAATGGAATAAAAATCTCAGAATTTTTTGATATTTACACTTATACACAAAAAGATTTTTTAAATTCTGATTTAAGAGTTAACGCTATTAATAAACTTAAAGAGCTTCATGAAGCAGATATTGCTTTTGAGGAAAATTTCAATCCTTTAAAAGTATTTAAAAATTTAGTGGATACTACAAACCATATTGAGAGCGAAGCGCTTGAGCTTGGTAACAAATTAATAGAAAAAATTAGTGCTTATGGTATTTTTGAGAAACCCTGCCACAATGATCTTTATCACGCAAACTTTGTTATCTTTCAAGACAAAACTTATCTGATTGATTGGGAATATTCATCGATAGGAGATCCTTTTTTTGATTTCGCAGATTTATTTTGGCAAAATGAATTTGATTTAGATCCAGAACTTAGGCGTCAAAGTTTAGAAGAGATAGGAGTGTTAGATTCTGATAGCTTAGAAAAATTTGAACTATTTGAAATAATCTCAATGATTACCTGGGGTTTGTGGGCTAATAAGAAAAATAAAAATGGTGAAGAGACACTTTTAAAGGCAATAAATCTTGGAAAAGAAAAATTTTCATAAATTCTTTTTCATTTAGCTCTATAAATGGGTTAGACTTTCGCAGTTAGGAAAAAAGGACAAAATTTAAGTTTATGGGATCTTTGATTAAAAAAAGACGCAAAAAAATGTCAAAACATAAGTATCGTAAGCGTCGTAAATCAAATAGGCATAAGAAGAAAAGCGTTTAGTTAGCTTTCGCCCTCTTCATTTAAGAATTCTTCGATTTGTTGAACTAGGTTATCCTCAGAAAAGTTATCTTCTATATTGACCTCAGCTTCTTCAAGTTTAGAAACATACTCCGCAAGGTCTTGAGAATTTTCCATTGCTTTATTTAGTTTTAGATCAAATTGCTGACCATCTGTTTGGATTCCTGAATCATCTAATTCAATTTTGAGGATTTCGGAAGTTTTGTTCAGCAAAGCACTCATACCCTTTGGATATCCACCGCTGCTTAAATAATGAGGAACTGCAGCCCAAAGTCCTGCTGTCTCTATTCCATTGTCTCTTAAGTTTTGTCCAACAACACTAGTAATTCCGGTTGGACCTGAATAATTAGGATTTAATACATTAAATCGGGAATGAAAGGTAGGGTCGCCACTAACACCAAAAATTGGTACTGGTAAAGTGTGTGCTACTTGTCCAAAAAAAGCACCTAAAGTAACTGCTTTTTTAACACCTAGTTCAAGGAGGGTATCAGTAATATTTCTGGCATAATCTTTCCATCTCATGGATGGTTCTTCTCCAAAAACTAAAATTAGGTCACTTTTTAATTTGTAATCTTCAATTGAATAAAAAGAAGTTTGAGGCCAATGAAAATTTCTTTCACCAAAATCTTTTACCTCTACAACAGGTCTTCTCATTTGATAGTTGTAATAAGAGTCTGAATTAAGCTCTGCAAATGGATCAACATCATATGTACAGCTTAAATTTTCAACACAACCAGTTGCTGTGTTTCCTGCATCACTCCAACCTTCAAAAGCAATAATTGCTACTGGTTCGGAAAGTAAAGGTTTTCTATACCAAACAACATCTTCCATGCTTAAAGATTACCTATTCTGAATATTTATTAGAGATTTATTTTTAAAGTTTTCTATTTGAGTTTAAAACAACAGAAATACTTGAAAGTGCCATTGCAAGTGCAGCTAGCTGTGGTGTTATCAAACCGGCTACTGCAATTGGAATCATCAAAGAGTTGTAAATAAATGCAAGAAATAAATTTTGGTAGATTCTATTTTTAGAATTTTTTGAAAGCTGTATTACATCTGTTATTTTCTCTATTCCACCTCTATTTATTAATATATCACCAGTAACCTGTGCAATTTGACTGCTGGTAGATGTAGACACTCCAACATCAGATTGTTTTATTGACGGTGAGTCATTGATACCATCTCCAACATAAATAACTGGTCCAACTTCTTGCTGAAGAGTTTTAATAATGTCTAGTTTTTCTTCTGGTGTTTTATCAGAGTAGTAATTTGATATTTCAATATTTTCAGCAAATCTTTTAACGCTTTCTTCTTTATCACCCGAAAGTATGAATATGTCTTTTTCTTTTTTTATTTCTTTAACAAAATCAATTGATACGGAAGATTCCTCTTTTAGATTTATTAAGTAAGTTTCATTATTAATTTTTACTTCTAAAGAGGTAGAGGCTGATTGTTTATTCTTTTGTATTTGAACATTTATTCCTTCAACTACTCCACTAATACCTAGACCTGGAACCTCTTTTACATCTTTAGCATCAAAAAATTCGATATCTTTTTTTTCAGCTGCATAGACAAGACTTCTAGCAATAGGATGTTTTGAATTGACTTCAACACTTGCAACATACTTTAGTACTTCAGTTTCAGATTTATTTCCATCAATATTTGTTATTGAATCAATAGTAAATACACCTGTTGACAGTGTTCCAGTTTTATCAAAAACTAAAGATTTAATATCTGAAAATCTTTGTAGTAAATCAAAACTTTTAAATATAAACCCACGATTTTTACTAATTTGTGAAGATTTGTATATAACAATTGGCGTAGCCAAACCTAAAGCACATGGACAAGCTATTACAAGAACAGAGATTGCTACTGCTAATGAATCAAAAATTGTTTGATTATTAATAATAAGTTTGTAGAAAAAAGTAAAAAGACTTATACCAATCACAGTTGGTACAAAAAATTGGGTAACTTTGTCTAGTGACTTTTGAATTTTTGGTTTTGAAGTTTGTGCAGACTCAATCAATTCTTCAATGATGTTGTATGTAGAATTTGTGTAATCTGAATCTACTTTAACTTCAATTAAACCCTCTAAGTTAATGCT
>VMBT01001022.1_pt1 | contig 15099 bp, 13 predicted proteins | sample 4404301 | NCBI WGS metagenome assembly VMBT01 (sample SAMN12238535, study PRJNA552566) | marine metagenome | isolation source: Coastal seawater | place: USA: coastal Georgia, Sapelo Island | collected 2008-08/2009-08
GTTATCCCGCTCATAGATGGAAACACTACTTATAATCTTCTTTTTTTATATTTATTGCCACCTCTATCGTCTGATCCAAACACGATATCTGCTTCTACGCATATCTTTGGCCCTCTCCGTTATGGTGACCTTTTCTCAAGCCTGATGAGGGGAATTGAATAAATAACGCCATTTTCGGAATGAATGGATCAAAGATATCGGTAGGATGAAATTTGATTTTTTAGGTGCTTGCGCATTTTGCTGCGACGGTTGAAGCTATAGTCAAAAGTTTTTCTGAGGCGAACAGATATTTGTGCCGTCTTTTGGAGTTCAAATGCCTACAATAAGTGAAACCACTAAAATACCTGCGCCGATGGAACAGGTATGGCCGCTGCTTCGCGATCCCGCTGTCGTAGCGTCCTGTATCCCTGGTGCTGAATTGTCGCCTGGCAGTAAGGAAGGGATGTGGAAGGGCGCAATAAAGGTAAAATTCGGTCCAACTGTTGCGTCATTTAAGGGCGAAGCATCCCTTGAATACGATGACGCGGCAAAAACATGTAAAATCCAGGGTCGAGGGATTGACGGACGTGGGGCATCCCGAGCTCTAGCTTCCGGATTGATGAGCGCAGACGGTGATGCTGAGACGACCCTAAAAATTGATGGGGAATTTAATGTTACGGGGCCATTAGAAACTTTTGCAAACGCTGGTGGAGTTCATGTTGCGCGAGCACTACTCGCTGAGTTTTCTCAAAACTTAGCGCTTAAAGTTGGTTCTGCTGGAGATAATTTGGAACCCAAAAGCCAAGAAAAAGAAATACAGTCAGCCGCTCAGCAGTCTGATGCAGTTAAGCAATCAACAGAACTAAATGCTGTCTCTCTTTTCTTTCAAACCTTGAAATCAATGATTGCCGGCCTTTTTAGCCGAAAGGGATAAAAAATTATGGAAAACCCAAAAGTTTATGATGTTTTAGCTGAAGCGTTTAAGGGTGAAGGCGTTGAGCACCTTTTTACTTTGATGGGTGATGCCAACATGTATTGGGCTCAAAAAATGGCTGACGAATATGGTGTCCAAGTTGTTCATGCGAGGCATGAACATTGTGCGGCGGCGATGGCTGATGGTTATGCCCGGGCAACGGGTAAAGTTGGAGTTGCTTCAACTACATGTGGGCCAGGCTATACACAAATCATGACAGCTCTTACCATCGCGGCACGAGGCAATGTACCTCTTGTGGTGTTTGCAGGTGACAGTCCTATTGGAGCTGCATGGTATTTGCAGCAGATTGACATGGCCCCACTTGCCCTTGCTTGTGGCGCCCATTTTGTAGCTGTGAAATCCCTTGATCGCTTACTGGACAACGTTAGAGAAGCTTTCCATGTAGCAGCAACAGAAAGAAAGCCAGTGGTGCTCTCTGTTCCAATGGATCTGCAAGCTCAAGAATATCCCTACATGGTGGATTACACTCCTTCTGCTGACCTCGGCCCAATTGCCCAGCGACCTGTTCCTGATCCAGTTTTGGTTGAACGAGTTGTTGATATGATTGCTGAAGCAGAACGTCCAATCATTCTAGGTGGTCGAGGAGCGGTTCGGTCTGGTGCGCGAGAAGCTCTTGAAGCTCTGGGCGATAGAGCAGGTGCGCTACTCGGAAACTCTCTTTATGGAAAAGGTCTGTTTGATGGAAATCCATACAACATCGAAATAGCCGGTGCTTTCGCGTCTGATTTTGCACGGGAACGATTTTCGGAGGCTGACTTAGTTATAGGTGTTGGAGCTGGTCTGGGCCATTACACGACTGAGGGCGGTTATTTGTACCCAATGGCTTCAACCGTGCAAATTGATACAAATCCACGGGGGCTATGGCAGGGATTACGTACTGCAGACCTACATATCCGTGCTGATGCTAAGGCAGCGGCTGAGGCAATTGTGGAGGCAATGGATCGACGCGGAATTAAGAAAACGGGTCTCAGAACAGCTGAAATGGCAGGTTCCATCGCTGCAGATACTCCAGACTCTAAAGAATTTCCTGTTCAATCAAATACCGTTGATCCGCGAAAAATTGTCTTAGAGTTAGATCAAACAATTCCAAAAGACTGGGATATAGTCGTGGGAGGTGGACATTATTTTTCAATGGTGATGACCCACATGAAAGGGCGCCCAGCTGAAAAGTATCATGTTGTGAATGATTTCGGAGCGATTGGATCTGGTTTGCCCGCAGCAATAGGAATAGCCGCAGCAAGAGGAGATGGTAAGGTCGCCTTAATTGAAGGGGACGGCAGTCTGTTAATGCACATCCAAGAGCTCGAAACGATCCAGCGCCACGGTATAAAACTACTGATCAATATAATGAATGATGGAGGATATGGTGCAGAGTTCCATAAGTTCCGTGCCAGAAATATAGAGCCACGGCAGGCTATTCATGGCCGCGGTGATTTAGCGGCTACTGCTAAGGGTTTTGGTATGCGTTCAGAGACTGTGAACACAATGGGACAAATGTCTGCATATTTTGGCCAGCATCAGCAGGCTAACATTGCAACGCTCTGGGATGTTCATACGGATGATAAAATTCCATCTCGTGCCTATAGAAGAGTGCATTTCGGTGAGGCCTAAGAGTAATCTCAAATCCCCAATATTTTGTTTGCGTCGCGTGAGCGATTTAGTGGGTTAAAGGAATGGCTGAAAAGCAGGAGGGCATAAATGCAATTTGGTCTGCATTTTGGATCTCGAGGTAATGCTGGGGAACCAGACTCACTAAAAGAGTTAGCTCTCGCAGCTGAAAAATTAGGGTATGCTCATTTTGGTATGAGTGATCATGTGGTCGTGGCGAACACGGTAAATAGCGCATATCCTTATTCACCAACGGGAAGGTTTTTCGCCCAGGATACTGGCGTTTCGCTCGAACAAGTGACAGCCCTCAGTTTTGTAGCGGCTACCACCACGAAAATTCGTCTCCTCACATCTGTTTTGGTTTTGCCTCATCGCCACCCAGTCTTAGCTGCAAAGATGCTTTCTACTGTGGATGTACTTTCTAAGGGGCGGCTAACTGTTGGTGTTGGTGTTGGTTGGATGGAAGAAGAGATAGCCTTACTTGGTGGTCCACCATTTAAAGATCGAGCAAAAGCGTCAGATGAGTATGTTCAAGCGTTTCGTGAGATGTGGACTGCAGACCGACCAGATTTTCAGGGCCAATTTGCTCAAGCAAAGGAAATGTTATTCGCTCCTAAGCCTATACAAGCTGGTGGTGCGCCAATCTGGGTTGGTGGCGAACATCCTGGAGCCAGGAGAAGAGCGGGGCGAATTGGTGATGGCTGGTATCCGGTTGCAGCAAATCCAAAACATCCCCTAGATACCCCGGAGCTGTACTATGAAGGGCTCACACAAGCCCGAGAAGCCGCTGTGGGGGCAGGTCGTGACGATTCTCTAACTGGTGCTTTATTGGCAATTTACAGCAGAATTGGAGACGAGCAGGAAGGTCGGGATGGGAAACGCAAACCTTTCACAGGTTCAGCCCAAGCAATACTAGATGATATTGAAGCCTACCGCTCCAAAGGCATGTCTCATTTCTTGATCGGTGGCGATGGCGATGACTTGCCTAAGACCCTCGAGCGGCTCGAGGAATTTTCGCAGGATGTAATTGCAAAAGTTGATGGTTGAATGGCACTTAAGCCTGATTCCATCAATGGTCTTAAAAACCTGGAGACAGCAATCGCACGCGATTTAGAGCTGCTTTGTTATCCGCCCAAACCCTGGACACGCGAAATTTTAGGACGTGATGGTTCTCTGGTCAGCGATGTTTTGATTGTTGGTGCAGGAATGGCGGGTCTAACGGTTAGTTTTGCTTTACTTCGCCAAGGTATTAATCGCCTTCGTTTGATAGATCGTGCAAAAGTCGGCGAAGAAGGCCCATGGGCCACATATGCTCGGATGTTGACCTTGAGAAGTCCTAATCATCTCTCAGGGCCAGCCATGGGCCTGCCAAACTTGACCTTTCGCGCTTGGTACGAGGCAACTCATGGAAGTTCTGCCTGGTCAAGCTTAGGTAAAATTCCGCGACTAGTTTGGATGGAGTACCTGCTTTGGTATCGCCGAGTGCTTTCATTGCCTGTCGAGAATGGCACAAGGCTTTCTTCTGTAAAGCCATCAGTCCATGGACTTGAATGCAGACTGATTCACAATGATGGGCGAGAAGAGATAGTAACAACGCGTAAACTAGTTTTGGCTACGGGGAGAGAAGGGCAGGCGCACCCTCGTATTCCAGAGGTGCTCAGACCTCATTTAGGCAAGACTGTATGGCACGCTTCAGAAGACATTAATTTTGAAAGCCTGAAGGGAAAGAATGTTGCTGTAGTGGGCGTTGCAGCCTCTGCTGTAGATAATGCAGCTACTGCAATTGAAGCCGGGGCAAATCATGTCACACTATTGGTGCGTGCAAATGCAGTTCCTCGCGTCAACAAGCCAAAAGGTGCTAGCTTTCCTGGCTTCGTTGAAGGTTTTCCAAAACTAACGCCAACTATGCGTTTTAAGTTCATGGATTACATGGCCAGTAAACGTATTCCGCCACCAAGAGACTCGGTTCAACGTCTGTTTAAAAACAGTAATGTGAATATGTGGTTAGGAGCACCAATCACAGGTGCGGAAACGAATGGAGAGCAGCTTTGTTTGAGTACCTCGAAAGGTAACATCACTGTCGATGCAGTTATACTTGGTACTGGTTTTTATATTGATATGACTGCCGCCGATGAACTCAGACCTTTTTTGTCAAAAATTATGACGCACGCAGATTTGTTAAATGGCGAACACATTAATGAGAATAATGAGTGGCTAACGTTTCCAGCTCTTTCCTCGAGTTTTCAGTATCAAGAAAGAATTAAAGGAAGCGCGCCATATCTCAGAAACATTTATTGTTTTAGTTATGCGGCGGCAATGAGTCATGGCAATGTTGCAGGTGATATTCCAGCAATAAGTGATGGTGCTGACCGACTTTCTCGTGGTCTAACTGGCGATTTGTTTTCTGAAGATGCTGAATTCCATTGGAAATCGACATGCAAGTATGAAGATTTCGAACTTTTAGGGGATGAAATCCCCGGGATATCCGATTGGGATCCGCCGTTGTAGCGATAATCATTGGCTGGGGCGCCTGGATTCGAACCAGGGATCACGGGATCAAAACCCGATGCCTTAACCACTTGGCCACGCCCCATTACTAAATGCGAGCCAGAATATGGCGAAGTGTCTCGTTAGATGCAACCCAGTTCTAACCAGAAAAAACTACCTTGCGGATCTTTTTACATCTTTCTACCGAAGACTCTCACAATATAGGTGTTATATAGACCATCTGGTCGAAAACTTATGTCTCTTTTTGGAGTTTTATACCTTATGTCCGCTAATCTTTTCTCACCAATCAGCCTTCGGGGGCTTACGCTCGCAAATCGGATAGTTGTTGCTCCGATGTGTCAGTATTCTGCGGTTGATGGCGTTGCCACTGACTGGCATATGATTCACTGTGGGCAACTCGCTCTTTCCGGAGCAGGGCTAGCTTTTATTGAGGCAACTGGAGTGGAACCTCGCGGTCGCATTAGCCCTGGTTGCGTGGGACTCTGGGATGATGAGACTGAAGTAGCTCTCAAGCGTGTTGTTGATGCTTGCCATCTTCATGGCGTGACACCTCTTGGCATCCAGCTTGGACATGCAGGACGCAAGGCATCCGCCTATGCGCCGCAAGGTGGAGGAGGACCGCTTACAGCGGAAGACGGCGCCTGGGAGACGCTTGGTCCCTCTGCTATCGCTTTTGATGATGGTTGGCATACTCCAAAGGCTATGGATCGTGCAGATATGGATGCGGTCATCACTGCCTTTGTTGATGCCGCAAAACGATCGGCTCGAATTGGCTTTGTTGCTGCTGAATTGCACTGCGCACACGGGTATTTGCTGTCATCATTCTTATCACCCATCGCGAACCGACGTAATGATGCTTATGGGGGTGATATTCAGGGCCGGATGAAGTTTCCTTTGGAAGTTTTTGAGGCTACGCGTGCGGTATGGCCAGAAGATAGACCACTTGGTGTTCGTATGAATGGTGTTGATTGGGATGATCGTGGTCTCACCATTGATGATGCGATCGCCTTTAGTAAGGCTTTGGAGCCTCTTGGTTGCGACTTCTTCGATATTTCGGGTGGAGGTAATAGTGCCCAAGTACGTCCAGACTTGGGGCCAGGCTATCAAGCTAGTCATGCGGCTGCAGTTGAAGCAGCTACAGGTGTACCAACGATGGCTGTTGGCATGATTAGGGACCCTAAATTGGCAGATAGCCTCATCAAAGATGGAAATGTCTCTATGGTCGCTCTCGCTCGCGGTCTTTTATATGAGCCAAAATGGCCTTGGCGTGCAGCCTTTGAGTTGGGCGTCGAACCACCGATGCCTGCTCAGCACGGCCGAGGCTTCCCAACAAAATGGCGCCATGCATTCCCTGAACTTATGGAAGCTAATAAATAAGCTTAATCGGTTACTGACTATTGCGGGTTAGACTTTCAGAAACGTCCCAGAGAAGCTCCTGCGCTTGTTCATCAAGTGCAGGAGCATCTGGGTTTTTCGGTTTGCAAAGATCGAAATACTTTCCCGATATACCTTCAACTTCTGGTGAAGTGGCAAGGTGAATTTGGGTCCTTGCTCCCTTTTCGGCTGAAATTGCACCGAAGGTCATTCCTACTGAGACAAGTGCTGCGAACAACCCGCCATTATCCTTTGCAAAGCGAGTTTTAACAAATCCTGGGTGTAGAGAATTACATGTGATGCTCTCGCCCTCTAACCTACGAGCCAAAGCATTAGAGAACATTATATTTGCAAGTTTAGAGCGTTGATAAGCAATCCAACCGCCCCTTATTTTCTTGTAAATCTTATTGTTTTCAATATCTTGCAGATCTATTTTAACACCACGGTGCGCCATGCTTGCAACATTGATTATACGCGCCGATGGGGCAGAGCGCAGGCGATCAAGTAACAAATTTGATAGAAGAAAATAATTTAAGTGATTGAGTGCAAATGTTTTTTCTATTCCTTCTGCGGTTTTTTGTTCCTTCCAGAAGATGGCCCCTGCATTATTGATTAAAATATCTAAACTTTCATAAGTTTCGGCTACATCTCGGGCAACCCTGCGAACATCTCTTTGAAGTGAGAGATCAGCCTGCTTGAAGTATATCTCTTCGTTTCGGCATTGTTGGCGTAATTCACGAGCTACACGTTCACCTTTTTGTGCGTTTCTAGACACCAAGGCGAGCGTCCACCCAAGCTTACCGAGTTCTCGTGCCGTTATTAGACCAATGCCATCTGTAGCACCGGTAATGAGGCAAACTTTTCGGCTCATGTTGATATCTCCTGACCGCAATTCTTAATATTTAGCCTGAAAAGCGAGTTGTGTTACAGATTCATTCTGAGGATAACCAAGGAGTAGTTATGGCTCTTACAGATGCTGACCTAAGCCGTCTTGCCGCGGCTGTTGATGAAGAACGGCTTTGGCAGATGCATATGGAAATGGCTAAATTCGGAGCAACGCCCCTAGGTGGTGTTTGCCGCGAATGTCTTACGCCAGAAGATATTCAAGCCAGACTACTTCTTAAAAGATGGGCCGAGGAATTGGGCTGCGATGTTTCAATTGACGCGATAGGAAACATGTTTGTCCGTCGCAATGGGTCGGATACGGCCGCCCCCCCTATAGCTACAGGTAGCCACCTGGATAGTCAGCCAACAGGCGGGAAATTTGATGGTGCCTATGGCGTGCTGGCCGGCATTGAAATGCTATATGCCTTACGTGATGCAAATATCCAAACTGAGCGCTCTATAGAGGTAATAAATTTTACTAATGAAGAGGGAGGACGTTTTCAGCCTGGCGTTATGGGAAGTCAGGTTTTTGTCCGCCCAAATGAGTTGGAACGCATGCTTGGGGTGGTTGGAACAGATGGTGTAACCATGGCAGAAGCTTTGGCTGGCTTTATGGCGGAGGTTGGGCCTGTAAATACCAAACCTTTGAAAGCACCTTTTGCAGGTTTTGTAGAGGCACACATAGAGCAAGCTCCAAGACTGGAAGAAACAGGAAATATAATCGGTGTAGTGACGGGCATACAGGGTGCGCGGAAGTATCAGGTAACTGTGAGGGGTGAGGAAGCACATTCAGGCACGATGCCCATGCGTCGAAGAAAAGACTCGGTGCTAGCAGCCTCAAAAATGGTGGTCGCTCTGCATGAATTGATGGCTGATCCAGATGACTTAACCCGGTTCAATGTTGGACGTTTCCAAGCTTATCCAGGTGCTCCTTCGGTTGTTCCAGGACAAGTCCGTTTTTCTATTGATTTTAGATGTCCGAATGATGACAAGCGCGAGGTATTAGGCAATCGTATCGCCGAAGTTTGTTCAACTGTAGCCGGCCCGTGTGATGTAGAGGTACTTGAAATCCAGCGCGCAGAGACAACACCTTTTGACCAGGGTGTCATGCAGGTCATAGCTAGAGCAGCAGATCGGATTAATTGCCCCAGAATGGATTTACTTTCTGGTGCAGCACACGATGCTCGAAACATGGCGCGGATTTGCCCCACTGGGATGGTCTTTATTCCTTGCGAGGGAGGCATTAGCCACAATGAAGTTGAATCTGCGACGCCTTCTGACCTAGCTGCAGGCGCAAGAGTGATCGCCCAAACTGTTGCCGAGATGGCGGGATAACCACCCCACAGGAGAAACCGAAGTTATGACTTGGCGAGTTTATCTATCTGGAGAAATCCATACATCATGGCGTAACGAAATAGCGCTGGCTGTTGCAGAAAAAGGACTGCCAGTGGAATTTACAGCTCCAGTGACTGACCATGATGCATCAGACGATTGTGGGGTGTTAATCATGGGGGCTGAAGAAAAAAAATTCTGGCATGATCATAAAGGCGCGAAGCTCAATGCTATTCGCACGCGGACGTTAATAGAGAAGGCCGATATCGTGATTGTCCGCTTTGGTGAGAAATATAAGCAATGGAATGCTGCATTTGATGCTGGGTTAGCGGTGGCTTTAGGTAAGAGCCTTATTGTTATACATCAGCCGGAGCACGCTCATGCACTTAAGGAAGTTGATGCTGCGGCGCTCGCTGTTATTGAGAAGCCAAAGCAAGCAGCATTGATTTTAGATTATGTAATAAATGGCTCAGTACCTGAGGCATTATAGAATTTGATTTACTTAAAACAGACTGATGGAGAGCTAAATGGCCGTTGTAGAAACTGAAACGCGAGGCCAGGTCCTGATTGTTCGGATGAACAGGCCAGAGGTATTGAATGCTTTAAATTATGAGCTGAGAGTAAGCCTCGCTGAGACTTGGACCATGTTTAGAGAGTCTTCGGACCTAGAGGTTGCTGTGTTTACGGGCACAGGGCGAGGTTTTTGCGCTGGCGAAGATATGAAAGAGGCTCTGAAAGATAACACACCAGGTGGCCGATCCATCCCAATCGCTGACCCTTTTAAGGATGGTACATTAGAAAAACCCGTTATTGGGGCCATAAATGGCTTTGCAATGGGCGGTGGTTTTATGCTGGTGGAAGGAACTGATCTTCGTGTTGCAGCAGACAACGCAATATTTGAGGTTTCAGAAGCTAAACGCTGGTTGCTTGGGGGGTATAATCACGGTCATATTGCCAATATGCCTTTCCCGGTGGCGATGGAAATGGCTATGGGTTTTCGTTTTACTGCTCAACGTTTCTATGAGCTTGGTTTTGTAAATCGACTTGCGCCAGCTGAAAAAGTCGTGGACGTAGCAGTTGAGATGGCGGAGCATTTATTGACGTTACCCCCAGCTGCGCGAGTTAACACTGTCCATATGATGCGCCGTATGCGTCCTCAGGTCAGCAGCGCACATGCTGCACTCGCCTCAAGGTTACATGAACATGGCGATAAATCAGATCTGATTGAAAGCAGAGCTGCCTTTGCAGAAAAGAGAAAACCGAATTTTAAGGGATGGTTGAAGCCCGAGGATCGCTTCAATCTTCCAGAACTTGAATAGGTTGACTGTTCGGAATTTGTTGAACTTGCAGTGTGTCCAGACCTATGCGGGCTAGAGTATGTGAAATTTTTTCACCACCTATGCAGAGGTCTGGCGCAATTTCTAGCAATGGCTGCAGCACGAAGCGTCGCTCTTGATAGTGCCGATGTGGAATAGTGAGATCCGAGTTTTCTAAACGGATATCTCCATAGAAAATTATGTCGATATCTATAACGCGCGGTCCCTTCGGCTGTGTTGGCAGTCGACCAATAGCTTGTTCAATTGCTTGGCACCCAGCCAATAGATCGAAGGGTGGGAGTGACGTAACATAAATGGCGGCAGAGTTAATAAACCAGTCTTGTGGAACACCTCCCCATGGCTCTGTTCGGTAGAGGCTAGATCGGCGTTTTAAATGTGTTCTGGGCAGAGCCGCAACTGCTGCTATAGCCCTCTCCACGGCGTCTGGGGCATTTCCAAGATTAGCTCCAAAAGATAGCCCTGTTGTGATGTTTGCTTCATCCACCTTTTTAATCTCGGGTGAAGGATTCATAGAAATCTAGCATCTCCCGATGCTCTCGAATGTCATGAACTCTTATGCAAGCTGTATTACCTGATAATATAGCCAAGAGGTTTGCCGAAAGCGTGCCTGGCAGCCTAGCCGTTGTTTCCGTCTGTCCAGAATAAAAACCGATAAATCTTTTTCTGCTTAAGCCAATAAGAACTGGAAAACCAAGGGAAGATATTACTTTTAAATTTTTTAAAATATGCAAATTCTGTTGGGCATTTTTTCCAAATCCAAACCCTGGATCAAGCATTATTTGGTCGTCAACCACTCCGGCAAGTCTGGCAATTTTCAGTGATTTCTCCAGGAAGCGCAGAACGTCTGACAGAATATCAATTCTGTCGTCATCACTATCGCGATTATGCATAAGAATTGACGGCGCACCTGTCTCTGCCGCTACGTGTGCCATCTGGGGGTCCCTTTGAAATCCCCAAACGTCGTTGATGATATCCGCCCCAGCTTTCAATGCTTCTCGTGCCGTCGATGCTTTATAGGAATCAATTGATATGAGCGCTGTTTTTTCTTTTTTTAATTCTTTAATCACAGGAAGTACGCGACTTTTTTCGGTCGCACTATCCAGAGGAATATGTCCAGGCCGAGTGGACTCACCACCAACATCAATGATGTCAGCCCCTTCGTTAATCATTCGCCGCCCACTATTTGCGGCCACTTTTGGATCGAGATTTTTACCACCATCAGAAAAGCTGTCTGGTGTGACGTTGATAACGCCCATCAAAAGGGGCCTGCTTGGATTCTGTCTCCAAAGACCTTGTGTTGACTTCATTTACTTTGACGTGGCGATGTACACGCCGTCCCAATCTTTGCCAGGTGGGGTTAATTTAAAATCTGTAATTCGTCCCTCATAAAGTGAATAAAGTTCGGATAAATCAAATGGGGCCATTTGTTCTCTGCAAGTTTTGATCAGCTCGAGGGCTATATCCCAATCTTGATTAAGATAGGCTGCAAGCATCTCCTTATGGCTGCCTTCTAAGGAGTTGAATTCCTGGCTGAGTAATACGTCTTCTTCACCCAGCACGCAGTATATTCGAACTGGTTCAGTTTTTCCTTTAACCTGAATTAAATCGAGTTCCAAAGTCGCTTTTTTATTCAACTGGGCAAAGGTATTTTCACCAATAACAATATCTACTCCATAAGTTTTAGACTGGCCTTCAAGTCGCGACGCTAAATTAACGTCATCTCCTAGGACAGAGTAGTCAAACCTCTGATCAGACCCCATGTTGCCCACACAGACAATTCCAGAATTTAGTCCAATTCCAATGTTTACAGGAATGAATTTGCGATTTTCAGCTTCCGCTTCAATTTTAATCTCTTCATTTAGTACTTTAAGTTTTCGCATCATTTCCAGAGCAGACTCAACGCCATGATCAGCATGATTTTCGTCATCAAGCGGCGCATTCCAAAAAGCCATAATACAGTCGCCCATATACTTATCGATTGTGCCTTCTCGGCTCATAATTACATCGGTCATAGGCGTTAAAAATTTATTAATAAATGCTGTTAGTTCCTCGGCATTGAATTGCTCTGATATAGTTGTGAAGCCGCGCACATCGCAAAAAAGAAGGGTCATGTCACGCATTTCCCCACCTAGCTTCAGAAGGTTTGGGTTCTCTGCTAATTTTTCTACCATCGCGGGGGACATGTATTGTGAAAATGCACCCCGAATTTGTTTCTTTTCAGATTCTGTCTGCATGTAGGCTTGAAGCGATGTAATTAAGTAGACAGCTAACCCCGCAAAGATTGGATAAATCGGGTCAAGAAGCAGTCCTTCAGAAGAAAACATCTCCCATGATGCTGCCACGGCACCTCCTGAGCATACAAGGCCAATTACTGCGGTGATAAGAGCGCCAACACGTCTCCAGCGCACGCCGAAGTAAACAATTAAGCCAAGCGAAACCATGAGAAGCAGTTCGAGACCATCTGCCCAATCCGGTCTCGTTAGAAATTGACCTGAAAAGATTTGCTCAAGAGCTTGAACATGTAATTCAACGCCAGGAACTGCAACAGATAAAGGGCTAGACCGAATATCCCGAAGGCCTTGGGCGCTAGTTCCAATAAATATTACTCGGCCCTCAATCTCCTTTGGGTCAAATTTACTATCCATTACCTCTGCAACTGATATGAAACGCTCTGGCTGATGTCCTGTGTCATACAACCATAGAGCCCCATGCTTATCGGTTGGAAAATTAAAGTCGCCAACTGATGCAGCAACGATACCAGTTTGTTCTCCAAACGCTTGCTCACCGGAAGCTCCAGAGGATTTTATGCGATAAGTGCTAGCCCCTTGGGCCACGCGTAATGTCTCGGGAACTAGTGTTGGATAGAGGGCATCGTTCAAGGCTACAAACAGAGGTACCCGTCTCACTATGTTGTCAGTATCTGGTGCGCTGTTAAAGCTTGCTTGGCCGAGTGCCCGCTCCTCAAATATTTTTAAATTTGTGGCTGAGCCTGTGTAACTGGGCAAAAAGGGAAGAGGATCATCGCCTAGTTGGGCCAAACCGAAATTTTTTCCAGGTGTCGCATCATTGGTTTCGTTGTGGAGGGCAAAACCTAAAATAACAGCGGATTGGCCAATAGCAGATGCAAATAATTGATCGTGGTCAGGTAGCTTGGCCCCTAAGGAAGAGAATTTTTTTATATTTTCGTCATCGCTTAGAGACATCCATTCTTTAACAAGCGTACTGGGTGAAGTCCGATCAGGTTCGGCAAAAACTACGTCAAACACCACTATTGCAGCGCCAGCGTTGCTTAACCTCTCGAGGAGGGAAGCTAGTAATGGTCTAGGCCATGGCCATTGACCAAATTTCTTTAGGGATGCCTCGTCAATATCGACAATTCGGGCAGGGGTTGCTTCGGAATCGAAGGTGCGCGGTTTTATTTTCTGATAATTGTCAAAGACCTTTAGTCTCAACTCTTGGATGATCTGCGGGTCTTCCAAACGCATGTAAACCGCGCTGGAAAGCACCAGTAAGGGCAACAGGATAGATAACCAACGTCGGACCAATGTTTATCAACTCAAACAGAAAAAGTATCAGAATAAGGTACTCCGAACGCCCATACAGGTCTATGCCGCGATCTTTTTCGGAATATCAAAGTTAAACGCAATATCTTTGCTTAATTTTTTAATCAGCCAAACATCTGATGACTATTAAGTATGGTCTCAGTGCGGCTAAGTAGTTGAAAGAAAACGACCGTTTTTGTGGCAAATCTATAAATATGGAGTCACGATACGCTGGCTTTTTTAACTTTCTGTTGACAGACGCACTTTTATCTTAGGCTTATGGAGCTTTAGTCGATTATTCGCTTTACATACATCGGGAGAGCAAAAGCTGCTTTGTGCACTTCAGGACTATAATAATTGGTCGTGAAGTTTGCTTTCTTAAACCGCTCCTCCAAGGAGCTCAGCTGCACCTGACGGAGGCTTTTATCGTCTGTTGCCCATCCTAATGCCATCATTCCAAAAGCATAAGTGGGAACAGTGATAACGTATGCTGAGCCATCGTTGAATAGATCTCGGAAGTGAGCAACCGACCCCGCTAGTTCACTCGCTTGCAGGAACGGCACACCATTCTGAGTAACAAGGATCCCACTTTCTGTAAGGCATCGTTTGCAATTCGCGTAGAAAATTTTTGAAAAAAGGACTTCGCCTGGCCCTTGAGGATCTGTTGAGTCTACCAAAATAACATCAAATTTTTCATTTGTTTCGGCTACGAATTTTGCCCCATCGCCGATGATTAAATTAGTGCGTTTGTCGTCAAACGCTCCCTGATTCAGTTCCTGGAAATGTTCCTTGGCAAGATCAACGACTCCGCCGTCGAGCTCGACCATGGTAACTTTTTCAATTGATGGATGTTTGAGAGCCTCTTCTAAGAGTCCTCCATCACCACCGCCAATAATTAGAACTGCCTTGGGGCTGGGGTGCGAAAACAGAGGTACATGAGCAAGCATTTCATGATAGACAAACTCGTCACCCAACGTAGTCTGTACAACATTATCCAGTACTAAAATTTTCCCAAGGCGGCCGTTTGAGATTACTTTGGCGTCTTGAAATTCTGTGCGTCCTTCGTACAGGATCTCATCAACACGAAGTCTCTGGGCTAAATCCGAATGTAAAATTTCGGTGAACCAGTTCATGAGAAGATAGTCTCCGCACTTGGTTGTCTAACAAACAATTTGGCCCTCGCGCTACTCCCTTGCGTCATTGAGGAGTAGCCGAAGGCCAATGTCTAATCGAACTTAAACCAGAGGATTAAACCTTAAGGCCTCGTCGATTTTCAATCACCTGAACATTACCTGGCTTAAAGGCCCGTTTCAAAACTGGGATAGCTTTGTATGGGTCGCACTCACCACACATAAAAACGTCCAAAGCGGCGTATCCTGTCTCTGGCCAAGTATGGATTGTGATATGGCTTTCAGCCAAAATTACGACTCCTGATACTCCACCATTTGGCTCAAAGTGGTGCAAATCAGAATTTAATATGGTCGCACCACCTGCAAGCGCGGCCTCTTTCACGGCCTGCTCAATGCCTTCAAGGTCATCA
>VMBT01001023.1_pt1 | contig 15091 bp, 16 predicted proteins | sample 4404301 | NCBI WGS metagenome assembly VMBT01 (sample SAMN12238535, study PRJNA552566) | marine metagenome | isolation source: Coastal seawater | place: USA: coastal Georgia, Sapelo Island | collected 2008-08/2009-08
CTCCTTTGATTTTTGAGAGATGTTTTCTAACACAATTGAATTCCTGAATTGTTGCTCCTGATTTTAGCAATAATTTTGTTACATAGATTTTGTCATCTAGTGTTATTCCATTTGGCATGGCCAACAGTGATGAGCCCCCTCCAGAAACTAGAAAAATTATCAATTCATTGCTTTTTTTGTTTTGAACAAATTTCATGACCTCTTTCGCTGCTTTTACACTGGTCTGATCAGGCTCAGGATGTCTTGAATTGAAAATCTGAAATTTCTTTCCTTTGATTATTGATTTTGAGCCTTTGGGAATTACTATGATTCCACTCTTTACTGGAATTATGGCATTAAGTGCTCTTGTCATAGAATCCCCTGCTTTTCCAAATGCTACAGAATAGATGTTGGAATACTTTGTAATGTCGATTGTTTTACCATTGATTTTGATTTTTTCATGTGTAACATACTTTGATATGATGTTCTCAGGATTTGCTGCTCCAAGTCCTGAATCTAAAATCTCCAAACATTCTTTTTTCTTGTCAGTTGTTGCCAACTCTTCGAAATTTTGAATGATCATACTCTATCTCAATAATGCAAGATATAATAATAATCAATGATGCTGGTGATCTATGCAAACAGTACGCATTCCAAAAGTTATCAACTTTGGAGAAAATGCACTTGGTGAAACAGAATATCCTAAAAATGCATTAATTGTCACAACAGTTCCTCCAGAACTATCTGACAAATGGATTGCAAGAATGGGAATTCAGGATTATATGCTGTATGACCAAGTAAAACCTGAACCATCAATTGATGATGTCAATGCTGTTATTTCACAATTCAAAGACAAGGATCCATCTGTCTTAATTGGACTCGGTGGTGGAAGTTCTATGGATGTAGTAAAGTATGCTGCACCTGAGATGAAAAAAGACAAAATCTTGATTCCAACAACCTTTGGAACTGGAGCAGAAATGACAACTTATTGTGTTCTCAAATTTGATGGTAAAAAGAAATTGTTACGTGAAGACAGATTCTTAGCTGACATGGCAGTAGTCGATTCATATTTCATGGATGGAACTCCTGAACAAGTTATCAAAAATTCTGTCTGTGATGCATGTGCTCAAGCTACCGAAGGCTTTGACAGCAAACTTGGTAATGACTTGACTAGAACTCTGTGTAAACAAGCATTTGAGATTCTTTATGATGCAATTATGAATGACAAACCAGAAAACTATCCTTATGGTTCAATGTTATCTGGTATGGGCTTTGGTAATTGTTCTACAACCCTTGGACATGCATTGTCCTATGTGTTCTCAAATGAAGGTGTACCTCATGGCTACTCCCTTTCATCCTGTACCACAGTTGCTCACAAACACAACAAATCAATCTTCTATGACAGATTCAAAGAAGCAATGGATAAACTAGGATTTGATAAATTAGAACTCAAAGCCGATGTTTCTGAAGCTGCTGATGTCGTAATGACTGATAAAGGACACTTGGATCCAAACCCAATTCCAATATCAAAAGACGATGTTGTAAAATGTCTTGAAGATATCAAAGCAGGTAATTTATAAAAAATTCAAAAATTTTTTACCTTTTTTCTATTTTCTTGAAAAACTGCGAAATTGGCAGCTGGAATAAACTTATTTATTTAATCATTCTGTGTTAATTGTACTTGGCTTCAAAACAACTCAAATTTGGTATTCAAAACGGTCTTAACGTAGCTAGAGCCGGATATACTGAAGACCAAATTCTAACAGCATGTATGCTTGCTGACAAGACAGGATATGATTCAATTTTCTATATGGACCACACAAATGTCCCACAATGGAAAAATGCAATCGTACTGGACCCATGGGTTATGCTTTCAGCAATTGCCGCAGTAACTAACAATGTTGAACTTGGAACCTGTGTAACTGATGCAATTAGAAGACACCCTTCAAACATTGCACTAGCTGCAATTACACTTGATAGAGTTTCTAAAGGCAGAGCAATTCTTGGAATTGGTGCTGGTGAAGCTCAGAATCTTAAAGAATTTTGTATTCCATTTGAAAAACCTGTATCAAAATGGGAAGAACAAATTGAAACTATTCACACATTATACAAATCAACTCCAGACAACACAGTTGATTATGAGGGAAAATACTACAAACTTGAAGGTGCATGTTTACAAGCACCTCCAATTAGAAAACCACGTCCACCAACTTACATGGCTTCAGGTGGAAAGAGAACTTTAGAATTAACTGGAAAATTAGGTGATGGTTGGTTACCAATAGGATACACTCCAGAACTCTTTGAAGATCACAGAAAACAAATTGAATCCTCTATGGACAAATACAATAGAACACAGGAAGAAAAAGACAACTTCCAAATGGCTTTGGATATTGATGTATACTTTTCAGATGATGCTGAAGAATCATGGGCAAGAATGAAAGAAGCAGTAAAAGTCAGTCTCTTTAAACCTGAAGTTTTGAGAGTTCACAACTTGAAAGAAATTGAAGGATTTGATTTCGTAAAATACTTTACAGAATATTCAATGTCTAATCAAGAATGGATTGTAAAGATGAGAGAAGCTGCAACAAAGATTCCAGAAGCAGTAGCTCGTTCTTCAACTGCAGTTGGAACTCCTGATGATATCATTCCAACATTTGAAAGATTCATGGATGCCGGTGTAAACCACTTTGTAATTAGATTCTGGGGTAAGAATTACTTTGGCTCTATTGACAAATTTGCAAGCCACGTAATGCCTGCCTTGAGAGAAAAAGCCAAACAATAAGGCGTTCTATTCTATATCTTACAGAAAATCATTTACTTTACCATATTCCATTGTATATTATGGATGACGACCTTCCTGAATCAGTAAAAAAATGCCTTGATATTTTAGAAGAAAATGTCGAGATTCTGGCAAATTTAGAATTGGAACTAGAAGATGAAAAAGAAGATGTTCTTACTCCCGATATGCAATTGCACGAACTCTATGACATGACTGAAGATGTTGCTGAATCTGCAAAACTAAAACGTGCTGAATCCAATTTTGCACGACGACAAGCAGAAGACGGTCTATGATTTATGAGGTCTCTTACTTTTTGCTTTTGTAAATGATTTTGCCCTGCGTTTGTTTCTTTGTTTTTCTAATCTCTTTCTAGTACGTTCTGTTGCTTTTGTTGAACCTGCAATGATCTTGGTTTTACTTCCGTCTCTGAGCATAATTTCTTTTCCTTTGAATCTAAACTCTACATCCCTGCATTTGATGTAATATTTTCTCAAACAGAAAAAAATCCTATTGTTTGTACCATGCATCTCTTTGATTTCTCTTGATTTTTTTAATTCGTTGAGAATGTTTCTCAATAACCCTTTATCGACATCAGTGATTCTATGTAGTTCTCTAAACCAAATGAATTTTGATTCGGCTCCCCATTCCTCAAGTACATCTAACACTTGATTTGTGGCCTCTTCTCGCTCCTCATCAAATTCCTCCATGACTTTTTCATGTCCTCTCTTCAATTAAGTGATTTTATTTAATAAAAAAATTGAATGAATAAAGTCAAGTTTTAGGACGTTGTTGTTTTTTTGATATTTTTTGTAATTTGGTTCTATGAATCAATATGAAATTGAATGTGATGAATTGTCTTGCAAGATTTTAGATATACAGGCATTGGCAAAAGAACTTGAAGAAGAAGATTAGATTATTTTTTCAATCGCCTTTCTCTTATTCTTGATTTAGTAACTTTAGTAGATTGTTTTTGATTTTTTTCCATTTGTTTTGCAATATTGTCTATTTGCTTGATAATTTTTTCTTGTTCTTGTGGTGTTGCCTTTAGAAGTTTCTTTTTTAATTTTTTTAAATCATTTGAATATTTGTTAAAATCATTTTTTAATTCATCAAGATATGGGTCTTTCATGTTTTTTGGCATACTTTACTACATTTAGTTTATTATGTCAATTTGAAAATCATAACTGGTTTGAAACTGGTAGGGCGTCTTGAAATCAAATCTCATGAGAAAATTAAAGAATTTCTAAATGAAGAGCATGTAGGACGTATAGCTAGCATTGATGAAAATGGGTTTCCTCAAATTATTCCAATGAATTTTGCTTTCCTAAATGATGTTATCTACATGCATTCGTACCCTCGTGGAGAAAAAATTGAAAACATTCTCAAAAATAACAAAGTAGGATTTGAAGTTGATAGAGAACTAGAATTTCTGCCCTCTTATTTTTCTCATCCCACTGATGCCTCCCAGGCTGACACACTATACATCAGTGTGGTCATAAAAGGAACCGCCTTTTTGGTTGAAGATGATTCTGAAAAGACATTGGCATTAAACGGATTAATGAAAAAGTACCAACCTGAGGGCCACTATGAACCAATCAAGGAAAATGATCTTGTTTTGGATGAGGTTGCAGTGATCAAAGTTGTACCTCAATCAATTAAAGGAAAATACAAAATTGGACAACAACTTCGTCCTGAGTCAAGAAAGATTTTAGCTAAAAAAATTCTTGACAGAAATTCTAGAACTGCAAAAGAAACCATCAAAATTATGGGATTTGAAATTACAGAAAATGGTCTTGAAATGATTGATGAAAAAACTTGGTAAAAATAACCTTCTAATTCCATGTTTTGAAACTACCAATATCTTTTATTAAGCATAAAAATTTTTTTCTGATTTTTTTTGATCAGTTCCGCTTTGGAAATTTTTCATTTTTACTGTTCCAAAACTGAAATTGGTATATTCCCATTTTTGGGGAATTTGGTTTTTAATTATATACTGTTTGAAAAAAAGTCTTGTGATTGCGATTCATTGGCGTGGGATATATTCACACTGAATTACCTGAAGATGAATGGAAAGAAATTTCAAAAGATATACACTCGCGACAATTAGCAGACATTCCAAAGAATTTTGTTTTCTTTGAAAAACACATTCCTGAACAAATCCAAAACCAAAATCCAATTTGGGTAAAACCTGAATATTATATTCGTGCAAAAGTTCAGAATCTAACAACTCTTCCAATGTGGGCTAAGAAAAATATGGATTCTGAATTAAATTACAATGTGTTCCTAAAAGGTGATAAAATCAAATTTAAAAAATTAGATTCACTTGATTCCATCACTACAAATAAGAAACTAGACAAAATGCATAAAAAACACTTTAAGAAAAAATTCTCCACCTTAGAAAAGAACCCAAATACTCAAAATTAATGCCAAAAACTAATTGAGATTATATATCCTAAATGATAACTAAGAGAACAAATGCAAATTTTACAAAATTTTGAATTAAATTCAGATTTTCAACCTACTGGGGATCAGCCAACTGCTATAGAAAAACTTGTGGAAGGTGTGAAGAAGGGAGGTATTCAAACACTTCTTGGTGTAACTGGAAGTGGAAAAACATTTTCAGTTGCAAATGTAATTGCTAAAACTGGAAAAAACACACTAGTTATTTCACATAACAAAACTCTTGCAGCCCAACTATACTCTGAACTAAAACAGTTCTTTCCAAAAAACAATGTTGGATATTTTGTTTCATACTATGATTACTACCAACCAGAAAGTTATCTTCCTCAAACTGACACTTACATTGAAAAAGACACTCAGGTCAATGAAAAAATTGAAAAATTGAGGCTAGAGGCAACTGCAATGTTGCTTTCAGGTGAACCTACAATAATTGTCTCAACTGTATCTTGTATCTACTCTCTGGGAAATCCACAAGATTGGGAAGACTTGGCAATTACTGTAACTGCAGGTGATGAAATTAAAAGAAATGAATTGATTCGACAATTAATTGATGCGAGATATGAACGAAATGATACTGAAGTTGCACCAGGAAACTTTAGAGTAAAGGGTGATACTATTGATATCACTCCTGCATACTCTGAAGACCTTGTTAGAATTTCTATGTTTGGTGATGAAGTTGAAAAGATATCTGTACTTGATCATGTTTCATTAAAAGAAAAAAAGAAAATTAATCAAATGAAGATATTTCCTGCAAAACACTATCTTATAGCAAAAGATGTTCGAAAAAAAGCAGTACAATCAATTAAAGATGAACTTAAGAAACGATTGCCTGAATTAAATGAATTAGAAAAACAGAGACTAGAGATGAGAACAAAATATGATTTGGAAATGATTGAAGAGTTAGGGTATTGTTCTGGTATTGAAAACTATTCTAGACATTTTGATGGGCGAAAAGCTGGTCAAAAGGCATTTTGTTTGATGGATTTCTTTGGTGATGATTATTTGTTAGTAATTGATGAATCCCATGTTACATTACCACAACTTCATGGAATGTACAAAGGTGATCATTCTCGAAAAAAAGAGCTAGTGACATATGGGTTCAGATTACCCAGTGCGTATGATAACCGTCCCCTGAAATTTGAAGAGTTTGAAGAATATCTTAAAAACACAATTTTTGTTTCAGCAACTCCTGCTGAATATGAAAAGAAGATTTCCTCACAAATTGCAGAACAACTAGTCAGACCTACTGGCTTACTGGATCCAGAAGTAGAGATTAGGCCTACCAAAAATCAGATGGATGACCTAATTGAGGAAATCAACAAAAAAGTGGCCAAGTCTGAGCGTGTTTTAGTTACAACCCTAACTAAACGAATGGCTGAGGATTTGGCTGAATATCTCTCAAAAAAACAGGTTCGAGTACGATACATGCACTCAGAAATTGAAGGGTTGCAAAGGACAGAATTAATCAGGCAACTACGCCTAGGAGAATTCGATGTTCTAGTTGGAATTAATTTGCTTAGGGAAGGGTTGGATATTCCTGAAGTTTCTCTCGTGGCAATATTAGATGCAGACAAGGAAGGATTCTTGAGAAATTTTACCAGTTTAATTCAAACCTTTGGTAGGGCTGCAAGAAATGAAAATGGAACTGTGATCATGTATGCTGATATTGTGACACAATCAATGAAAAATGCCATAAATGAAACCAAACGTCGTAGAGAAAAACAAATCAAATTCAATAGAGACCATAACATTACTCCGAAGACTATCATAAAGTCTGTTCCAGAACAAGTCACTACACTTGATGATTCTAAACTAAAATCTACACATGATATTGCATCTGACATTATTGATTTAGAAGCACAAATGAAAAAATATTCTGAAGACTTGGATTTTGAACGTGCCATTGAATGCAGAGATAGAATAAAAAGACTAGAAAAGGAGATTCAAATTAAAAATGACAGAAAATAAATTAAAAATTCGTGGTGCACGTCATCACAATCTAAAAAATATAGACATTGACATTCCAAAAAATAAACTAGTTGTAATTAGTGGACTATCTGGTTCCGGAAAATCTACATTAGCTTTTGATACAATATATGCTGAAGGACAAAGACGATATGTTGAATCACTCTCTGCATATGCCCGTCAGTTTTTAGAAATGATGGATAAACCCGATGTTGATTCAATAGATGGATTATCCCCTGCAATCTCAATCCAACAAAAAACAACTAGTAAAAACCCTCGTTCTACTGTTGGAACAACTACTGAAATTTATGATTACATGAGATTACTTTACGCAAGAATTGGGATTCCTTATTGTACTAATTGTGGCAGAAAAATCTCTACCCAATCAATTGAGACAATTTGTGACTCTGTATTAAGAGAATTTTCAGGCAAAAAGATTTTGATACTTTCCCCTATTATTCAGAGAAAGAAAGGAACCTATGAGAAACTCTTTGAGCAGATCAAAAAGGATGGGTACTCTAGAATTCGCCTGAATGGTGAAATTTTGAGCCTGGATGAGGAAATTCCTCCTCTTGATAGGCAAAAATGGCACAATATTGAGATTGTCGTAGATAGAATCACCACTGAAAAATCTGAACGTTCAAGATTGTTTGAGGCTATTCAGACTGCAATAAAGGCATCAAAAGGAGATGTAATGATTGCCTCCGAAAAATCTGAAAAAATCTTTTCTCAAAATAATGCTTGCCCCTACTGTGGATTAACGGTAGGTGAATTGGAGCCAAGAAATTTTTCTTTCAACTCCCCATTTGGTTTATGTAAAGACTGCAATGGACTTGGTGTTAAAATGGAATTTGATCCTGACTTGGTCATTCCAGATAAATCAAAATCCATTTTGGATGGTGCAATTGTCCCTTGGAGTGGAAGATTCTCTTCATTTCGAAGACAAGCATTGAGAGCAGTTGGTAAAAAATTTGGCTTTGATTTAATGACACCCATTGATAAAATAAAACCAAAACATCTTCAAATTATTTTGTATGGAACAGATGACCTAATTGATTTTAACTATCGCTCAAAATCTGGTGATTCCTCTTGGCAATACACCAATGCCTTTGAAGGTGTATTAGATAATCTTCAACGTGTATTTGTGGAAACTGATTCTGAATCAAAACGAGAGTGGCTAAAACAATTCATGAGAGATACTCCATGTAATTCATGCAATGGAAAAAAACTCAAACCTGAATCACTTGCAGTAAAAATTAACGATAAAGGAATCATGGATGTATGTGATTTGTCTATTGACCATTGTTATGATTTCTTTTCAACATTAAAGCTTACTGAAAATGAACAATACATAGCTAGAGATGTTCTAAAAGAAATTAAAGAACGACTAGAATTTTTGATGAATGTGGGTTTGAATTATCTTACATTAAACAGACTAAGTTCTACATTGTCTGGTGGAGAATCACAAAGAATCAGATTAGCTACTCAGATTGGTTCAAATCTTACTGGTGTTTTGTATGTGTTGGATGAACCTACTATTGGTCTTCATCAAAGAGACAATGCTCGACTCATTAAAACGCTAAATAAGCTACGAAATTTGGGAAATACAGTAATTGTAGTGGAGCATGACGAAGAAGTTATACGAAATTCAGACTGGATGATTGATTTGGGACCTGGTGCAGGTGTCAATGGCGGAAGTGTAGTATTTGAGGGAACTGTAAATCAAATTCTAAATGGACACAAATCTGTAACTGGTGATTATCTTAAAGATAACTCATTAATCATGTTACAAGATAAAATCAGAAATAATTCCGGCTCACTTGTTGTTCAAAAAGCATCAGAAAATAATCTCAAAGACATTGATGTTGAAATTCCATTAGGATTATTTGTTTCGATTACTGGCGTTTCAGGTTCAGGAAAATCAACTCTGATTAATGATATTTTACTCAAAGCCTTAGAGAGCCACTTTTACAAATCCAATGTAAAACCTGGAACTCACAAAAAGATTACTGGTCTAGAAAATATAGATAAAGTCATTGCAATTGATCAATCTCCAATTGGAAGAACTCCTCGTTCAAACCCTGCAACATACATTGGTGCATTTACCCCAATCCGTGAATTGTATGCAAATACAGAACTATCAAAGGAACGTGGATATGCTCCAGGTCAATTTTCATTTAATGTGGCAGATGGTAGATGTTTTGCATGTGATGGTGATGGTGTAAAACAAATTGAGATGCAATTTCTTTCTGATGTTTATGTCAAGTGTGATGAATGTAAAGGAAAGCGTTACAATTCTGAAACTCTGTCTGTGCTTTACAAGGGAAAAAATATTTCAGATGTTTTAGATATGACTGTGTATGAAGCTTTAAACTTTTTTGAAAACATTCCTGCAATCAAACGAAAGCTACAAACAATTTTTGATGTCGGATTGGGATATATCAAACTTGGACAATCTTCTACAACCTTGTCTGGAGGTGAGGCTCAAAGGGTAAAATTAGCCTCAGAATTATCAAAACGAGGTACGGGAAAGACCATGTATATTCTTGATGAGCCTACAACTGGGCTCCATTTTGCAGATGTTCAAAAATTATTAGATGTTCTAAACAGACTGGTAAACCTTGGAAATACTGTTGTAGTAATTGAACACAATATGGATGTCATTAAAAACTCTGATTGGATAATTGATTTGGGTCCAGAAGGTGGTGATGAAGGAGGCAGAATTGTTGCCACTGGTACTCCAAAAGAGATTGCAAAAACTCCAGGAAGTTATACTGGAAAATATCTAAAGAAACTAATTAAAAAATGACTTTTGACATCTCAAAGATTACAATTCCTACAGATCCTGGAATCTATTTGATGAAAGATTCTGACGGAAAAATAATCTACATTGGCAAGGCAAAAAATCTCAAAAAACGTGTCAAGTCCTATTTTCTAAAAAACCAAAACTACAAAACACAAAAACTAGTTCAAAATATTTCTGATATTGAATTTGTTTTGACTGATAATGAAAGCGAAGCATTCCTTTTAGAATCAAACATGATAAAAAAATATCGTCCTAGATTCAATATTGAGTTAAAGGATCAACAAAGATACACCTACCTTAGAATCTCTGATGAGAAATATCCTAGATTACTTGTTGCAAGACGAACTAGGGATGGAAAATTTCTTGGCAAGGGAAAAACTTTTGGTCCATTTACGCAAGGCAGCTCAAAATTACTCACAATAGGTGCATTGCGTAAAGCATTTCAAATTAGAATTTGCAAAACATTGCCAAAAAAAGTGTGTCTTGAATATCATTTGGGAAATTGTGAGGGCCCTTGTGAATTCAAGGATGCTCAGGAGAGATATCCAAAACATGTTGCAGCATTAGAAGAAGTTCTCAAAGGAAAAAATCAAACAAAAGTTTTCACAAAAAAACTAGAAGAAGAAATGCATCAGGCTGCAGAATTACAGCAATTTGAGCGTGCAAAAGACATTCGTGATACTCTAATTAGACTTGGTAGTCTTCAAACAAAACAAAAAATGGAGTATGTGGAAAATTCTGATGAGGAATACTTTGGAATTGGCACCCAAGAACAATCTGCAACTGTAATGAATTTTAGAATGATTAACGGTGTAATTAGAGACAGTGACAAATTCTTTTTTGATCTTGTTGGTGATAACACATTTTCAAATTTTCTTTATCAATACTATTCAACACATAAGATTCCTAAACATATCATTGTAAGTGAACTTCCTGAAAATCAGGAACTTTTGGAATCATTACTTTCTGAACAATCTGGTTTTACCGTCAAAATCTCTACTCCTGCAAAGGGCAAGAAAAAAGATATCATAAATTTAATTCTCAAAAATATCAAACTGATTCATACTAAGGGTGGCGAACCCGGACTAGTTGAACTAAAAGATATCCTGAATCTTCCAGTGATTCCAAATGTGATAGAATGTTTTGATATCTCCAATCATGGTGAAGACTTTGCAGTTGGATCAATGTCTCAATTTGTCAATGGACAGCCAAACAAATCTGGATATAGAAAGTTCAAAATCAAAACTGTCTCTGGCAGAGATGACTTTGCTATGATTGGTGAGGTCATAAAGCGAAGATACTATCGATTACTAGAACAAAATTCTGAATTACCTGACTTGATAGTGATTGATGGTGGAAAGGGACAGCTTAGTGCTGCCATCAAATCTTTAGAGGCACTAGGCTTGAAACTTCCTTGTATTTCTCTAGCAAAAGAAAATGAAGAAGTTTATCTGCCAAAAACAAAAGATCCTGTTGTTATTGCAAAGAGTAAACCATCTTTGAAAATCTTACAACATGCTAGAGATGAGACTCATAGATTTGGCGTCGCATACAACAGAACAATTAGAAAAAATCAGATAAAATAAGAAAAAAGAAAAAAGTTTGGCTTAGTTCACTGTGACACTACCGACCATCCAAGGATGTACCATACAGAAGTAATCGTAACTTCCTGCATCCTCAAATGTGAATGAATATGTTGCTCCACCCATTACTAAACTGCTGTCAAAGACACCTGATGGTCCATCTGCTGGACTACCACCAGTAACTGTGTGTGCTGCTGTGTCAACGTTGACAAAGTCTACTGTATCTCCAGCATTAATTGTAAGGTCTGCTGGTAAGTAACATTCGTTAGTTTCTTCACATCCTGGAACTGAAGTACCTGCTGGCATCTCTACTGTGTAAGTCATTGGGCCTGCTGGTTCATCCATAGCTGGAGTTGTATCTTCCATAGCTACTTCTTCTTCAAGTTCTACAGTTTTCTCTTCCATCATAGGTTCTGTTTCTGTGAGGTCGAGGATTTTGTAGTCAACAACGAATGGAGTGGTTTTCATTGTGTGAACTGCTAAAGCATTACCGGAAAATTCCCATTCACCTTTTGCATTCTTTGGATCAACGAATGTTAATTCGAAGATTGTTTCGCCATCTGTAGTCCAAGTCTTTGCTGGTTTTTCATCAGCTCCAATTGGTCCTCTAAGTGTGACTAACTGAATGTTTTCAGATGCATCGTAAAGAAGTGTACCTGAATAGGTGTTTTCACTTGGTGCTAATAGCACTGCAAGTTGATGTGATTCATGTCCAATACCTGGGTCTGTATCAGATGTGGCTCTCTCCCAACCAACTTTCATTGGTTTTTCAGGATCTGCCTTTGGTTCATCCATTACTGGCTCAGGTGCTGTATATGTTGCAGCTGGAGCAGAAGCACTGGGTCCGGCATTTTGAGATGCATCGCCATACATAGCAAATGCAACTCCGATTGCTACAATTGCGATTGAAAATCCAATTGCAGCTTTATCTATACCTGCCATAGTTGATCAGAAACTTTCTACAAGGTAAATAAATCTAATCTTCATTATTACCTTCATTATGGATTTTTTTTAGTTTTTTTCTTTTAGGAAATTTAATTTTTGTAAAATTTTCATTTTTTTTCGAATTTTCTAAAAATTCATTGAAAATTACACATGATCGCTTTAATGCAAAATTACCTATGGTCAGCGATGTTGATCAATTCTTTATTTTATGATTCTGCATTGTAATTTTATCATACAAAGCAATTGATCTGCCACCAAGTAACAAACCATTTTTGGTCTCAATCTCTTTGCCTTATTTCTTGATTAGACTAACTCAAATTCCATTTTCAATTTTCTTTGTGAAATTAATTGTTTGATGAATCGCACTCTATTTGTGATAAACTCATCATTGACTTCCTTGTTAAATTTGAAATTTTCATACATTTCTTTTTCATTACACATTACTTTGATGTTATCTTCGTTTTTTATGATAAATACGCCAATTGCCCAAAAAAGTCCTACATGTAATGCAATGTATTTAGATTGTAAATTTGTCACTTTATTTTTGTAAATTTGAACATGTTCTCTATTTTGTTCTGCAATGGAATCTCCTGTTTCTATTTTCCATGAGATCCTCTCCCTATCTCCATCAAAATAAAAAACATGGTCCAATTGTCATCCAAAAAGTGGTTTTTTGTCAATATATTTTGAATCCTTCACTTATGATCAAAGATTAAAAGATGTAATTATGCTTGAATCTCACGCCTTCTTTTCAAAAATGGTAGATGAATTAGTTGAATTTTCTGAATATGATCCAGAATTGGCAGATGGTATAAAGTGGCTTGATGAGCAGGCACAGAAAAAAGGTATCACATTTTATGATATGGTTTTTGAAGTGTTGTACAAGCATGATGTAAATTCTAAAGCTAAAGACTGGCTTAGTACTAGAAATTAAAAAATTATTTTCTCAAGTCTAGTGTTTTGTATTCACAACCTTCTGGACCACAATACTTTCCAACATAGGTTGCTTTTGGTCTGTATAATGCTGGTTTTGGTGCGGCTTCTGCAAACTTTTCTTCAATAATGTGGGCTGCCCATCCTACAACTCTAGATATTGCAAATATTGGTGTGTTCAAATCTACTGGTATTTTTAGCATGTAGTAAATTGATGCACTATACAAATCGACATTTGGATAGATGTCTTTCCCTTTCTGTGCTTTCATTTCAGATATAGTTGTGGTTTCAACTTTCTCAGTCATATCAAACCATGGTTCTTTTGTTTTTTCTGCAAGTTTTCTTGATAGTTCTTTTAGAACTTGTGCTCTAGGATCATATGTTCTGTATACTGCATGACCCATTCCCATGATTCTCTCACCTGCACTCATTTTTTCTTTAATCCATGGTCCAACTTTGTCAATCTCTTTAATGTCTAATAACATCTTCATGACTTCGGTATTTGCTCCACCATGTAATTCTCCACTAAGTGCTCCTATTGCTGCACTTGATGCTGAATACATGTGAGCTCTTGTTGATGCAACTTGTCTGGCTGTAAATGTAGATGCATTGAATGTATGGTCTGCATGTAAAATTAAACAAACATCAAAAACTTTCTCCACTTCAGGATCTGGTTTTTCACCTGACATCATGTATAGGAAATTTGCTGCATGGCTAAGAGATGAGTCTGGATCTACAATTGGAAGTCCATTTCTAATTCTTTGCCAACTTGCAATTATTGTTGGAACTTTAGCAATTAGATTGATTGCTTTCTCATAACTTGCTTCTTTATTTGAAAATTCTTCATCATAATATCCTGCCAGAGCTGACACAAATGCCTGAAGCATGTCCATTGGGTCTGCATCCTTTCTCCAATTTCCCATGTTTTTTTGCATCTGTTTTGGAATGTATCTTGCCTCAACTAGTTTTTGATTAAATTCATCTAATTGTGCCTTTGTTGGTAGATTATCATAAAGCAGCAAATATGCTGTCTCTTCAAATGTTGAATTTTTTGTAAGATCTAAAATATCAAATCCTCTGTAGATTAACTTGCCTTTTTCACCATCAATGTTTGAAATTCTGGTGTCTGCAACCTCTATTCCTCGCAAGCCAATGTTTTTTGTCTCCATATTGAGCCTAGCAAAAATTCTTCTATTATATTTTCGCAAAAATTATGTCTATGAAATTTAGTAATTAGTCTAATATGCCAACTTTTGGCCCTAAATGAGAATTTTTAATCAAAAATTAAATGACTCCCGATGAACGCAAAAATCTACAAAAACTTGATGACTTGGTTCTAAACGCATCTGCAGAAGAACTAAAAAAAATTCAGGAAGTTGATTCCCAAAACCAAATGGAAGGACTCTCCTTGTATGATGTATATCTTGATTCAAGTTCTCTGATTAACCAAAGCGTCAAAAATCAATCTAGAAAATCTTGAGATACCATTCTTCATTTAAATGAGGGTTTGTAGTTTTTCATGATGTTGGCTGCATCAAAGACAAAGAAATCTACCACAAAGAAATCAACAACTAAAAAGACAAAAACAACCAAAAAAACTGCAACCAAAAAAACCACTTCTAAAAAAACAATAAAATCAAA
>VMBT01001026.1_pt1 | contig 15084 bp, 14 predicted proteins | sample 4404301 | NCBI WGS metagenome assembly VMBT01 (sample SAMN12238535, study PRJNA552566) | marine metagenome | isolation source: Coastal seawater | place: USA: coastal Georgia, Sapelo Island | collected 2008-08/2009-08
CGGCCGTGATTCAGTGCCTCAGGCAGGCGGCGGAACGGGCCGGGGTGACCCTGCGCAGCAGCGAGGCGCTCCAGCAGGCCGAGCAGCGGTCCGCGGGTGGTTTTGCCCTCAGCCTGCGCAGCGGCATCCAGCTGAGTACTGACCGGTTGGTGCTTGCCACCGGGAGTCACCCCAGTGGTCGGCGTTTGGCATCAGGTATGGGCCATGGCTTGGTGGCCCCGGTTCCGTCCCTCTTCACCCTCGCCTTCAAGCCCAATCCCCTGCTGCCTTTGGCTGGGGTCGTGATGGACCCGGTGGACTTGGAGCTGGAGGCCGGTGGGCAGCGCTTCCGCCAGAGCGGCCCGGTGCTGATCACCCACTGGGGCCTGAGCGGGCCGGCGACCCTGCGGCTGACGGCCTTCGCCGCCCGGGCCCTCCACGGCGAGGGCTACCGGGGCAGCCTGCAGGTGGATTGGAGCGGCGGCCGCAGCCAGCAGCAGCTGGAAGAGCTCTTCGCGGCTTGCCGGCGTGATCAGGCCAAGCGTCAGCTCAGCAATGCCCGCCCCTGGCCAGGCCTCAGCCGACGCCTCTGGCAGCACCTGCTCGATCAGCAGGGGGTTGAGCCCGATCGCCGTTGGGCGGATTTGGCCAAGCGTCAGCAGTTGGGTCTGCTGGAGGCCCTGCGCCGCAGCCGTTTCCCCGTGGCAGGCCGCGGCCCCTTCGGCGAAGAATTCGTGACCGCCGGAGGCGTGCCTGTGGGGGAGGTCAACCTGGCCACGATGGAGAGCCGAAAGGTGGAGGGTCTCTACCTGGTGGGTGAGCTCCTGGATGTCGATGGCGTCACCGGTGGCTTCAACTTCCAGCACTGCTGGAGTTCCGGCTGGCTGGCGGGGCAGGCGATTGCGGCGGCCGGATCTAGTTGATCTGATCGAAGATCGAGAACATCGGCAGGTACATCGCCAGCAGGATCGAGCCAACGATGCCGCCCACGATCACGATCATGGCCGGCTCCAGCATGGAGGTCAGGGCCTTGACGGCGGCTTCCACCTCGTCTTCGTAGAAGTCCGCCACCTTCGAGAGCATGGCGTCCATCTGGCCGGTTTCTTCGCCGATGGCGAGCATGCTCAAGGCCAGCTCTGGGAACACCTTTTTGCGCTCCAGGGCGACGCTCAGGGGGATGCCCTCCTGCACGTCCTGACGGGAGCCGACGATGGCGTCGGCAATCACGGCGTTGCCCGCGGTTTCCTGCACGATCTCCAGGGACAGCAGGATCGGCACCCCCGCGCGGGTCAGGGAGCTGAAGGTGCGGCAGAACTTGGCCGTGGCTGTTTTCTGGATCAGGTCGCCAAAGAGCGGCAGCTTCAGCAGTAGTCCGTCCACGCGCCGGCGCCCGCTGGCGGTCGCGTAGTAGCGGCCAAACATCCAGACCCCCACAGCGATCGCCAGGGCCAGGAACAGCGAAAAGGAGGACCGCAGCAAGGCGCTGAGGTCGACCATCATTTGAGTGAAGAGGGGGAGTTCAGCCCCGAGGTCTTCGAAGATCCCAGCGAAGGTGGGGATCAGGAAGATCGTCATCCCCAGGAACACCAGGATCGCGATCGCCAGCACGGCCACGGGGTAGCCCATGGCGCCCTTGATTTGGTTCTGCAGCCGGGCATTGCCCTCGAGCAACTTGGCCAGGCGGCGCAGGCTTTCGTCCAGCACGCCCCCCGCCTCTCCGGCTTCCACCATGGCGATGGTGAGCTTGTCGAACACCCGCGGCCAGGAGCGCAGTGCTGCCCCCAGGCTGCCCCCTTGGTTCACGTCCGTGCTGACGGCGGTGAGTGCCCGCTTGAACAGCGGCATGCGCTGCTGACGGGCCATGAGATCGAGGCTGCGCACGATCGGGACCCCCGCATCCACCAAGGCTGCGAGCTTGTTGGCAAACAGCGCCTTCTCGCGGATGCCGGGCTTGGCCTCCAGCAGGCTGGAGAGATCCATGCCAAAGACCGTGCTCCCGGCCGCGGCGCTGGGTGTGGTTGCGGCGAGCTCCAGGCTGGTGGCGACGATGCCCCGGCGCCTCAGGTCCCGCCGGGCGCGGCTGAGATCACTGGCCTGCAGTTGCAGCGTCCGGGTTTGACCGGAGCGATTGGTGTAGGTGGCGCTGAACTGGGGCACTAGCCCTCCAGGAGCCGCTGCAGCTCATCGGGTTTGCTCGCTTTGGCGAGGGCTTCGCTGCGCTCGACTGCTCCGGCCTGCACCAGGTTCGCCAGGGCGCGCTCGAGGGTTTGCATCCCCTGCTGGCCGCCCGTTTGGATCTGGGAATAGAGCTGGGCGGTTTTGCCCTCCCGGATCAAGTTGGCGATGGCGGGGGTGTTGATCAGGATTTCTTGGGCCATGACCCGCCCGAATTGCCCGGGTTTGGGGTTCTGGCGTTTGCAGAGGGTCTGCGAGAACACCCCCACCAGGGAGCCACTGAGCTGAACCCTGATCTGGGTTTGCTGCTCTGGCGGGAAGACATCCACCATGCGATCGACGGTTTGGGCCGCCGAGCTGGTGTGCAGGGTGCCAAAGACCAGGTGCCCCGTCTCTGAGGCGGTGATCGCCAACTGGATCGTTTCCAGATCCCGCATTTCGCCCACCAGGATCACGTCGGGGTCCTCCCGCAGGGCGGCGCGCAGGGCGGCGCCAAAGCTGCGGGTGTCATCCCCCAGCTGGCGCTGGTGGATCACGCTTTTGTCGTTGCGGTAGGTGAATTCGATCGGATCTTCGATCGTGAGGATGTGCTCGGCGCGGCTGCGGTTGATGTGATCCAGCAGGGCCGCCAGCGTCGTGGTTTTGCCCGAGCCGGTGGGCCCGGTCACCAGCACCAGACCCCTGGGGCGGCGGCTGGTTTCCTCGACGATGGGCGGTAGGCCCAGGCTCTCCAGGCTGGGGATTGTGCTGCCGAGGGCCCGCAGACAGGCCGCGTAACTCCCCCGCTGGCGGTAGACATTGACCCGAAAGCGGGAGACGCCTTTGAGGCCATAGGCGCAGTCCAGCTCCCAGGTTTGCTCCAGCTGCTTGCGCTGGGCGTTGTTGATCATCGAGAAGATCAACCGGTTGCAGAGGTCCTCGCTGAGCCGCTCCTCCCGCATCGGTTTGAGCGCCCCACTGAAGCGGCCGTAGGGCGGTTGGCCGGCCGCCAGGTGCAAGTCGCTGCCACCTGCCTCGACCAGCTCCTCCATCAACTGTTCGATCTGGAGCTCCATGCAGCTCGCGGCGCCGGTGGCTGTCCTCAGTGTGGGAAGCCCGCTAGGGGCTGGCAATGGCGTTGCTTAATGCAGTTGCCGGGGGGTCAGGCAGTAGGGGCACTCCAGCCACTCGTCCCGCATCCCCGCCCCGCAGCCCTGGCAGGTGATCGTGTGCAGGGCCTTGGCCCGGCGCTCGGTTTCCAGGCTGGAGTCCGTGAGGATCATCCGCTCGATTTCCTCGAGGGTGGTTTCCCCTTGGCGCACCAGGTCGAGGCCGTAACCCAACAGGGTTTTCATGCCGTTCTCGATGGCGAGCTTGCGCAGCCGATCGGTGCTGGCCTCCTGGGCAATGGCGCTGGCGAGGGTGTCGTTGACGCGCAGCACCTCGTAGACCCCCACCCGGCCCTTGTATCCCAGCCCCTGGCAGCTGGGGCAGGGGTTGCTGTCACTGGCTTGCAAGCGCTTGGCCTTGAAGAAGGTGATCGCCTGCTCGTTGCTGGCAAACAGGCCAAAGCGGCCCAGGTCCTGCTCACTGGGGTGATAAGGCTGCCGGCAGTCCGGGCAGACCCGCCGCACCAGGCGCTGGGAGACGATTCCGATCAAGGAGGCGCTCACCATGAAGGGCTCCACGCCCATTTCCGAGAGGCGGGCGATGGCGCTGGGGGCGTCGTTGCAGTGGAGGGTGGTCAGCACCAGGTGGCCGGTGAGCGCCGCCTCGATGGCGGTTTTGGCCGTTTCCCGGTCCCGGGTTTCCCCCACCAACAGGACATCGGGGTCTTGCCGCATGAAGGCCCGCAGGGCCATGGCGAAGTCGTAGCCCTTCTCCCGGTTGACCTGGGTTTGGGCAATGCCCTTGAGGGTGTATTCGATCGGGTCCTCGACCGTGGAGATGTTGATCCCAGGCTCATTGCGTTCCGCGAGCAGCGAATAGAGCGTGGTGCTCTTGCCTGATCCCGTCGGCCCGGTCACCAGCAGCATTCCGAAGGGCTTGCTGCCCATCTCCCGGACGCTGGCCAGGGCCGCGGGCTCGCTGATTAGACGGTCGAGGCCGAGGTGCGTCGCGCCGCTATCCAGCAGGCGCATGCAGACCTTCTCGCCATAGCGGGTGGGCAGGGTGCTCACCCGCAGGTCAAACAGGCGACCTTGATAACGCCGCCGGATGCGGCCGTCCTGGGGAAGCCGGCGCTCCGCGATGTCCAGGTCCGCCATGATTTTCAGGCGGGAGGTCACCGCGGGGGTGAGTTGTTTCGGCAGCTTCTCCAGCGGCTCGAGCACCCCGTCTTGGCGCAAGCGAATCAGCAGTCCGTCCTCTTGCGGCTCCAGGTGGATGTCGCTGGCACTGCGCTCGAGCGCTTGCACCAGGATCCGGTCCACCAGGCTCACCACCGGTGAGGCGTTGGAGGCCTTGAGGCTGGCTTCGACATCCAACTCGCTGAGGCTGTCCTCGGGCGCGTCCTCAAGGGGGCCCTCGAGCTTCAGGTCCTCAAACAGGGAGATCCGGTTGGGGGTCTCCTGCGGAGGGGCCGCCACCGTCTTCGGGGGTTCAGGGGCTGGATCGAGAGCCGGACCTTGATCCAGGACGGCCTGAAGGTCCCCTTGGAGGGCCAAGCGCAGCGCCAGGGCTGGTCCCTCGGGGTATGCCTCGCGGAGGGTCTGGCGTTGCTGGGCGCCCCAGTGGGTTGGCACGGCCACCGTCAGGGTGTTGTTGGCGTAGGCCACGGGAAGGCAGCCGAGATCCCTGCAGGTCTCCTGTGTCAGTTGCGGATGCCAGCTCCAGCGTTGGTCTCCAGCGGCGCTCAATTCAGAGCGCGTGAGGACGGCTTCCTGGAGCAGCAATTCGACCTCAAGTCGCTGCTGCTCAGGGGTTTGGGCCTCGGCCACCGGCCGCTGGGGAATGGTGCTGGCGCTTGCTGTCATCAGCCGCTCCGCCGAGGAGGTGCGGGCTTCCGCCGCTTGTGGGGTGGCGCCCCTTCACATCAACATGTCTAGATCAGATCTCCGGTTCGGTCAGCATGAGCGGCGACGCGACTCCGTTTCCCCAGGACTCCGCCCCGGCCCCAGCTGAGGCCGCGGCAGCGCCAGAAGCCACTCCTGCAGTGGATTCGGCCCCAGCTGAGGTGGCGGCTGAGCCCAGCGCCGATCCCGAACAGCGGGTCCGGGAACTGGAGGCCGAGCTGACGGCCCTGAAGGCCGAGCACGAGAGCGTCCGCAGTCAGTACATGCGGATTGCGGCGGACTTCGACAACTTCCGTAAGCGCCAGAGCCGCGATCAGGAGGATCAGCGCACCCAGATCGCCTGCTCCACCCTGAGCGAGATCCTGCCGGTGGTGGACAACTTCGAGCGGGCCCGCCAGCAGCTGGATCCCCAGGCCGAGGAGGCCCAGGCCATCCACCGCAGCTACCAGGGGCTCTACAAGCAACTGGTGGATGTGTTCAAGCAGTTGGGCGTCTCACCGATGCGGGTTGAAGGCGAGCCCTTCGATCCCACCCTCCATGAGGCGGTGCTGCGGGAACCCAGCGATGAGCACGCCGAGGACCTGGTGATCGCTGAACTGCAGCGGGGTTATCACCTGAACGACCGCGTGCTGCGGCACGCCCTGGTCAAAGTCTCGATGGGTCCAGGTCCCAGTGGCGATGCCGCACCGGCCAGCTCCACGGATGACGCTGCACCCTCCGAAGAGGGCTGAGCATGGCCGATTTCTATGACCTCCTTGGGGTCAGCCGCGACGCTGATGCGGACACGCTGAAGCGGTCCTATCGCCGCCTGGCGCGTCAGTACCACCCGGACATCAACAAAGATCCCGGCGCGGAAGACAAGTTCAAGGAGATCGGCCGCGCCTATGAGGTGCTGAGCGATCCCCAGACCCGGGCCCGCTACGACCAGTTCGGCGAAGCCGGCTTGGGCGGCGCCGCGGGGATGCCCGACATGGGCGACATGGGCGGCTTCGCTGACCTGTTCGAAACCTTCTTCAGCGGTTTCGGCGGGGGCATGGGCGGCCCTTCCGCCGGTGGTGCCCGTCGCCGCGGTCCCCGCCAGGGCGATGACCTGCGGTTTGACCTGACCATCAGCTTCAGCGAAGCGGTCTTCGGTCAGGAAAAGGAAATTCAGATCCGTCACCTGGAGACCTGCAACAGCTGCAGTGGCTCCGGGGCGAAGAGCGGCAGCGGTCCCACCAGCTGCGGCACCTGTGGTGGTGCCGGCCAGGTTCGCCGCGCGACGCGGACGCCCTTTGGCAGCTTCACCCAGGTGGCCCCCTGTCCCACCTGTGAAGGAACCGGCCAGGTGATTGCCGATCCCTGTGGCGCCTGCGGCGGCCAGGGCCTGCAGCAGGTTCGCAAAAAGCTGCGCATCAATATCCCGGCGGGTGTCGACACCGGCACGCGGCTACGGGTGGCCGACGAGGGCAACGCCGGACAGCGGGGCGGCCCCGCCGGCGACCTCTATGTCTTCCTGACGGTTCAGTCCCACCCGAGCCTCCGCCGCGACGGGATCAACATCCACTCCGAGGTGACGGTCAACTACCTCCAGGCGATCCTCGGCGACACCATTGAGGTGGAGACCGTCGATGGTCCTGAGCAGTTGGAGATTCCGGCAGGCACCCAGCCCGGAGCGGTCCTGACCCTGACGGGTAAGGGTGTTCCGAAGCTCGGCAATCCCGTGGCGCGCGGCAACCACCTGATCCAGATCAAGGTGCAGCTCCCCACCAAGGTCAACCGCGAGGAGCGTGAACTGCTCGAGCAGTTGGCGGGGCACCACACGGCCAAGGGGCAGAAGCATCCCCACAAGAGCGGGCTGTTTGGCGGTTTGTTTGGCTAGGTCAGTGATGACCCAGCTCGACCTGCGCGGTACCCCCTGCCCGCTCAATTTCATTCGCACCAAGCTGGCCCTCGAGAAGCTGCCCGCAGGTGGGTGGCTTCAGGTGGATTTGGATGCCGGTGAGCCCGAGGAGATGGTGGCCAGCGGCTTGCGGGAGGCCGGACATCGCGTTGAGCTGGAGGCCTTGGAACCCGGGGCGGTGCGTTTGTTGATCTGTCGCTGTGGCTGAAGCCCTGGTGATGGCCCTCGAGGCCAACTTCTGCCGGGTGCAACTGGATCGGCCTGGCCCCGGAGGGGTGGACCAACTGCTCTGTGTGCGCCGCACGCGGCTGGGCAAGACCGGACAGCAGATCTGCGTTGGAGATCGGGTCGAGGTGGAGGGCATCGACTGGCCGGAAGCCCGGGCGGCGATTGCGGCCGTGGCCCCCCGCAGCAGCCTGCTGGAGCGTCCTGCTGTGGCGAACTGCAGCCGGGTGGTGGTGGTGGCGGCGTTGGCTCAGCCGGAGTTGGATCCACTGCAACTCACCCGTTTTTTGCTGACGGCGGAGCGCACGGGCGTTGCGGTGGAGCTGGTTCTCACCAAGGCGGACCTGCTGAGCGCATCGGAACAAGAGCAGTGGCGTGAACGGCTCACGGCTTGGGGGTATGTCCCCCAGCTGGTCTCCTCCCAGAGTGGGCTTGGTCTGGCTGCGCTGCGTGCGCGTTTGGCGCAACCGGGGGTCTCAGTGCTGTGTGGCCCATCGGGGGTGGGCAAGAGCAGCTTGATCAACGCCCTGTTGCCGCAGCTGCGTTTGCGGGTGAGTGCCGTCTCTGGCCGCCTGCAGCGGGGACGGCACACCACGCGGCATGTCGAACTGTTCCCGGTGGAGCCCGGTGCACTGCTGGCGGATTCACCGGGCTTTAACCGCCCGTCCTTGCCGGCGGAGCCCGCGGAGCTGGGGAGCCTCTTCCCGGAAATTCGGCAGCGGCTCGAGAGCTCGGCCTGTCAGTTCAAAAATTGCTTGCATCAGGGCGATCCGGGCTGCGCCGTCGGCAGCGATTGGGATCGCCATGGTCTGTATCTCAACTGCCTGGAGTCCGTGCAGCAGCAGGTGGCGCGCCAACCCCGCCCCCGCAGTGGCGGCCTGAAGCAGCGGGGAGGAAAGCAGGAGCCCCTGCTCGATCAGCGCCTGCGTCAGAGCTCAAGGCGCCGCTTGCGGCAGGAGGAGCCCGACGAGGAGGGCTAGGCCTAGCCCATGCCGGGCAGGTTCAGGTTGAGGCCGCCGGTGAGCTCTTCCATCCGCTCTTTCATGGTCCCGGTGGAGTTGTCGTAGGCCGAGCGCAGGGCCTCGAGGGTGGCGTTTTCCGTTGTGGAGGCGCCCTCGGCGAGCAGGGCAGGGTCGAGGCGGACCTTCAGGGGTTGCTGGTTACCCGAGAGCCAAACGCTGGCCCGGCCGCAGCTGCTTTGCCCCTCGATTTCCATCGCATCCAGCTCCTCCTGGAGCTTGGCGGCGTCCTGTTGGATCTGCTGGGCCTTCTTGAAGGCTTCGGTGAGCTGGCCGAAATTGGGGAGACCGAAACCGGCCATGCCTGCACTGTTGAAGTGGGCGCAGGCTACGCCGCCAGGGCGAGGTCTTCGAAGCGTCCCAGCCGTTTCACCTCGGTGTGGAGGGTGAGGTTGTGCTGCTTCTGCACCCGCTCTTGGACCAGGGCAATGAGCTGATCAATGTCCCCGGCGCTGGCGCTGCCGGTGTTGACGATGAAGTTGGCGTGGATTGGGGAGACCTGGGCGCCGCCCAGGCTGAATCCCTTGAGGCCGAGGGCTTCGATCAGCTGTCCGGCTTTCTGCGGTTCGGGGTTGCGAAAGACGCTGCCGCAGCTGGGTTGCTGGTAGGGCTGAGTGCTGGTTCTGCTGTGGAGGTTGGCGCTGGTGCGCTGGCTGACGCTGCGGGGATCGTGGCCGGGGGAGAGGCGAAAGCGAGCCGAGAGGACCACCAGGGGTTCCGCTTGAAGGCGGCTATGGCGGTAGTCAAAGTCCAGTGCTGCGGCAGGCATGGTGTGGGTCTGGCTGGGTTGCTCCGGGTCCACCACCGTGACGCTCTCGAGGATGTCGGCGGTGCAGCCCCCTTGGGCGCCTGCATTCATCACCGCCGCGCCTCCCACCGTTCCTGGGATGCCCACGGCCCACTCCAGGCCCGAGAGGCCGGCCCGGGCCGCCCGCCGCGCCAGGGTGGGAATCGGTTCTCCCGCCTGGGCTTCGATCAGGCCGCTGCTGGCCTCCAGGTCAGCCCCTTGGAGGTGGCGGGTGCAGAGGGTGAGTCCCTCCAGTCCTTGATCGCTGACCAGCAGGTTGGAGCCTGCGCCAATGACCCGCTGGATGCAGCCCTGGGCGGCAGCCCAACGCAGCAGGGCCAGTAGCTCGTCCGCTGATTCCGGTTCGGCGAAGTAATCGGCCGCTCCCCCCACTTTCCAGGTGGTGTAGTCGGCCAGAGCAACCGCCGAACGCAGCCCTAGGGGGAGGGAGAGGGCCATCGCTAGGCCACAAGGGGAAGGGCGGCGGCGGGATCGCTGCGGCCTTCCAGGCGACTCCAGAGGCTGTTGACATCACCGGCACCCATGGCCAGCACCAAGTCGCCCGCTTGGCTGGTTTGGCCGATGGCATCCGCCAGGGTCTCCAGGTCATCGAAGGCGCTGACGGGTATCTCGGGGGCAATCCGCTGGATTTCAGCGGCGAGGGCCGCGCTGGAGATCCCTGGGATCGGCGCTTCGCCAGCCGCATAGAGGGGGGCGATCAGCACGGCATCGGCCTGGCTCAGGGCCTGGGCAAAGTCGCTGAGGAACTCCGCCGTCCGGCTGTAGCGGTGCGGCTGAAAGACGGCTAGGAGCCGTTTGGGCGCCTCTGGCAAAGGGCTGCGCCCACTGCTGACCATCAGGCGGGCCATCGCCAAGGTGGCCTGCACCTCGCTGGGGTGATGGGCGTAGTCGTCGACCACCTGGCGGCCCCACCAATTACCCCGGTAGTCGAAACGGCGTCCAGGGGCCTGGAGGCCCTCCACGGCCCGTTGCAGCTCGGCAAAGGAGACGCCATGGAGACGGCAGGCGGCCATGGCGGCGGTGGCATTGCTCAGGTTGTGGAGCCCGGGCAAGGGCAGCCGGAATTGCCCGAGGGCCTCTCCCTGCTCATAGAAGGTGGCCAGGGTGCCGTCGCCATCGAGCTCATCGGCGATAGCCGCGAAGTCCACCCCTTCGCTGCTCTGGATGGACCACCAGTGGTGGGCTTGAAAGTGTTCCCGCAGCACGGGACAGTCGCGGTTGGCCAGCAGCTGTTCGCTGCCTTTGGCGAAGCGCTGGAGGGTGGTGATCAGGGAGGCCAGATCGCTGTAGTGGTCGGTGTGATCCAGCTCGAGGTTGGTGATCACACCAAGCCAGGACTGGAACTTCACCAGGGAGCCATCCGACTCATCCGCTTCCGCCACCAACAAGGGGCCATCGCCATTGCGGCCGTTGCTGGCGAAGGCGGGCACCACCCCACCAATGACGGCCGTGGGGTCGTGGTTGGTGGCGTGCAGCAGGCTGGCCACCAGGGTGCTGGTGGTGGTCTTGCCGTGGCTGCCAGCCACGGAGATCGAGGGCTGGGCGGCAATCAAAGCCGCCAGGACATCTGAGCGGTGCCAGACCTTCAGCCCGGCGCGCTCGGCTTCTAATAGTTCGGGGTTGTTCGCCGGCACAGCAGAGCTGACGACGACGGCAGGTGGGCAGGAGGTGCCGCTGCGAATGGCGTCGATGGTGGCGGGACTTTGTTCACGAAACACCCGGACACCGCGGCTGCGCAGGTTCTGCAGCACGGCGTTGTCCCTGGGGTCGGAGCCGCTGACGCTGTGGCCGCGGTCCGCCAGGATCCCGGCGATGGCAGACATGCCGATGCCGCCAACTCCAATGAAATGGAGAGGTTGGTGGCGATCAAGCGTCAGGACCAATGGCGTATCCAAGCCTGGCCAGAAACTAAGACCGAACGGGGCGCTTGTCCTCTCCTCAAGCACGATTTGAGCGCTTTTGACAGGTGGTGACCTTTTGTCCCCAGATGGGGAGGGTCAAGCAATTTCGGTATGATCTGCGGCCAAATCCTCCTTGCTAGCGGGTTCGCCCGCCATACGCCATGACCCTGAAGGTTGCGATCAACGGATTCGGCCGCATCGGTCGCAACTTCATGCGTTGCTGGCTGAGCCGCGGAAGCAATACCGGCATCGAGATCGTCGGCATCAACGGCTCCGGTGACACCAACACCAACGCCCACCTGCTGAAGTACGACTCGATGCTCGGCCCCCTGCGTAACGCAGAGGTGACCACCACCGAGAACACGATCGTCATCAACGGCAAGACGATCAAGACCTTCTACGACCGCAACCCCGCCAACCTCCCCTGGAAGGAGTGGGGCGTGGATCTGGTGATCGAATCCACCGGTGTCTTCAACGACGACGTCGGCGCCAGCAAGCACTTCGAAGCCGGTGCCAAGAAGGTGATCCTGACCGCCCCTGGTAAGGGTGCCAAGGTCGGCACCTTTGTGGTGGGCGTGAACGCCGATCAGTACCGCCACGAGGATTACGACATCCTCAGCAACGCCAGCTGCACCACCAACTGCATGGCGCCTGTGGTCAAGGTCCTGGATCAGGCCTTCGGCATCGTCAAAGGCACGATGACCACCACCCACAGCTACACCGGTGACCAGCGCATCCTCGATGCCTCCCACCGTGACCTGCGCCGCGCCCGCGCCGCTGCTGTGAACATCGTTCCCACCAGCACCGGTGCAGCCAAGGCCGTGGCTCTGGTCTACCCCGAGGTGAAGGGCAAGCTCAGCGGCATCGCCCTGCGCGTCCCCACCCCCAACGTGTCCGTCGTCGACATGGTGCTCGAGATGAGCCGCGAGACCACCAAAGAGGAGGTCAACGCAGTGCTCAAGGCCGCCTCTGAGAACGGCATGAAGGGCATCATCAAGTACACCGATCTGCCCCTGGTCTCCAGCGACCACGCCGGTACCGATGAGAGCACCATCGTTGACTCCGACCTCACCCTGGTGATGGGCGGCAACATGGTCAAAGTCATCTGCTGGTACGACAACGAGTGGGGCTACAGCCAGCGCGTCGTTGACCTGGCCGAGATCGTTGCCAAGAACTGGAAGTGATCTGAGCGCCTGCTCAACCTCTTTCCATCAGCCGCCCTTCGGGGCGGCTTTTTGATGGTTGTGCGATCAGCTGAAGTGCCGGTAGCCCGGATCGCTCTCCTGAAGGGGCAGCCCGGTTTCGCTCCAGGTCAGGGTTGGGGAGGAGTGCTCCACCAGTTCGCCAATCACCTGGCAGCCCGGTAGTGCAGCGCAGAGCCGCTCGGCCCAGGTCGGCTCCAGGGCGAGGACCAGCTCAAAGTCTTCGCCCCCATTCAGGCACCAGCGCTCTGCATCGGCGAGCGGCGCCATGGCGGGGTCAAGGGGCAGGCCTGTGTGCCGTAGTTGTGCCCCACAGCCACTGGCCTTGGCCAGGTTCAGCAGCGCGCGTTGCAGGCCATCGCTGCTGTCGGTGCCAGCGACTCGCCATGGGCTCCCCTGGGGCTGGCTTGCTTCGAGGGCTGGGATGGCATCGAGCCGGGGGAGGGGCCTTTGGTGGGCTCGAATGGCGCGCTCCCGCAGGGTCTCGGGAATCGCTGCGCTGGGTTGGCCTTGCAGCAGCGCTAGTCCCAAGCGGCTGAGGCCATGGGGGCCGGTGCTCACGAGCCAATCGCCCGGTTGGCCGTCGCCGCGGCGGATGGCGCCAGGCCCCAGCTGGCCCAGGGCGGTGATGGCGAGGAGGCGCTGGCTGCCGCTACTGCAGTCGCCGCCAAGCAGGGTGCCGCCAAACCGAGCCAGGGCTTCGGAGAGTCCCTGGTAGACCCCATCGACCCAGCTCCAGGGGGTTGCTCCTGGTGCCACGAGGCCAACCGTGAGGCCGATCACGTCGCTGCAGCCCATGGCCGCCAGGTCGGAGAGGTTGGCCGCTGCCGCCCGCCAGCCCAAGTCCTGGGCCGACATGGTGGCGTCACTGAAGTGGACCGTGTCCACCAGGACGTCGGTGTTGACCACCACGGCTCCCGGCAAGATCGCCGCGTCGTCAGCCAGCTGGCCGGGGGGCGCGTAGGCCGAGAGCCGGTCGATCAGCTCCCATTCGCCGAGCTGATCGAGTCGCATCTAGGCGTGGGCTTTGAGGTTCTCGGCTCCGTCGAGCACCCGGGCGCGGACGATGCCGTCATCGATGCCCAGTTCCTCGAGGACCTCAAACCCATCCACCACGTAACCAAAGGCGCTGTAGCGGCCATCGACGAGGTTCAGGCCTGCGGGGGTCAGCTCGGCCTCGTAGAGGAAGAAGAAGAACTGGGAGGAACCATCGGCGAGGGATTCATCCGAGTGGGCCCAACCCATGGTCCCGAGGGTCGCGAAGGGAAGGACCGGGGTGGCTTCGAAACGGCCGAGGTCCTCAAAGGTGGCGTTGTAGAAGGGCTCGGCTTCACCGGGCACCTTGATCTCAAGGGGTACCTGGCGCTCGCCCTTGGTCTTGGGGTCGATGTAGCCGGTCTCAGGACCCTTGGGGTCTCCGGTCTGGAGAACGTAGAAGTCCTCGGCTCGGGTGAAGGGCAGTCCGTCATAGAAGCCTTGCTTCACCAGGTCCACAAAGGCCCCGGCCGTCAGTGGTGCGTTGTAGCCGTCCACCACAGCGGTGAGCATCCCTTTGGTGGTCTCGATCTCAACGGTGGCGCGGCCCAGCAGCCTGGGCAGGGCGTCGAACTCGCTGGGGATTTGGAAGGGGAAGTCACCCACGAGCAGTGCTTCCAGGTCCCCGACGGTGCTGAGGGCAGCGCGCCGGTCGTCGAGGAATCGATCGCGGTCAGAGCTCTCGCTGCTCTCCACGAGGGTCTCCATCTGGCTTTGCAGGGCGGCCATCAAGGCCTTCCCCTCGGCTTGCTTGGCTTCCGGCAGGCTCGCCACGATGGAGTCGGCGCGGGTCTTGAGCAGCGCCTGACTCCGATTGACCGTATTGACCAGGGCGCTCCAGCGCTTGGCCCTGAGGTCGTCGCTGGTGCTCTCCAGCCTGTGCTGCAGCGTCTGCAGATCCGATTGGTCGATCGGCAGAGCGTTACGAAGGATGGCAGCGGGATCCTTGACGGCATTGCCAGGCGGCAGCGCAGCCTGGGCCGGTGGCACCAGCGGGAAGGCAGCGAAAGCAATTGCGATCAGCAGGGCGGGCACCCAGCGATCCAGCCAGCGCTTCAGATCCATGCTGCAGCCTTGTCTCTGCCGGGACTCTGCCACAGCCGTACAATCCCGCCTGAACCGTTATGCCGGAATGATCTCGAGCAACGACTTTCGTACCGGTACGACGATCGAGATCGACGGTCAGGTCTGGCGCGTTGTTGAGTTCCTGCATGTGAAGCCCGGCAAGGGCTCCGCCTTTGTCCGCACCAAGCTCAAGGCCGTGCAGTCCGGCAACGTCGTTGAGAAAACCTTCCGCGCTGGTGAAACCGTTCCCCAGGCGGTTCTCGAGAAGGCTGTGCTGCAGCACACCTACATGGAGGCTGATGACTTTGTCTTCATGGACATGTCCACCTATGAGGAGACCCGCCTGACCGCCAAGCAGATCGGCGATCAGCGCAAGTACCTCAAGGAAGGCATGGAGGTGAATGTCGTCTATTGGAACGGGAAGCCTTTGGAAGTGGAACTCCCGAATTCCGTTGTTCTGGAAATCACCCAAACTGACCCCGGTGTGAAGGGCGATACCGCCACGGGCGGCACCAAGCCCGCCATCGTCGAGACCGGCGCTCAGGTGATGGTTCCCTTGTTCCTCTCGATCGGCGAAAAGATCAAGATCGACACCCGCACCGACAGCTACCTGGGCCGCGAGAACTGATCCCATGCAACTTGACCACAACCAGCTGCGTGAGCTGATCGCCCTGCTTGGGGACAGCGACATCCAAGAGCTCAAGCTCGAAGGTGATGACTTCCGCTTGGAATTGCGTCGCAATCTTCCGGGGGTCCAGCCCCAGGTTGTGATGCAAGCTGCCGCTCCGGTTGCGGCTCCC
>VMBT01001027.1_pt1 | contig 15078 bp, 11 predicted proteins | sample 4404301 | NCBI WGS metagenome assembly VMBT01 (sample SAMN12238535, study PRJNA552566) | marine metagenome | isolation source: Coastal seawater | place: USA: coastal Georgia, Sapelo Island | collected 2008-08/2009-08
TGAAGGTGGCCGTACCGTTGGTGCGGGTGTTGTTGCAAAGATTGTTGAGTAAGGATTTAGGCCAGTAGCTCAATTGGTAGAGTATCGGTCTCCAAAACCGAGGGTTGGGGGTTCGAAGCCCTCCTGGCCTGCCATTATTTGATAGGAGTAAATAGTTTGAGTGATAAATTAAAAACAACTTCAGCGATTGTTGTTTTCACATTAGGAATTGTGGGTTTCTATGCCTTAGATAACCAGCCACTCGTTTTGCAAGTGCTTAGCGTGCTTGTTGGATTAGGTTTGTCACTTTTTATTTTTAAGCAATCAGCTAAAGGTAACGAATTATTTACTTTTTTAAATAGTGTTGTTTTGGAAGCAAAAAAGGTTGTATGGCCGACACGAAAAGAAACAGTGCAAATGACACTGGTGGTATTTGTGGTAGTTGTTTTGATGGCTATCTTTTTAGCATTAGTAGACATTGGTTTTACTTATATTGTTAACTTAGTTTTGGGACGATAAATATGACGAAAAGATGGTATGCAGTTCAGGCTTATTCGGGATACGAAAAAATCGTTCAAAAAGGTTTATTGGAACGTATTGAAATTTCAAATATAAAAGATCAGTTTGGTGACGTTCTTGTTCCTGTTGAAGAAGTTGTTGAATTGAAGGCCGGGCAAAAAACAATCAGTGAGCGAAGACTCTACCCTGGATATGTTTTGGTTCAGATGGACATGAACGATGATAGCTGGCACTTAGTGAGAAGCACTCCTAAGGTGACTGCATTTATTGGTGGTTCTGCGCTAAAACCAACACCAATTAAAGACAAAGAAGTCGAGTTAATACTTCGTCGTATGGATGACAGTAAAGTTAATCCAACACAAAAATTAACGTTTGAAGTTGGCGAATCAATTCGAGTAATTGATGGACCATTTAAGGATTTCTCTGGATCAGTCCAAGAAATTAATTATGAAAAAAATAAACTTCGTGTTGAAGTGGTCATCTTTGGTCGAGCTACTCCAGTAGAGCTTGACTTTGGTCAGATTCAAAAAGAAGTTTAGACATTTGGGAGCTTGACTTAACAAGCGTTTGTACCAAAAGGAGAAAATTTATGGCAAAAAAAATACAGGGATACATTAAGTTACAAATCCCAGCGGGTAAAGCAAACCCAAGTCCACCAGTTGGCCCAGCTCTTGGTCAGCAGGGTTTAAATATTATGGACTTTTGTAAAGCTTTTAACGCTCAAACACAAAATATTGAACCGGGCCTTCCAGTGCCAGTTGTTATTACTGCATACTCAGATAAGAGTTTTACGTTTGTAATGAAAACAACACCGGCAGCTATTCTTATTAAGAAAGCGGCTAAAGTGCAAAAAGGCTCACCTGTTCCTCACACAAACAAAGTTGGAAAAATTACTCGCGCTCAGGCTGAAGAAATTGCAAAAGCAAAAGAACCTGACTTAACAGCTGCTGATATGGATGCGGCCGTAAGAACTGTGGCTGGTACTGCTCGCAGTATGGGTATTGAAGTGGAGGGTGTGTAAATGAGCTTATCTAAAAGAATGAAATCAATCGTTGAAAAAGTAGATGCAGATAAACTTTACTCAGTCGCAGATGCACTCAAACTGGTAAAAGAAAATGCAAAAGCAAAATTTGATGAGTCAATTGATGCTGCAATCAATCTTGGTATTGATGCTAAAAAATCTGATCAGTTAGTGAGAGGTGCGATCGTGCTTCCTAACGGTACTGGTAAAACAGTTAAAGTTGCTGTCATGGCTGAAGGCGATGCTGCTGAAGCTGCAAAAAAGGCAGGCGCTGATAAAGTTGGCTATGAAGATCTTGCGGATGACATCAAAAAAGGAAACATGGATTTTGATGTTCTTATTGCGACTCCAGATGCAATGAAAATCATTGGTGCTCTTGGACAAATTTTAGGCCCTAAGGGTTTAATGCCAAATCCAAAAGTGGGTACAGTAACACCTGATCCTGCTAAAGCAGTAGAAAATGCAAAAGCTGGGCAAGTTCAGTACCGTACTGACAAGGCAGGTATTATTCACTGCAGTATTGGTCGAGCTTCATTTGATGCTGACAAATTACAACAAAATTTAACAACTTTAATTGATGCTCTGAACAAGGCAAAACCAGCGTCGGCTAAAGGTGTATTTATTAAAAAAGTATCTATTTCCAGCACGATGGGAGCTGGTATTAAGGTAGATCAAGCCAATTTATTGGCATAACGAATTTTGGTCATTGACCAATAAGAGCTTTGGGTCCGTCGTGAGACGGGGTTATCAAAGACCGTAGGTACCGAAAGGTTTAATAAGTGATTACCTACGCAGATGGCGAAACCTAAGGGATAGCATCCTGATAAAGTCCGCCGTAAGGTGAGTGTGAAAACACTTTGATTTTAAATACGGAAGGAGAAGACTTTGAGTCTGAATCTTGAAGAAAAAAAGGCTGTTGTTGCTGAAGTTAGTAAACAAGTAGAGTCTGCACAAGCGTTAATTCTTGCTGAATACCGTGGTGTAGGAGTTGCTAAGTTAACTGATTTAAGATCAAAAGCACGTGAATCCGGTGTGTATTTGAGAGTTTTAAAAAACACTCTTGTAAAAAGAGCAGTTGAAGGAACTCCATTTGCAGATCTATCAGGAGATATGACAGGACCATTAATTTTTGGTATGTCTGAAGATCCTGTTGCGGTTGCTAAGGTTTTAAATAACTTTGCAAAAGAAAATGACTTATTTGTTATTAAGTCTGGCGCATTGCCTAACGAAAAAATGGATGAAGCTAAGATTAAAGCTCTTGCTTCGTTACCAAGTCGTGAAGAACTTCTTGCTAAATTGATGGGCACTATGCAGGCACCAATTGCAAAATTTGTTCGTACTCTTAACGAAGTACCTACGAAATTTGTACGTGGACTTGCTGCTGTTCGTGATCAAAAAGAAGCTCAAGCATAATTTTTATTAAGGAGAAATATAAATGGCTATCTCAAAAGAAGAAATTTTAGAAGCAATTGGATCTATGTCAGTTCTTGATTTATCTGAATTAATCAAAGAAATGGAAGATAAATTTGGTGTTTCAGCTGCTGCTGCTGCTGTGGCAATGCCTGCGGGCGCTGCTGCTGGTGGTGATGCTGGTGCTGCTGAAGAAAAATCAGAATTTGATGTTCATCTAACTGCTGCTGGTGACCAAAAAGTGAACGTGATTAAAGCGGTTCGTGAAATTACTGGTCTTGGCTTAAAAGAAGCTAAAGATTTAGTTGACGGAGCACCAAAAGTAATTAAAGAAGGACTTGCAAAAGCTGACGCAGAAGAAGCAGCTAAAAAATTAACTGAAGCAGGCGCAACAGCTGAGCTGAAGTAATTTTATTTATTAGAGGCTGGCACACATCATTTTGTGTGTCAGCCTTTAGTTATTTTTACAAGCGAGTTTATATAAAAAATATTTTTTATATACATTTGTTAACTTTGGAGACGCTATGAGCTATTCCTTTACCGAGAAGAAACGCTTAAGAAAGAATTTTGCAAAACGACAAACAGTTGCTGAAGTTCCCTACTTATTATCTATGCAGCTGGAATCTTACAAAGATTATCTCCAGATGGATGTCCCAGCTGATGAAAGAAAAGATCAGGGATTACAAAATACATTTAACTCTGTATTTCCTATTTCAAGCCATTCTGGTAATGCTAAATTAGACTTTGTTTCATACTCACTTGGTAAAGTTGTCTTTGATGTTAAAGAGTGTCAACTTCGAGGACTAACCTTTGGTGTTCCATTAAGAGTGAAGGTTCGCTTATCAATCATGGATAAGGATGCTTCTGAACCTACAGTCAAAGAAGTGAAGGAACAAGAAGTTTACATGGGTGAAATGCCACTAATGACAAACAACGGTTCGTTCGTGATTAATGGTACTGAGCGTGTCATTGTATCTCAGTTACATCGTAGCCCGGGTGTCTTCTTTGAGCACGATAAAGGTAAAACCCATAGCTCAGGCAAGTTACTATTCTCTGCAAGAATTATTCCATATCGTGGTTCATGGTTAGATTTTGAGTTTGATCCAAAAGATTATTTATACTTCCGAATTGATAGAAGAAGAAAAATGCCTGTGACTACTTTACTGAAAGCATTAGGCCTATCCTCGGAAGAAATACTATCAACGTTTTATGATTTTGATCAGTTCTCCTTGGATAAAAATAAAGTTAATTTTACGCTATACCCTGAAAGACTAAGAGGCGAGATTGCAAAATTTGATATTGTTGACAAAAAGGGTGAGCTGATTGTTGCTAAAGACAAAAGAATTACGGTTAAGCACATCAGAGAAATCGAAAAAGCCAACATCAAAAAAATTGAAGTTTCTGAAGAGTTCATACTCGGCAGGAAGCTAGCGAAAGGTATTATTGATGCTGATACAGGAGAGGTAATTGCGGAAGCTAATGCTGAAATTACAGAAGAGCTGTTGGCGCAAATTAAAGAGCTGTCTCTAAATGAAATTGAAACTCTTTACTACAATGATTTAGATCAAGGTGACTTCATATCTCATACTTTATCAACCGATGAAATTCCTGATGAATATTCAGCTCGTGTGGCAATCTACAGAATGATGAGACCGGGTGAGCCTCCAACTGAAGACTCAGTGAAAGCATTATTCGAAGGCATGTTTTTCTCAGAAGACAGATATGACTTGTCGAATGTTGGGCGAATGAAGTTTAATCGACGCGCCTATCCTAAATCATTTGAAAAATCAGCTGGCTGGATGCAAAGATTCTATCAAAGAGTTGGTGAACAAAATGACGAGGGTGCTGGAATTTTATCCATCGATGACATTTTAGCTGTGGTAGGAATACTGGTTGAGCTTAGAAACGGGCGTGGCGAAATTGATGACATCGATCATCTTGGTAACAGAAGAATACGTTCGGTTGGCGAGCTTGTTGAGAATCAATTCAGAACAGGCCTTGTTCGTGTTGAAAGAGCAGTTAAAGAGAGACTCGGTCAGGCTGAAGCTGATAACCTCATGCCTCATGACTTGATTAATTCAAAACCAATTTCAAGTGCCATTAGAGAGTTCTTTGGTTCATCACAGTTATCACAATTTATGGATCAAACTAACCCATTGTCAGAAATTACACATAAACGTCGAGTTTCTGCACTAGGCCCTGGCGGTTTAACGAGAGAGCGAGCTGGCTTTGAGGTTCGTGACGTTCACTCAACACATTATGGTCGTGTATGTCCAATTGAAACTCCTGAGGGACCAAATATTGGTCTGATTAATTCTCTTGCGCTATTTGCTAAAACTAATAAGTATGGATTTTTAGAAACTCCGTATCGTCGAGTAGAGAACGGAAAAGTAACTGCAGAAATTGATTATTTGTCTGCAATTGAAGAGAGTCAATTTACAATTGCTCAGGCAAACTCAGAATTAGATGAAAAATCTAACTTCAAAGAAGAGTTAGTATCCAGCCGATACAAAAATGAATTCGTGCTATCAAATAATAATGAAATTAATTACATGGACGTTGCTCCTGGTCAAATTGTTTCTGTGGCTGCGTCATTGATTCCATTCCTTGAGCATGATGATGCAAACCGAGCACTGATGGGAGCAAACATGCAACGTCAAGCCGTACCATGTTTACGAGCTGAAAAAGCAGTTGTTGGTACCGGTATTGAAAGAACAGTAGCAATGGATTCTGGAACAACAGTGCAAGCAGAACGAGGTGGTGTCGTTGATTATGTTGATTCAAGAAGGATTGTGGTTAAAGTCAATGATAAAGAAACTTCTGCTGAAGATGTCGGTGTAGATATTTACAATCTGACAAAATACACTCGCTCTAATCAAAACACAAACATTAATCAAAAACCGCTCGTTAAAATCGGAGATACGATTGCCCGTGGCGATATTATTGCGGATGGAGCTTCTACTGATGTTGGTGAGTTAGCCCTCGGTCAAAATATGTTAGTTGGTTTTATGCCATGGAATGGTTATAACTTCGAAGATTCTATTTTGATCTCAGAAAAGGTTGTTGCAGACGATCGTTACACTTCAGTTCATATTGAAGAACTATCCGTGGTATCCAGAGACACTAAACTTGGACCAGAAGAAATTACTCGTGATATTTCAAACCTGTCCGAAAGAATGTTAGGTCGTCTGGATGAGTCTGGAATAATCTATGTGGGTGCCGAGGTTGAAGCTGGTGACGTATTGGTCGGTAAAGTTACTCCAAAAGGTGAGACACAATTAACACCAGAAGAAAAATTATTAAGAGCTATTTTTGGTGAAAAAGCTTCTGATGTGAAAGATACCAGTCTTCGTGTTCCTTCTGGGATGTCTGGAACTGTCATTGATGTGCAAGTATTTACTCGTGAGGGTATAGATCGAGATGATAGAGCAGAACAAATCATTCAAGAGCAGTTAAGTAATTTTGAACAAGATTTGAATGACCAATTACGAATTGTTGAAGATGATACTTTCGCTAGGATTGAAAAATTACTGGTTGGTAAAACTGTGTCTGGAGGCCCTAAAGGCATTAAAAAAGGCGATAAAGTCACAAAAGACCAGCTTAAAGAGATTGGAAGATACGATTGGTTTGACATTCGTCTAGCTGATGACAAGGATTCTAAATCTCTTGAGTCTCTGAAAGAGAATTTGAATAAGGCGAAGAAAGATTTTGATATTCGCTACGAGGAAAAGAAACAAAAATTAACCCAAGGCGATGAGCTACAGCCTGGTGTTCAAAAAATGGTGAAAGTTTATCTGGCGGTTAAACGAAGAATTCAGCCGGGCGACAAAATGGCTGGTAGACATGGTAATAAGGGTGTTATTTCAAAAATTGTGCCAGTTGAAGATATGCCACATATGGCCGATGGAACAACTCTAGATATTGTTCTTAACCCATTAGGCGTTCCTTCTCGAATGAACATTGGACAAATTCTTGAGGTTCATTTGGGTTGGGCAGCAAAAGGTCTTGGTAATCGTATTGATGAAATGTTAAAAGAAGAAAGAAAGGTTGCTGAAGTAAGAGACCTTTTAGAAAAAATATATAACGAATCATCAGGTAAAAAAGAAGATATTAAGAGCTTAAAAGATGCTGAAGTTATTGAGATGGCTCATAACCTCAAACAAGGCGTACCTTTTGCAACTTCAGTTTTTGATGGTGCTGCTGAGTCTGACATCCAATACATGCTTGATTTGGCGTATCCGGATGACCATGAATTAACTAAGAAGCTGAATTTTTCTGCCAAGAAAACTCAATTACAGTTATTTGATGGTAGAACTGGTGAGGCGTTTGAACGACCTGTAACAGTTGGCTACATGCATGTTCTTAAATTGCATCACTTGGTTGATGACAAAATGCATGCACGATCCACTGGACCATATTCACTCGTTACACAACAGCCACTTGGCGGTAAAGCGCAATTTGGTGGACAGAGATTTGGTGAGATGGAAGTGTGGGCTCTTGAAGCGTATGGAGCATCTTACACTCTGCAAGAAATGTTAACTGTGAAGTCTGACGATGTTTCTGGAAGAACGAAAGTCTATGAAAATATCGTTAAGGGCGAACATAAGATTGATGCAGGAATGCCAGAGTCATTTAATGTTTTAACAAAAGAGATTCGATCACTTGCGATTGATATCGATTTAGACAGAGATTAATTAAGGAGATTATGCATGAAAGCTTTATTAGACCTATTTAAGCAGGTTACCCATGAAGAGGAATTTGATGCAATTAAGATAGCCCTTGCATCTCCTGAAAAAATTAGATCTTGGTCATTTGGTGAGGTCAAGAAACCTGAAACAATTAACTATCGAACTTTTAAGCCAGAGCGTGATGGTCTATTTTGCGCAAAAATTTTCGGTCCAGTGAAGGATTACGAATGTTTATGTGGAAAGTATAAAAGACTTAAACATAGAGGCGTTATTTGTGAAAAATGTGGAGTTGAGGTAACACTTTCAAAAGTTCGTCGTGAAAGAATGGGCCATATTGATCTTGCAACCCCGGTTGCTCATATTTGGTTCCTTAAGAGTTTGCCAAGCCGACTCGGAATGGTTCTCGACATTGCTCTAAGAGATATTGAGCGAGTGCTTTATTTTGAAGCATATATGGTTGTGGATCCTGGCATGACTCCATTAACAAAGGGTCAATTGCTAACTGAAGATGATTACCATGCAAAAATTGAAGAATATGGTGATGAATTCGAAGCGGTAATGGGCGCTGAAGGCGTAAAACAATTACTAGCTTCTTTGGATATCAATTCCGAGGTTGACGCTCTTCGTGAAGAGCTCAGTAGCACAAATTCCGAGGCAAAAATTAAGAAAATCGCAAAACGATTAAAAGTACTTGAAGCTTTCCAAAAATCTGGCATCAAACCTGAATGGATGATCCTAGATGTTTTACCTGTATTGCCACCAGAGCTAAGACCTCTTGTGCCTCTAGATGGTGGACGATTTGCTACTTCTGACTTAAATGATTTGTATAGAAGAGTGATTAATAGAAATAACCGCTTACGTCGATTACTTGATTTGAGAGCTCCTGAAATTATTTTAAGAAATGAAAAAAGGATGCTTCAAGAGTCTGTTGACTCACTGCTAGATAATGGTAGACGAGGCAAGGTAATGACAGGCGCAAACAAGAGACCTTTAAAATCTTTAGCAGATATGATTAAAGGTAAGGGCGGCCGATTTAGACAAAACCTTTTAGGTAAACGAGTTGATTATTCAGGTCGTTCAGTAATTGTTACTGGTCCTCAGTTAAAACTTCATCAATGTGGTTTACCAAAAAAAATGGCCTTAGAGTTATTTAAACCATTTATTTTTAACAAGTTAGAGTTATTAGGTTTAGCAACAACCATTAAGGCAGCAAAGAAAAAAGTCGAAGAAGAAGGTCCGGAGGTTTGGGATATCTTAGAAGAAGTGATTAAAGAACACCCAGTATTATTAAACCGTGCGCCAACTCTTCATAGATTAGGTATTCAGGCATTTGAACCTGTGTTGATTGAAGGTAAGGCAATTCAACTACACCCATTGGTTTGTGCAGCTTTCAACGCTGACTTTGACGGTGACCAAATGGCTGTTCACGTTCCTTTGTCTCTAGAAGCCCAAATGGAAGCAAGAACATTAATGCTTGCCTCGAATAACGTTTTATCACCAGCCAATGGTGAACCAATTATCGTGCCATCACAAGATATTGTTCTGGGACTTTATTATATGTCTCGAGAAAAAATTGCCGCTAAGGGTGAAGGTAAAATATTTAGTGATGTTGCTGAAGTTCAGCGAGCGTATGACAATGGAGTGGTTGATCTTCACGCCAAAGTTACAGTGAGAATTAGAGAATTCGAGTTGAATTTTGATGGAAGTAAGACAGCAAAAACTAATCGTTATGAAACCACGGTTGGTCGAGCCATTCTAAGTGAAATTCTGCCAGCAGGCTTACCTTTTGAGCTCATAAATAAAGCTTTGAAGAAAAAAGAAATTTCAAAATTAATTAATACTGGATTTAGGAAAATTGGTATTAAGGATACGGTGATATTAGCTGATAAATTAATGTACACAGGCTATTCTTATGCGACTAAAGCTGGAATGTCGATCAGTGTTCATGACATGCTGGTTCCTCAAGAAAAATCTTCAATCCTCGAAAGTGCTGATGCTGAAGTGAAAGAAATTCAAGATCAATACTCCTCAGGATTGGTAACCCAGGGTGAAAGATACAACAAAGTAGTTGATATCTGGGGCCGTGCTGGAGATAAAGTTGCGGATGCAATGATGAAGCAACTTAAGGAAGAGGACGTCTATGACTTGGACGGCAAGTTAGTGAAAGATGAGCAAGGCAATGTATTAAAACAAGAATCATTTAATGCAATTTACATGATGGCTGACTCTGGTGCTCGAGGTTCTGCTGCTCAGGTGAGACAGTTAGCAGGTATGAGGGGATTGATGGCTAGACCTGATGGTTCAATTATTGAAACCCCTATTACAGCCAACTTTAGAGATGGACTTAATGTTCTTCAATACTTTATTTCAACCCATGGTGCTCGAAAAGGTCTTGCTGATACTGCGCTTAAAACCGCTAACTCTGGTTACTTAACTAGAAGGTTAGTTGATGTTACTCAAGATTTAGTAGTGACTGAGCAAGATTGTGGAACTGAGGAAGGTTTAGTTACTAAGGCGCTCATCAAGGGCGGTGAGGTTGTTGAACCTCTTGGAGATAGAATTCTTGGACGAGTTGCTGCTCTTGATATTCAAGATCCTTCAACGCAAGAAGTCATTTATCCAGCCGGAACATTGCTAACTGAAGATGAGGTTGAAAAAATCGAATCTCTAGGTATTGATGAAGTTAAGGTGAGAACGGCTCTGACATGTGACACACGTCATGGTATTTGCGCCAATTGTTACGGCCGTGATTTAGGTCGCGGTAACTTGATTAGTGAGGGTGAATCTGTTGGTGTGATTGCTGCTCAATCAATCGGTGAGCCAGGTACTCAGTTGACGATGAGAACTTTCCACATCGGTGGTGCAGCTTCAAGATCTGCTGCAGTAAGCCAAATTGAAGTGAAATCTTCAGGAACTGTTAGATTTGCCTCAACTATGAGATACGTTACCAACGCAAGAAATGAACAAATTGTTATTTCACGTAACGGGGAATTTATAATTGAGGATGAAAATGGTCGCGAAAAAGAAAGCCATAAAGTCCCTTATGGTGCCACTTTATCTGTGATGGATGGTAAAAAAGTTAAAGCTGGTGAAGTTTTAGCTAACTGGGATCCTCACACAAGACCAATCATTTCAGAATACGCTGGAAAAGTTAAATTTGAAAATGTGGAAGAAGGCATTACAGTCGCAAAACAAATTGATGATGTAACTGGACTGTCAACATTGGTGGTTATTGATTCCAAGCAAAAAGGAACACAATCTAAAACAAGTCGACCACAAATTAAGCTTTTAGATAAAGCAGGCGATGAAGTGAAATTATCTGGCAGCGATAACCCTGTAAACGTGACGTTCCAGTTGGGTTATATTATTACCGTATCTGATGGTCAAGATATTAATGTGGGTGATGTTATTGCAAGAATTCCACAAGAATCATCAAAAACAAGAGATATTACTGGTGGTCTTCCAAGAGTTGCAGAACTTTTTGAGGCACGTGCTCCAAAAGATGCAGGTGTGTTGGCCGAAATTACCGGAACAATTTCTTTTGGTAAAGATACTAAAGGTAAACAGCGATTAGTAATTACTGATTCGGAAGGCGAAGCTCAAGAATTTTTAATCCCTAAAGATAAACATATCACTGTCCATGATGGTCAAGTTGTGACCAAAGGTGAGGTGATTGTGGATGGACCAGCTGATCCTGCAGATATTTTAAGGCTTCAAGGTAGAGAGGCGCTTGCAAGATATGTGATTGATGAGGTTCAGGATGTTTATAGACTTCAGGGCGTTAAAATTAATGACAAACATATTGAAGTGATTGTTAGACAAATGCTTCGAAGAGTTAAGATTACTGATGCTGGTGATACTGGCTTTATCCCTGGTGAACAGCTTGAAAGAGCGGTTGTATTAAATCGTAACGATGAGGTAGTTGCTGAAGATAAAAGACCTGCTGAATATGAGTATGTCCTTTTAGGAATTACTAAAGCATCCTTAGCAACCGATTCATTCATTTCTGCGGCATCATTCCAGGAAACAACAAGAGTGTTAACTGAAGCTGCAATCCTTGGAAAACGAGATGATTTAAGAGGATTGAAAGAAAACGTTATTGTAGGCCGATTAATTCCGGCAGGTTCAGGCCTTGCTTATCATAAAGCAAGAAAAGAAAATGCAGACGTTATGAATCCTGATAATCATGTTGTTGAAGAGCAAAATGAGCCAAGCCCAGAATTAAAAGAAGCTGAAGCTCTATTTGCAACTGAAACAGAAGCTCCTGTTGAGGAGGGTGTAGCACCATCAGAAGAACAGGCGCCAAATGTGGATGAGAATCAAGAATAAAACAGTTGACAATCATCTTGAAGAACAATAAAATCTTGTGCTTTTTCTAAGATGGAAAAAGTGCAAGATTAGAAAATGAACTTGATAAATTTAAAGGAAACTTATGCCAACCATTAACCAATTAATTCGTAAGCCAAGAAAGCGAATCGTTGAGAAAAGTAAGGTGCCAGCACTTGAAGCATCACCACAAAAACGTGGTGTGTGTACTCGTGTTTACACTACAACTCCGAAAAAGCCTAACTCTGCTTTGAGAAAAGTGGCTAAGGTGAGATTAACCACTGGTTACGAAGTAATTAGTTACATTGGTGGTGAAGGCCACAACCTGCAAGAACACTCAGTCGTGTTGATTCGAGGAGGTCGTGTAAAAGATCTTCCGGGTGTGAGATACCATACTGTTCGCGGTAGTCTAGATACTGCCGGTGTTAATGATAGAAAACAAGCCCGTTCTAAATACGGTGCAAAACGTCCTAAAGAGGCTTAATTAATTAAAGGTTAAAACTATGCCAAGAAGAAGAGAAGTTCCAAAAAGAGAGATCTTACCTGATCCTAAATTTAGAAGCCAAGAGGTTTCCAAATTCGTTAACGTATTAATGACCAGCGGCAAAAAAGCAGTTGCTGAAAGAATTATTTACAGTGCATTTGATCAAGTGCAAGGTAAGAGTGGTAAAGATCCAATCGAAGTATTCTCTGTTGCATTAGATAACCTCAAACCACTAGTGGAAGTTAAAAGCCGTCGTGTTGGTGGCGCTAACTACCAAGTACCAGTTGAAGTTAGACCTTCTAGAAGACAAGCATTAGCTATGCGTTGGTTACGCGATGCGGCAAGAGGTCGTGGTGAAAAATCTATGGACATTCGTCTAGCGAATGAAATCATGGATGCATCAGAAAATAAAGGTAATGCCATGAAGAAAAGAGAAGAAGTGCATCGTATGGCTGAAGCTAACAAAGCGTTTTCACATTTCCGTTTTTAATAATTTTTGAGGATAAATTAAGTGGCTCGTAAAACTCCCATTGAAAGATATAGAAATATAGGTATTAGTGCTCACATTGATGCTGGTAAAACTACAACCACTGAGCGTATTCTCTACTACACTGGTATAAGCCACAAGATTGGCGAAGTGCATGATGGTGCAGCTACCATGGATTGGATGGAACAAGAACAAGAACGAGGCATTACGATTACATCTGCCGCGACAACCTGCTTTTGGTCTGGCATGGCTCAGCAGTTTAATGAGCACCGTATCAATATTATTGATACCCCTGGACACGTAGATTTCACCATCGAAGTTGAACGATCCATGCGTGTTCTTGATGGCGCATGTATGGTTTACTGTGCCGTAGGTGGAGTTCAGCCTCAATCAGAAACTGTGTGGAGACAGGCTAACAAATACAATGTTCCACGTATCGCATTTGTGAATAAAATGGACAGAATGGGCGCTGATTTCTTCAAAGTTCATGAGCAAATGAAAACAAGACTGAAAGCCAATCCTATTCCACTGCAAGTTCCGATCGGTGCTGCCGAAACGTTTGAAGGGGTTGTAGACCTCATTAAGATGCAAGCAATTTATTGGGATGAAGCTTCAATGGGTATGAAATTTGACTATCGTGATATCCCTGCTGACTTAGTTGACACCTGTAATAAGTGGAGAAGTGAATTAGTTGAAACGGCTGCTGAAGCAAATGAAGAATTAATGAACAAATACCTTGAAACAGGCGACTTATCCGAAGCAGAAATCCTCGAAGGGTTAAGACTTAGAACCATTGGTAACGAAATTGTACCAATGATGCTCGGCTCTGCTTTTAAAAACAAAGGTGTTCAGGCTATGCTTGATAAAGTTATTGAGTTAATGCCATCGCCTATTGACGTTCCAGCGATCAAGGGAACAGATTTGTCAGGCGAAAAAGAAATGTCACGTAAACCTGGCGATGAAGAGCCTTTCTCAGCACTTGCATTTAAAATCATGACGGACCCGTTTGTAGGCTCACTAACATTCTTCAGGGTTTATTCTGGCGTTATTAATGCGGGCGATTCCGTACAGAATGCCGTTAAAGGGAAAAAAGAACGTCTAGGTCGAATTCTGCAAATGCACGCCAACTCAAGAGAAGAGATCAAGGAAGTGCGCGCTGGTGATATCGCTGCGGCCGTTGGCCTCAAAGATGTTACCACCGGTGATACTTTATGTGCTGTAGGTAAAGATATTGTTCTTGAAAGAATGATTTTCCCAGACCCAGTGATCCACGTTGCAGTTGAGCCAAAAACCAAGGCTGACCAAGAAAAAATGGGTATTGCTTTAAATAGATTAGCGCAAGAAGACCCATCATTTAGAGTTAAAACAGATGAAGAAACAAATCAGACCATTATTTCAGGTATGGGCGAACTTCATTTAGAAATTTTGGTTGACCGTATGAAAAGAGAATTTAATGTTGAAGCTAACATCGGTTCTCCCCAGGTTGCATACCGTGAAGCGATTAAAAAATCTGTTGATGCTGAAGGCAAATTTGTTAAACAGTCTGGTGGTAAAGGTCAATACGGCCACGTTTGGTTAAAAGTTGAGCCAAATGAGCAAGGCAAGGGTTATGAGTTTGTTGATGCCATTAAAGGTGGTACCGTACCTCGTGAATTTATTCCGGCCGTGGATAAAGGTCTTCAAGAGACGATTGTTGCCGGTGTTCTTGCAGGCTATCCAATTGAAGACGTTAAAGTAACCTTATATGACGGTTCATACCATGATGTGGATTCAAACGAAAACGCATTTAAGATGGCCGCCTCCTTTGCGTTTAAGGATGCATGTAGAAAAGCGGACCCTGTGATTCTCGAGCCAATGATGGCTGTGGAAGTTGAAACACCTGAAGAATATATGGGTGATGTCATGGGTGACTTATCGTCAAGACGTGGCATTGTGCAAGGGATGGACGACAACGCCACTGGAAAAGTAATCACTGTTGAAGTGCCATTATCAGAAATGTTTGGCTATTCAACAACATTAAGGTCATTGAGTCAGGGTAGAGCAACATACTCAATGGAATTTAAACATTATGCTGAAGCCCCAAGAAATGTGGCTGAAGCAATTATGAACAAAGAGTAATTTTTTAAGGAATATATTATGGCTAAAGGTAAATTTGAGCGTACCA
>VMBT01001029.1_pt1 | contig 15061 bp, 13 predicted proteins | sample 4404301 | NCBI WGS metagenome assembly VMBT01 (sample SAMN12238535, study PRJNA552566) | marine metagenome | isolation source: Coastal seawater | place: USA: coastal Georgia, Sapelo Island | collected 2008-08/2009-08
GCCTCCCAGAACAGCGACTCTTTGATCTTTAAAATCTATTTTTTCTGCATCATCCGGATCCATTAAATATTCTGTATTTTTAATGAGGTATGGCAATGCTTCCACAACACCTGTTTTATCGGTACCTTCAATCTTCCCTTTGATTGATTCATAGGTTCCCAAACCTAAAAATATAGCATCACTTTTCTTCTCAATTTCTGCTACCTTCTTTGTATCAACTTCTGTATTTAAGACAAATTTCACGCCTAATTCTTCTAGCATTTCTCTCCGTTTCAGTACTATGCTCTTTTCAAGCTTAAATTCTGGTATGCCATAAGTTAATAAGCCCCCTATTTCAGGGTTTTTGTCGTATACAGTACACTTTACCCCTCTCCTGATTAAATTTTCTGCACAAGCAAGTCCAGCGGGACCTGCACCAATTATGGACACATGTTTCTTGCCAAATTTTTCAACATATCGTTTTGGTTTCCACCCCATATTAATAGCTGTGTCGGTGATATGTTTTTCTATTTGTCCAATAGTAACTGCTTCGAAACCTGTATTCAGAGTGCATGCACCTTCACACAGCTTATCTTGTGGACAAATCCTTCCGCATATCTCTGGAAATGAATTGGTTTGATGACATAAATCAGCAGCTTCTTCATATTTACCTTCATTTGCAAGCTTTAACCAATCTGGGATGAAATTATGCAAAGGACATTTCCATTCGCAATAGGGATTTCCACAATCTAAACATCTACTTGATTGAGCTGCTATATCATCGTGTGTCTGAGGTTCGTATATTTCCCCAAAATTGGCTTTTCTTACCTCTAAGGGCTTTGTGTCAGGGTCAATCCTTTTAATGTCTATAAACTCAAAATTTGTTGACACTATGCTGCCTCCTCTCTTGTGTTTTTAATAATTCTTGCCAGATTCTCAGCATATGGCGTAATAATCCAGAATAGGTTTTGGTATTTTTCAAAATCTTCTAGGATTTTTTTTGCTACTTCGCTATTGGTTTCTTTAATAAAGAAGGCAATTCTATCTTTTAGGTATGATCTATGAGCTTCCATATCTTGGCTTGTGATACGGTTAAAAGTAATGAGGTCTTTGTTACACCTATCAACGAAACTTCTGTCCTCATCTAACACATAAGCAAAGCCTCCAGTCATGCCCGCACCAAAATTGTTACCAACTGGCCCAAGAACAATCACTTCGCCGCCTGTCATGTATTCACAACAATGATCACCGCTGCCCTCAATAATTGCTTTTGCACCAGAATTCCTTACAGCGAACCTTTCACCTACCGTACCATTTCCATAGAACTCCCCACCTGTGGCACCGAACAAACAAGTATTTCCAGCTATGATTGACCTCTCTTCTTTAAGGGTTTTTGGTTTAAGAATAGTAATTTTTCCGCCATTCATGCCCTTGCCAACATAATCGTTAGCAAGCCCATTCAGCTTTAAATCTACTCCTTTTGAATTCCAACAACCGAAACTTTGTCCGGCGTCACCTTTGAAATTAAGAATAAGTTTTTCAGGCAAACCCTCACTTCCATATTTTTTAGCAATATTTCCTGCGACTTCAGCCCCTATTGATCTTGCAGAATTAGTAATTTTAAAACTAAATGATCCTCCCTTCCCTTTGCTAATACATTGTTTAATGGATCCAGATATTTTTTTTGTTAGGCTGTCATCCGTTAAAACCTGGTTAATATTATTTTTATGGATGGTATTTGATTGAGTTTTATTTGGTCGAAATCTTTCTTGCAATACGCTTAAATCTAAAGCATTTGCTTCTGTTAAATAATCACTTTTTAAGCTTAGTAATGAGCTTTTTCCAATTATTTCTTCTAGAGATTTATAACCCAAACTTGCTAATATTTCTCTTGTTTCACGTGCTATAAACCTGAAGAAGTTTTGGACTTTTTCAACCTCACCAGCAAAGTGCTCATCTATCAATCGTAATTGCTGTGTAGCAACCCCAGTAGCACAATTATTTAAATGGCATATCCTCAAATATTTGCACCCCATAGCAATCATTGGAGCAGTACCAAAACCAAATGAATCCGCCCCAAAAATAGCAGCTTTTGCAACATCCAATCCAGTTTTCAATCCTCCATCTGTTTGAAGCTTTACGTTTGTCCTTAAATTGCTTTGTAGCAAAATATTTTGTGTCTCAAACATCCCAGTCTCCCATGGGGATCCTGCATGCCTGATTGATGATAATGGGCTAGCACCAGTTCCTCCGTCATGTCCTGAAATAGTTATAAAATCAGCATTTGCTTTGACAACTCCGGCTGCAACAATACCTACTCCAGGTTCAGAAACTAACTTTACTGACACTTGAGCTGACTGGTTAATTTGTTTTAGATCATAAATTAGCTGAGAGAGGTCTTCAATTGAGTAGATATCATGATGTGGTGGAGGTGAAATCAAAGTTATGCCTGGTTTTGAAAAACGCAGTTTGGCAATATATGGATCTACTTTACTTCCTGGGAGCTGGCCACCCTCTCCTGGTTTTGCTCCCTGAGCAATTTTAATTTGAAGAACCTCTGCATTGGTTAAATAATGTGGGGTCACTCCGAATCTTCCTGAGGCAATTTGCTTTATCTTTGATTCTATATTTGTTCCATACCTCCTTTCATCTTCTCCTCCTTCACCTGAGTTTGAACGACATCCCAATCCATTCATTGCCGCTGCAAGAGTTTCATGAGCTTTGGGAGACATGGATCCAAGACTCATACCTGCTGAATCAAACCTTTTTAAAATATCTTCTTCGGACTCAACCTCTGAAATATCAATAGGATTTCGAGATGATTTAAGTTCAAAATAATCTCTTAGAGCAAGCGGTTTTCTATGGTTAATTTTATTTGCATATTCTTGATAACCTTCGTAAGAAGATCTTTTTAGTGACTCTTGAAGAGTTATGACAGTGCCAGGATTAAATGCATGATCTTCCCCATTATTTTTGAATTTATGCAGTCCTTCAGCAACGTCATTTGAATCATAATCACCTTCGATAACTGACAGAATATCATGATGAATATCTTCAAAACCCTTTCCCTTTATGAGTGTCGTATTTTTAGGAAAACAAAAGCTATTCACTTCATTAGAAAAACCAATCACTTCAAACAATGCTGCGCCCCTGTAGCTTGATACATTTGAAATACCCATTTTTGACATGATCTTTAACAATCCTTTGTTTAAGCATTTTCTGTAACTCAAACAAAGCTCGTTTGAGGTCATATCAGTTTTTAAATCCTTGGCTATCTTTAGCACTGTTTGTAAACCAAGCCAAGGATGGACACATGTAGCTCCAAAACCAATTAAACAGGCAATTTGATGATTGTCTCGAGCTGAAGCAGTATTAACAATTATGTTGCTTAAGGTTCTTAAATTAGCTTTGATTAGCTCATTATGTAGGGCTGAAGTAATTAACAGCGCTGGAATTACTGGTTTCGAAGGCGATGATTGCTTTTCATCAAGAACAATCAAACAGTTTCCTCGTTTAACATCACTTATTATGACTTCCACAAGTTCTTTTAGTGCCGCTTCCAAACCCTGCTCTGTGCAATATTCCAATGAGTAACGCTCAACAGGAAATTTCTTATTTTTAAGCAATAGATTAAATTTTTTATGGGACAAGATTGGCGAATTCACTACCACTCTGTGGGCATGCATCTCTGTTTCCTCAAATATGTTAAGTTCAGGGCCTATACATGTCTCAAGAGACATCACTGATTTTTCCCTCAAGGAATCTATTGGCGGATTGGTTACCTGTGCAAAGCGCTGTCTACAATTATCATATAGTGATCTTATCTTGGTACTTACGGGGGAAATAGGCACATCGTCACCCATGGACCCTGTTGGTTCATTGCCTTCAAGAGCATAAGACTTAAGAACTTGCTTTTCTTCGCTAGTGAGACAGAAATTTTTTGCTGATTCATCGAAGTAGCTTTTGGATACTTCTCGCATTTGAGGTCCTGCGTATTCATGTAGATTGCTTTCAAGATGCTTAGCTCGGTTTTTTAACCATTTTCTGTAAGGGTTTTTGGATGCAAGATCTCTATCAACATCAATATCTTTAAGCTCTATGCATTCTTTTCTATCAAAGAGAAATAGTCCACCCGGTCCCAACCGATCAGTTTGAACACGTTTTAATGAAGGCAAATGATTAGAGCCCACTTCAGAAGCAATGCAAATAGTGTCATCATCGAAATATTCAATTCTCGCAGGCCTCAAACCATTTCTATCTAAGAAACAAGAAATGTAATCACTGGATTGATAACAAATCAGTGCGGGCCCATCCCAGGCTTCCATATGCATAGAATTATATTCATGGAATGCCTTTTCATCCGGATCCATTAAATCTGTGTTTTGCCATGAAGGTGGTATCAGCATTCGAGCCGCTCGTGCTATAGAAATTCCACCTTGAGTAAATAACTCAAGAACATTGTCCAATGACGAAGAATCGGAACCCTCTTGGTTCACTAGGGGTTGATAGTCATCAAGATTACCAAGCTTTTGCGACACAAAACTGGCAGTTCTAGCTTTTGCCCAATTCCTATTGCCCTCTATCGTATTTATTTCGCCATTATGCGCCAAAACTCTATAAGGCTGAGAAAGGTGCCATTTTGGAGAAGTGTTTGTGGAAAAACGAATATGAAAAGTGGCAGATGCTGATCTAAATACTGGGCTTCTAAGATCAGTAAAAAAATCTGCGAAATATTCAGGAAGGACTAAACCTTTATAAACAATAGTTTTTGATGATAGAGATAAGCAATAAAACTCTTTCTCAGGGTCAAAATTATTATCAATTAAACGTTTAGATTTAAATAGTTGTATTTCTGTCTTGTCATTACCTTGATCTTTAATTTTTGGCACTAAAAAAACCTGTACTACTTTTGGGCAAGATTTCTTTGCTAAATCACCAAGAATATCTTTCTCCAATGACAGCTCACGAAATGCTAGGATCTGAAATCCATGTTTGGAGAGAATTTTTTCTATCTCGGTTTGAAAAGAAACAAGGTCTTTGGCAAAAAACATGCCAACAGAAAAATCTGATGGCAGGATTATTTTTTGCTCATCAAGGATAATTTTTTGGAAAAATTTGTGGTCTAAATCGAAAAGAATTCCACAACCATCTGGAGTTTCACCATCATAACTTACAGCTCCTCTGTGCCGCATATTATGAAGAGATATTAAAGATCTATGCACTATCTCATGGTCAAAAACATTATTTTTACTGAATATTACGCCTGTCCCGCAATTATCATGATGTTTGAGACTCTTTAAGTAATCTGTCATAAATAAATTCGATTAACTGATTTTTTGCTGTTGACAAACTGATTATATAATATTAATTTTGATAATGTTATTTTATAACTAGTATTTATGACGATGTAGCAATACATCTCCCATACTCCATGGGTAAAAAGGAGCCCATATAACATGGGTTAAAAGTTAAACCATTCTCCATGGTAAAAAAGGAGCGGCTAATCGTTCATCCTAACTTACAAGGACGGAAGTAAGCTTCAAGCTGAAGGAACGCGCTTTATTCCATAATGTGAAGGTTTGATCCCTTTGATTCATTAATGCTTTTTATATTTTTTATAAGGAGATGTTTATGAAAAAAGGAATGATGACTGTTGTCATGTTTCTAACTTTATATACTTTCGGAGAAGTATCTTCGAATTTTACGTTTTCATCCAACTATTTTTGGAGGGGTATGACCCAAACCATGGATGGTCCCGCTTATAGCGGTGGATTTGATTATAGCCATGAGTCTGGCTTTTATGCTGGAACTTGGGGTTCTAATGTTGCTTTTGGTGGCGCTGGTCTTGAATTAGATCTCTATGCTGGTTATGCCGGAGAAACAGAAAGTGGTTTTGGATATGATATTGGATATATTAAATATGCATACCCAGAAACCGAAGGACTGAATTTTTCAGAAATGTATGGATCATTATCTTACGAAGGGTTTGGTTTCACATATTATCTTGGTGATGAGTTTGGTGATTACTATGAGTTTTCTTATGGTGTAGGTCCAGTCTCATTTTCTTATGGTGATTACGAAGATACTGGCTCTAACTATCTAGTTGGTTATGCGTTTGATCTTGCTGGCTTTGATGCATCAGTCGGTTACAGCTCTTTCATGGCTGAAAACATGTCAGAACTTGAAGATGAAGATGGTCTGTTCTTCTCGATGGGAGCCTCATTTTAACGGAGTTATATCATGGAATTAGAATACGCTTTTAATACCTTCTATTTCCTCATGATGGGGGCTCTCGTTATGTGGATGGCAGCTGGTTTTACCATGCTTGAGGCGGGTCTTGTTAGAAAGAAAAATACAGCTGAAATTGTAACCAAAAATATTGGCCTGTATTCCATAGCTTGCTTTATGTTTATGGTTTGTGGATACATGGCATTGTATGCTGGTAGCAGCTGGAACGGTTTTTTCCCAACATTTGATTTTAGTTTTGGTCATACAGAACCAGGTTCTGCTGATATCGAAGCAACACAGGATGATGGAACACCTTATGCTGCAAATGCTTCAGATTTCTTTTTTCAGGTTGTGTTTGTAGCAACAGCTGTTTCAATTGTTTCTGGTGCAGTTGCTGAAAGAATGAATCAATGGCCTTTCTTTGCTTTGGCTGCTTTCATAGCAGGCTTTGTCTACCCTGTTCAAGGTTATTGGAACTGGGGTGGAGGTTTCTTGCTTGAAAATGGTTACTCCGATTATGCAGGTTCAGGAACTGTTCACTTAGCAGGAGCTGCATGTGCTCTCGCTGCAGCACTGTTCATAGGACCTAGAATGGGAAAATATGGAAAAGAAACTGGAAAACGCTACGGCTTATTCTCAATTGCCAAAACAAATAAGCTGTATGGAGCAAATATTCCTGCAGCAGCTCTTGGAACATTTATCCTTTGGTTAGGTTGGTTTGGTTTTAACGGTGGCTCACAGTTAGCAGTTGATACAGCTGCAGATGCTAATGCTGTTGCTCATGTGTTTATGAATACGAATGCTGCTGCTGCAGGTGGGGTAATTGCCTGCCTAGTCGTTGCACGAGTTTTCTTTAAAAAGACAAATATCATTTATGCATTAAATGGAGCTATTGGAGGACTTGTGGCAATTACAGCCTCTCCTGCTACACCTACTGGTTTAGAAGCTTCATTAATTGGTGCTATAGGTGGATTGCTTTGTTATGGATCTCTTGTGTGCTTTGAGCAGTTCTTTAAGGTTGATGATCCTGTAGGAGCAATATCAGCCCACGGAACTGCAGGTATTTTTGGTGTAATGGTAGTGCCATTTACCAACTCTGAAGCAACATTTGGTGCTCAAGCAATGGGCGTAGCATCAATAGCTGCATGGGGATTTGTTCTGACATATGTATTTCTAACTGTACTCAATACTTTTGCTCCAGTAAGAGCGTCTGACGCTATTCAGAAGAAAGGATTGGATGCAGAAGAAATTGGTATAGAAGCATACCCAGAATTCTAAGAATGGAAGCAGAGAGAAAAGCTAAATCCCTACTTATTGCCCTTTGTTTTGTTTTTGGTTTTTCTCTCGGCTTTTATATAACAATTTTAACTGGAACTAATACGCTTCTGAGTTAATTTTAGATAAGATGGTTTTATGAGAATTAAAGCCATCTTTCTTTTCTTTCTTGTTTTATCAATTAAAGCAAGTGATTACCAAAATAAATCAATTTATGAGCTTCAGGAGCTAATTGAAGCCTCAGATAACAAGAAATTATTCATTGATGATTATCTAAGTTATTTAGAGACAAATGACGTTGTAAATTCAATAAACTCGCTACACAGTTCAAATGAACTATATAAATCCTATGTTTATTCAAGAAGAGCACCCTGGCGCGGTGTACCTATCTTTATAAAAGACAATATTGATTCGTATGGGTTAGCAAATACAGCAGGCTCATTACTAATGTCAGATAACTTGCCAAGAGATGATGCTCAGCTGGTAAAAAACTTAAAAAAAGCTGGTTTCCTGGTGGTTGGCAAAACCAATCTTTCCGAGTGGGCAAACTTCAGAGGGCAACGATCTGTAAGTGGTTGGTCAAGTTTTGGTGGACAAACTCTCAATCCTTACAATCTTGAATACAACCCTTGTGGCTCAAGTTCAGGCAGTGCAGCAGTTGTTGCCGAAGGATTGGCGCCAGTTTCAATAGGAACAGAAACCAATGGCTCAATAACATGTCCAGCTTCTATGAATGGTGTTGTAGGTATTAAACCTACGGTGGGATTGGTAAGTCGCGATGGTATTATTCCAATCTCTGCCACTCAAGATACTGCAGGACCAATGGCCCGAACAGTACTTGAAGCTGCTGAAGTGCTAAAAGCAATATCTGGCCGAGATCCTAAGGATCCAGCAACTCGTAATATACCTCGAAATTACAATTACGATGCATTAATTGATCTAGATAAGAATTATCTAAAAGACAAAAGAATTGGAGTTATCATGCTTGGGAACAATGCTAGTGCGACAGAGATTGAATTAGACAAGAAGGTTCGAGAAAACATAACAACAGCAGGCGGAGAAATTATTGATATCACCTTTGATGCTTTTACTGATGATGATTGGTCAAAAGCCTTATTTCTTCTCTTTTATGAATTCAACAATGGATTAAATGAGTATCTCAAACAGTCAAATTCCGAGCATAAATCTATTGATGACATTATTGAAAACAATCTAAAAAGAGAGGATGAGATTCTTAAATATTTTGGGCAAGAACTTATGATAGAGAGCTCAAAAGCTGCGAAAGGCAAAATCTATGAGGGAGAAAAAAGTGAACTTATTTATGCTAATGCAACTGCAGTAACACTTAAAGCTCAATCAATTATTGATAAGACGCTTGAGGATAATTCAATCGATTTAATCGTAGGTTTAACAAGAAATCCTGCATGGAAGATTGATTATGAAAATGGTGATAATTTTTCAAATAGTTGGGGCAATGGTTCATTGTCAGCCATTGCAGGCTACCCTCATATTACTATTCCATTATCCTATGTTGATGGGTTGCCGGTTGGCGTGTCATTTATGGCTTCTAGCTGGGAGGAATCAAAGTTAATTAATGCAGCTTTTGCTTTTGAGCATGTAAATAACTTTACACCGCGCCCGATCAGAGACACGAAGTAATTCTTAACTTTGCTATATCTATACTTAGATTATTAGGCGAGTTAAGGGATTTTTTTATATCGTTAAGCTCAAGGATTTTCTGCAAATTGTCTCTTGCTCCAGTTCCATTAACTTTTTTCTTTCTATTGAAGATTAGGTAATCAACAAATGTATCTAACTCCAACCTATCTTTACTTGAAATTTTTTTATCAGAAATTTGTTTACTGAAGCCATGCAATGCGTCAAGAATTTTTTCATTGTGGTCCTCTAGAATCCATGGGTTATAACTTATAAATTCCATCACACCTTGTTCAGAATCGATACCCTTGTCTTTTGCATAGGTCATGACCTCTTCAGGTGATGGTTTAGCAATTTTTACTTTATGAAATCTGCTTAAAATTGTTGCTGGTACTGCATTAAGGTTAGAGGTAGCAATAATAATATAAATATTCTCATTAGCTTCCTCAGATACTTTTAGCAACGCATTGTACCCATCAATCCTAATCTGTTCTGCGCTTTGGATATACAACACCCTATTTTTTGAGGTATTTAGAGTCAAAAAGTCTTTTGGAGCACGAAGCTGATCCATGGTGATAAAAGATTTGCCTTCATCGGCTTTGAGCAAATAGAAATTTGGTGAAGCAATCTTATGCAATGCCAAATTATGATAATCTTTCTCATCAATCTGAGATATCAATTTCTTTATAAGCAGATCTACTACAGCAACGACATTAGCTCCCTCAGAGCCAAAAAATATTGTTTTAGGTTCAAATTTATTGTGGTTCTCTACAAAAGATTTAGTCCAGGGAAACATTTAATTTGTTGCTTATAATTTTCTTAATTGATTCGTGTAGCTCGTCTATAGTTTTATTTGCATCCAACACAACAACTCTTTCAGGATTGTCATGAGCAATCTGAAGATAGCCTTCTCTCACTTTTTTGAAAAAATCTATTGATTCACTCTCCATTCTATCCATTTCTCTATCAGAGATTCTTTCTCTGGAGAGTTCAGCAGAAATATCCATGTAAAAAGTTAAATCAGGCGATAGGAGCTGAGAAGAATCATGAATTAATTTTACAAAGTTATGATCTAGGCCTTTGCCATAGCTTTGGTAAGCCAATGTCGCATCTGCGTACCTATCAGCTATCACAATTGCCCCATCACTAAGATTTTGTCTTAAAAAGTTTTGGTCAAGGTGTTTTCTGGATGCGTATAATAAAAACGCTTCTGTAATAGGGTCTACAGTTTCAGTGGTTTTTTCTAAAAAAATATTTCTTATTTTTTCTCCAAGCTCTGTCGTGCCTGGTTCTCTGAGTTTTTTTACTTGATAGCCTTTAGCTCTAATGAGCTCTTCAATTAGCTCTATCTGGGTTGATTTACCAGACCCCTCAATACCTTCAAACGAAATAAACACAATCTATATTATTTACTGTAAATGTATTTTTTGACAGCTTTATTATGCTCTTCATAGGTTTTTGAGAACACGTGTGAGCCATCACCTTTTGCTACAAAATAAAGGTAGTTACCAGGCACTGATTTAATTGCTGCCTCAATAGCGCCTTGAGATGGATAACATATTGGGCTGGGAGGCAATCCATTTATTCTGTAAGTATTGAACTGATTGTTATCATCGAGAACTGCTCGTCCAATCTTGTCTCCATACTCACCATAATAACCGTACGCAGAAGTTGGATCAGCTTGTAATCTCATGCCTTTTTGGAGCCTAAACAAGAACACAGAGGCAATTGTTGGCATTTCTGATGCTAACAACGATTCTCTCTCTATAATTGAGGCCAATACCATTGCCTCATCAATAGATTTTAATGGGTTGCCCGATGGTTTCTCTTTCCATATTGACTCTAAATAATCATCAAGGTAACTTTTTGAGCTCTCTAATACAGCTATGAGATCTTCTTGGGTTGAAAAGAAATAAGTATCAGGAGCAATTAATGCTTCTTTCAAGAACAATCCCTCCAATACTGGATCCAAAGATGCGCTAATTTCTTCCTTAATAATAATTTCTTTGAGTTTCTTGAGGTTATTTTTGGCAACTGTGCCTTCAATGACTGTAAATTTAAATTGCTGTACGTCACCATTTTCAAAGGCATTTATAAGGTCTTTGATAGAGTAATTGGGTAGAATATTGTACCTGCCGGTCTTTATGACTGGTGCTTCTTTGAAGATGTAGTTAAACCTTACCCACCAAGTACTATGAAGGTCATACTTATCTTCTAACTCAGCTAAAACTGAGTAAAGATTCTCACCCTTATCTATAACAAACGAGGTGTTTGTTTCAGATAAGACTTTTTGATTTAAAGAAATATGGAGCTTTATTTGTAAAAATAAAACTCCAAAGAATATTAGTAAAAGTAAAGCTTTTTTAGCTGTTATTTTCGATCCAATCGACAGCACTCTGAATAGTTGTTATGTTTTCAGCTTCATCATCAGGAATTTCTAGACCAAATTCCTCTTCAAAAGCCATTACAAGCTCAACAGTATCTAAAGAGTCAGCACCTAAATCTTCAACAAATGATGATTCGGATGTCACGTCATCCTTACTTACAGTTAATTGGCTGCAAACAATATCTACAACTTTATCTAATACTTCGCTCATTTTTACTCCTTTGGTAAATTTGTAAAGACATACATTACTTCATAAATAGGCCGCCATCAACTACTAATGTTTGGCCTGTTATATAGTTTGAATGTTCTGAAGACAAAAAGTTCACTAGAGGCACAATATCTTCTACATTTCCTGCCCTTCCAAGTGGTATTTTTTTAATTAGCTCGTCATTTAAAATATCTTCGGTCATTTCTGTAGCAATGAAACCAGGTGCGACTGCATTAACTGTAATATTCCTTGAACCTAACTCTTTTGCCAATGATCTGGTAAAACCATCCATTCCAGCTTTTGAGGCTGAATAATTGGTTTGGCCAGGATTGCCCATAATGCCTGAAATGGAGCTTATATTTATTATCCTTCCCCACCTACGTTTTAACATTCCCTTAGCTACAAGCTTTGTAACCCTGAATGTTCCGGTAAGATTTGTTGTAATAACATCCATCCAATCTTCATCTGACATTCTAAGAAATAAATTGTCCTTCGTTATCCCAGCGTTATTAATGAGAACATCTGGTTCAAATGCATCTACAGCGCTTTGAAAGGAATCTATTGAATCTTTGCTTGATATATCCAAGCTGTGCACAGTTAGTAGATTGTTTTCAAAAGGAAATTTTGAAGAATCACGACATGTCGTGAGCACTTCATGACCTTCATTTAGAAATGACTCAACAATTGCCTTGCCAATTCCCCTGCTTCCACCAGTGATTAAAATCTTTTTATTTTCCATATTTAGATAATAGTTCTTTAAATTTATCAATGTTATCCAAAGAAGCAAATTCACCTGTAACTCTATTTTGTTTTGCAAGCCCAGAAAGCACTTTATTGGGACCAAATTCCAGGTGCATATCAAGTCCATACTTTTTGAGCCTATTCATTGAAGAAACCCATTGAACAGGCTTAGATACTTGATTTGACAAGTTTTCTGCAATTTCAGCAAGAGTTATTGGAACCTTAGCTTGAAAATTTTGAATAATAGGAAAGTCAGGCTTATTTAGACTTATTTCATCCAGTACAAGCTTAAGCTTTGTAGAGGCAATACTCATCAGGCTTGAGTGAGACGGAACTGATACAGCTAAATCAATTACCCTCTTTGCTCCATTTTCTGCAAGGTCATTTTTTACTGACTCTATCTCATCAGCATTACCTGCAATCACAGTTTGTGTTGGTGAATTAAAGTTAACAGCTTCTAAGAATTTAGCTTTTTTGTTAGTTAATATTTTTTGCAGTTCAGAACCATCCAATCCAAGAACAGCAGACATTTTTGTTTTAGTGTCACCTTTGCTTTCAATCATGAATGTAGCTCTGCACTTGATGAACTTGAGTGCATCTTCAAAACTCATGCCACCAGAGCATAGCAAAGCTGAAACTTCACCCAAACTATGGCCAGCAGAAATTTTTGGCATTGGGCAATTATATCTCTCCCAAACTTTAAATAATGCATAGCTCATAAGCATTAAGATTGGCTGAGTATAATATGTATCCGATAATCTTGGATCCTCTGTGAAAATTATAGATTTGAAATCTTCTTTGTAATATTCCTCACCAAACCCTAGTATTTCGTTGAATTCAGGAAACTCCTCAAAATGCTCTTTGAACATTCCAGTATACTGAGACCCTTGGCCAGGGAATAAGAATGAAAAACTCATATGAATTTATTGCTGGATTTCTTCTTCAGGTTCTTTGGTTTTTTTCTTAAGATCTTTAACCAATCTTCCTTTATAAAAACCATCCGCTGACATGTTGTGTCTTAGATGCTTCTCACCTGAAACCGGATCAGTAGACAATGAGTTTGAATTCAGAGCGTCATGTGAACGCCTCATTCCTATTCTACTTCTTGTTTTTTTACTTTTTTGTACAGCCATGAAGTCGCCATTTTAAATCTTTTATTTGATATTGTGAAGCTAATTATAAAATTGTTAAAAGTCTTGTAAGATTAACCTATGATAATTGTTACAGCTGATTCAATACCGGGAAAAAATATAATAACCACAATTGGGCATGTCAAAGGAAGTTCTGCTCGTGCCAGACACGCAGTTGCAGATGTTTTTGCCAGTCTAAAAAATATTGTAGGTGGAGAGGTCTCTGAATACTCCCGCCTCTTACAACAAACAAGAGATCAAGCAATTGAAAGAATGGTTAAAGATGCTGAAAGTAAAGGAGCAAACGCCATAATTGCATTTAGAATACAAAGCAGCACTATCGCCCAAGGTGCATCAGAAGTCGTTGCCTATGGAACTGGCGTATTTATAGAAGACTGAGGCTAGTAAGTGTCTTCCTCTAATTCTAGTGGGCTAGGGCCAAACCTATTATCGTCATAATCACCTTTCCTCAGGAATGTAAGGCAGTAAATAATGACAATTAAATTTCCGAAAGCATCAAGTCGAACCATTGATTCAACTGCTGAAGGGGCAATTGTTACGTAGATATTTATTCCGGAAGCAACCAGATACGGCAATGACCAATAATAGCTTAAATCAAGATCCTGAAGCCTTCGAACAGTAACAGCGAAACCAGGAAGGAATAAAGCTAGAGCCAATACAATTGAAACTACCCTAATTGAAGTCCCAAAATCACTATTTAGTATGAAAGTGGTTGCGTTATCTTCGCTCAATGTAGCCACATATTCCCAATCAACACTGCCAAAAGTAAAAAAGACGGTCACTGTTGATACTAAAAGTGATACTAGAAAGCTAAATAATAGAAAATACCACCACTCTGCTCTACAAGCTCTACCTTTAAAAGTTGAATACTTCTTTATTAACGAAGAATTTACTGCTTGACCAAAATTCATTTTTTGATTGTATGTTTATTTGATGTACACATCAAACTTAATAGATTTTCCTTTAATTTCCAAATTTGGTTTTCTTGCACTTACCGCTCTGCCCTCTTTTTTTACAACTAAGCGCTTGTAATTTACTGTTGCAAACAGATCAAACAACTCATCGCCGTGATCGTCTAAATATATATCTAGAAATGTCATTGTCTTATTTCTGGCCAATTTTTTTTCAGAATTGAACATGGGGTCGATGTAAATAGCGTCATAATGCTCTGTTTGCTCTAGAAAGGCCTTTGAATCCGATTGTCTTACAGTTATTCTTTTTACCGCATCAATAAAATATTTAGTTGGTGGCAAGCATCTAAGCGCTTCTTCAAAAAGTATTGTTAGTCCTTTATTTTGTTCTACATATGTAATATTTGCGCCCAATAGTGCGAGAATAAATGTGTCATGGCCTAGTCCTCCTGTGCAATCGAGGATGTTCAATGAGCTAATATTTTTACCAAATGCCTTTTTTATAAGGTTTTCCGTTTGATATTTC
>VMBT01001030.1_pt1 | contig 15052 bp, 15 predicted proteins | sample 4404301 | NCBI WGS metagenome assembly VMBT01 (sample SAMN12238535, study PRJNA552566) | marine metagenome | isolation source: Coastal seawater | place: USA: coastal Georgia, Sapelo Island | collected 2008-08/2009-08
CCAAGAAATCAAGGGTCGAGCCTAACGGCATGGGAATTAGAGCAGGCAGGTATCAAACATACGGTTATTACAGATAATGCTGCCGGTTATCTTATGCAAAAAGGGGAAGTAGATTGCGTGATTGTAGGTGCTGATCGAATCTCATTAGATGGCCAGGTGGTTAATAAAATTGGCACCTATTTAAAAGCCGTAGTAGCTTATGAAAATAATATCCCCTTTTATGTTGCCGCACCCAAAAGCACGATGGATGCAAAATTTATTAGCGATAATCATCCGTTTGAAATTGAGTATCGTTGTGGAAGCGAGGTGAGTCAAATCACAGGCAAGTTGATGGATGGATCAATGTCTACAGTCTCGCTAACAACCTCTCCCGTTCTTAATCCAGCCTTTGATTTAACGCCCAGTAAATATATATCCAATATTATCTGTGAGGATGGTATCTTTAATCCATCTTCATTAAAGGACTTATTATGAGTGATAAATTAAAAACTCATTTATGTGAAATAGCCATGAATTTAAATGAAAAAGGTTTAAATCATGGCGCTACCGGAAATGTAAGTGTTAGATCAGAATATGGTTTTTATATTACTCCCAGCGGTTTGGCGAATAAAGATTTACATCCAGATGTAATTGTTGAGCTAGATTTTGATGGTAATAAACTTAACCAGGAAAATAATCTTAACCCATCCAGTGAATGGCTTTTCCACAAAGATCTTTTAAAAACAAATTCAGCTATTAACGCAATCGTTCATACCCATTCACCTTATGCCACAGCTATGAGTTTGACCCAAACTAAACTTGACTCTTTTCATTACATGATTGCTGTTGCAGGCGGCCATGATATTCGTTATGCCAAATATGCAATGTTTGGAACCCAAGAATTATCAAATAATATTTTAGAGGCGATGAAAGATCGTAAGGCGTGCATAATCGCAAATCATGGCGTGGTTTGTGCGGGGGTTGATCTTAATGAAGCATCAGATATAGCCGAGGAGGTAGAACACCTTTGTCAGATTTATATCCTAGCGAATCAGGTATCAAAACCCAACCTTTTATCCAAGGAAGATATGAGCGAGGTAATGAATCGTTTTAATGACTACAGTCGATGGAGAAAAAAATAATTATAGATTGTGATCACTCATGCTTTAACGTAAAATTATATTCCGTCAGAAATCTTTTTAAAGCCCTATCATGACCAAATTTGTTTTTGTAACTGGCGGAGTTGTTTCATCTTTGGGTAAAGGTATCTCTGCCGCCAGCCTCGGGGCAATTTTAGAATCTAGAAATCTCACCATAACAATGCTTAAGCTTGATCCATATATTAATGTTGATCCAGGCACCATGAGTCCTTTTCAGCACGGGGAGGTTTTTGTGACTGACGATGGCGCTGAAACTGATTTGGATTTAGGACATTACGAGCGATTTATATCCTCTAAGATGACTAAAAAAAATAATTTCACCACGGGTCAAATTTATGACAGTGTCATTAAAAAAGAGAGGCGTGGGGAGTATCTTGGAAAAACGGTTCAAGTCATACCCCATATTACTGATGAAATTAAACTTCATATAAGAGAGGGCGCAAATAATGCTGATATTGCCATCGTTGAGGTTGGTGGTACGGTTGGTGATATTGAATCATTACCTTTTCTTGAGGCTATTCGTCAGATGGGAGTTGAAGAGGGGCGCGATAACACGTGCTACATTCATTTAACCTTATTACCATGGATTAATACCGCTGGAGAGCTTAAAACCAAACCAACTCAGCACTCTGTAAAGGAATTAAGAGAAATTGGTATTCAACCAGATATCTTATTATGCAGGTCTGAGAGGCCGATTCCAGAAGAAGAAAAACAAAAAATCGCTTTATTTACTAATGTTGACCCTAAAGCTGTAATATCTGCTCTTGATTCTGATTCAATCTATCGAATTCCTGTCATGCTGCATGATCAAAGTATTGATGACATTGTTTGCCATAAACTCAAAATTAAAGCAAAAAAAGCAGATTTGTCGCGCTGGAAAAAAATAACAACCATGCTTGATAAGGCATCTGAGACCATTGATTTAGCCTTTGTTGGTAAATATGTTGATTTAACCGAGTCATATAAGTCATTAACTGAGGCCATCATTCATGCTGGGTTGCATAATAATACGAAGGTGAAAATTCATTTTATTGACTCGGAGGATGTTGAGAAGAATGGCGTTGATAGCCTTAAGGGTATGAATGCAATTTTAATTCCTGGTGGTTTTGGTATTCGTGGTACCGAAGGGAAGATAAGATCAATTCAATTTGCTAGAGAAAATAACATCCCTTTTTTAGGCATCTGTCTCGGAATGCAGCTCGCTGTAGTTGAATTTGCCCGAAATGTTGCAGGTCTAAAGTTAGCCAACAGCACAGAGTTTAATTCTAATACACCTCACCCTGTAATCGGTTTAATAACCGAGTGGCAGGATCAGTCAGGGGAGATTATGAAGCGTGATCAACATTCAGATCTGGGTGGAACGATGAGGTTAGGTGCACAAAAAGCCCCTGTGAAAAAAGGAACACTTGCTTCTAAAATTTATGGTAGCCATGTTAATGAAAGACACCGTCATCGTTATGAGGTGAATAATTTATATGTCAATCAATTAATAAATGCAGGATTGGTTGTATCATCCAGAACGCCTGGGGAGGATCTTTGTGAAATAATTGAGCTAAGAGAGGATAACCATCCATGGTTTTTTGGTTGTCAGTTCCACCCTGAATTTACATCGAACCCTAAAGATAGCCACCCGCTATTTTTATCCTTTATCAAAGCTGCACAAAAGAGGTAAGTTATGAAATTATGTCATTTTAATGCTGGTCTTGATCAACCATTATTCTTAATTGCTGGCCCATGCGTCATTGAATCTGAGCAAATGACAATGGATGTTGCGGGCCAATTAAAAGAAATCACTGATCAATTAAAAATCCCATTTATTTTTAAATCCTCTTTTGACAAAGCTAATCGAAGTTCAAATAAAACATTTCGTGGTTTCGGTATTGATGAAGGCTTAAGAATTTTAGCGGAAGTTAAAAAACAAATTGGTGTTCCCGTGTTGACTGATATTCATACAGAAGATCAGGTAAATGATGTGGCGGCAGTGGTTGATGTGATGCAAACCCCCGCTTTTTTATGCAGGCAAACTGATTTTATAGTTGCTGTTGCTAAATCAGGAAAGCCGGTGAATATCAAAAAAGGACAGTTCCTTGCCCCACAAGATATGAAGCAGGTTGTACAGAAAGCAAAAGATGCCAATGGGGGTTTAGACAATATTATGGTTTGTGAGAGGGGCGTTTCTTTTGGATACAACACCCTTGTTTCAGACATGAGAAGCCTTGCGATTATGCGTGATACGAATTGCCCAGTAGTTTTTGATGCTACCCACTCAGTTCAACAACCTGGTGGGCAGGGGGACCGAAGTGGGGGTCAAAGTGAATTTGTTCCTTTGCTTGCCAGAGCAGCTGTATCAGTAGGTATTTCAGGTATCTTTATGGAGACTCATCCAAATCCCAAAGAAGCTCTATCTGACGGCCCTAATGCGGTTCCATTGGCTAATATGCAAGGTTTGCTTGAGATCCTCAAAGAACTAGACCATACGGTTAAATCAAAAAAAAATATATTCTAGACAGGAAGTAATATGACAACAATTAAAGACATCCAAGGAAGGATGATTATTGATTCAAGGGGTAACCCTACAGTCGAGGCTGATGTAATCCTTGAAGATGGTTCGATTGGACGTGCTGCAGTACCTTCCGGCGCCTCAACAGGTACTAAAGAGGCTATTGAGTTGAGAGATAAAGATAAAAAACAATACCTTGGCAAGGGTGTAAATCAAGCGGTTAAAAATATTAATACAATATTGAAAGACAGTCTCATAGGTCAAGATGCCTCTAATCAAAAAAATATTGATCAGAGGATGATGGATTTGGATGGCACTGACAATAAAAGTAATTTAGGTGCTAATTCAATTTTAGCAATATCAATGGCTGCAGCTCATGCATCAGCAAAGAGTCAAAAACAAAATCTATTTGAATATTTAAGTCCAGATCAAACGTATAGCTTACCTACACCTATGATGAACATTATCAATGGCGGCGCACATGCTGATAATAATGTTGATATTCAGGAGTTTATGATTATCCCAGCAGGTAGACCTTCATTCTCAGAGGCTTTAAGATGCGGTGCCGAGGTGTTCCATGCGTTGCATAAAAATCTTTCCGATAAAGGCCTTGCAACAACCGTGGGTGATGAGGGTGGTTTTGCTCCTAACTTAAATTCAAATGAGGCAGCCATTCAATTAATTATGGAATCGATTTCCATGGCGGGCTATGAACCTGGAAAAGATGTCTATTTAGGACTTGATTGTGCCAGTTCAGAATTTTACAAGGATGGGCGATACTTAATTACATCTGAAAACCAAAGTTTAGACTCGAATGAAATGGCAGATTACTTGGCAAAATGGTGTGAAAAATATCCAATCATTAGTATTGAAGATGGGATGAGTGAGTTTGATTGGGACGGCTGGAAATTACTCACAGATAAAATAGGAAAAAATGTACAGTTGGTGGGGGATGATTTATTTGTCACAAATCCAAAAATTCTTCATGAAGGTATTGCTAAAAGTGTAGCTAATTCAGTACTCATTAAGGTTAATCAAATTGGAACGTTAACTGAAACCTTTGAGACGATTGAAATGGCCAAAAAGGCTAATTACACCGCCGTGATTTCACATCGATCTGGAGAAACCGAGGATACAACGATTGCCGACATTGCTGTGGGAACTAATGCAGGTCAAATTAAAACAGGCTCGATGTCGAGGTCAGACCGCGTTGCCAAATACAACCAACTTTTAAGAATTGAACAGTATTTAGGTAATAATGCAACTTATGCAGGATTGAGTTCTTTCTATCAAATTAATCTTAAGCAATGAGGCTACTCACTCTTCTATTTATTACGCTGATTATCTTAATACAGTATCCTTTGTGGTTTGGTAGAGGAGGTTGGCTAAATGTGTTTGATTTACAAAAAAAATATCAAGCTCAAAGAGCTGTTAACTTGGAACTTGAGCGAGAGAATGATGCACTTCGAGCCGAAGTTAATGATCTTAAAAGAGGAACCGACGCCATTGAGGAGCGAGCTCGTGACGAGCTGGGTATGATTAAGAAGGGCGAGGTTTTTTTTGAGGTCATTACTCCTAAAGAAACTAAATAATTATTCAGCTGCGTGACATACAAGACCAAGACCTTGATTGGCAGGAACTGCTTTATCGATAAGTTTGGGTTTTGGCAAATCTAACTCACTCATAATTTTGACAAACTCCTCCAAACTTTTGTTTGCAAGCCTTGCGTTCGTGAGTTTTTCATCTTTAATCGTTGAAAATTTATTTCCATGATAGTCATGGCCAGGGCAAATAATGGTGCTCTCTGGAAATTTAAAGATTACCTTTGTGATGCTGTTATAAAGTTTTTCTGAGCTGCCACCCTGAAAATCAGTACGTCCACATCCATTAATTAAAAGTGTATCACCAGTAAAGAGATAATTTCTCCATGAGAATGTCATCGACCCTTCTGTGTGTCCTGGTGTATGGTAAGCAATAATTTTTTCATTTTTACCAAAAGTTAATTCTTGTTGATCACTCAGTTGAATTTCGGCTGGGGTGATATTGCAATGAACAGGCGTGGCGGCAATAGCTCCAGTGGCGCGACACAAATTACCCGCTGAGGTTACATGATCAGCGTGGGCATGTGTTTCTATGACATACCTTAAGTTGATTTGATTTTTATTAATAAAATTTAAGTAGTCATTAAGATGGGTATCTACCGGATCAATCATAATGGCTTCTTTAGTCAGCTCATCAAATAGAACGTATGTATAAGTAAATGATGTTTCGTCAAAAAATTGGGTTAAGTCTTTCATAAAGTTCCTAACTAAATAAAGAAGTGAAAATTAATTTAATACCGACTATCAAAATAAGTATGGAGAATACTTTTAGAATTAAGCTTGAATTAATCATTTGGCTAATTTTTTTAACCACCAACATACCTATTAAACTTCCCGCAGCAAAGGGTATACCTTGACTTAAATGCACATCACCTTTTAGAAGGTACAAAATTAAACTTACTGTTGAGATAATGGCAATGACACCAACCGAAGTTGAAGTGATTTGTTTTAAGGGGATATTAGAAAATTTTCTTAATGAAGGGACAATAATAAAACCACCCCCAACACCAAGTAAGCCTGACATAATTCCAGTGATACCCCCTGTAAACATAAGAGAGGCAGCACATTTCCTTGTCCAATGAAGCTTTTCTGTATTAGGGTTCATTTCACAGGGAAAAGTATCAGGGTTAGAATCATTTCTTTGATTTTCATGCAATTTTTTTGAAAAAATATTTTTAAAGGCGATGTATAAGAGGGTTAACCCAAAAAGAGCTTTGATTGGATTCTCAGGAAGTATGTGGCTTAAAAATATTCCCAAAGGTGCTAAGATCGAGCCTGTGATAGCAATTAAAATGGCAGCCTTGTATCTTATATGACCTTGCTTAAATGCAATTGAGCTTCCAATAATTGAGCTTAGGCTGATTGCCATTAAGGAGATTGGAACAGCTTCCTTGATTGAAAAGCCTAACCCATAAATTAATATGGGAATTGAAATGATTGCACCGCCTGATCCAAGCAGACCTAAAATCATCCCAACAAAGAGACCAAAAATAAGAGAAAGGAGAATCATATTTAATCTTGCTTAGGTTTGGCTAACCACTCAATACCTTTGAGCATAAGGTTCCAGTAGAGCCATGGCATCACAACTGCCTTTAAGAACCATGAGAACCTTCTTGCCACGGTTGGATTAAGGGGGAAGGTAGGTAATAATCGTCCACCAAAACCAAATTCAGCCAAGACAACCTTTCCAAGCTCAACAGTAAGGGGGCAGGCACCGTAACCGTCGTATTTTGTGGTCATTTCTCTTAGTTCTTTGGATGCAATTAGGTTATTAGCGACCACAACAATTTGTTTTCTAGCCGCAGCTGCTGTTTTTGCGTTAGGCGAATTAATGACATCACCTACACCAAAGATATTAGGATATTTTTTATGTTGTAAGGTGACTTGATTAACATCTAACCAGCCTGCATCATCAGACAAATTTGAGTCTTTAACAAAAGCAGGTGCTTTTTGTGGAGGGACGACATGCAACATATCAAAATCTTTTTTGATTCGATCTACAGAACCATCCTCTTTTTTGGATTCAAAGTAGGCGACTTTATTTTTTCCGTCCACCTCGACTAAGTTAGAATTAAAGTTAAGGCGGATATCATATCGATTGACATACTCCATCAAGGGTGGAACGAAGTCCGCTACACCAAAAAGAACAGGACCTGCATTGTTAAATTCAACATCAATTAAGCCTAGTTTTTTTTGTTTTTCCCAGTAGCTCGATGATAGGTACATGGCTTTTTGTGGGGCCCCTGCACATTTGATTGGCATGGGCGGTTGTGTAAAGATTGCTTTACCCGTCTTTAAGTTTTTAACTAACTCCCAAGTGTATTGCGCATGTTCAAAATCATAATTTGAGGTCACCCCATTCTTACCTAAGGTCTCTTTGAGGCCTTGAATCGCCTCCCAATCCAATACCAAACCAGGCGCAACGATGAGCTGCACGTAAGGTAACACCCTTTGATCATTGAGAAGTATTTGGTTTTTTTCTGGATCAACTTTTGTAACTGAAGCCCTAATCCAATCAACACCTTTAGGCATCACCTTTGACATTAATCTTTGTGATTTTTTAGCTTGATAGGCACCTGCGCCAACAAGCGTCCATGAGGGTTGATAATAGTGGTATTCATTAGGCTCAACGAGTGCAATCCTTAAAGCTTTTCGTCTCTTAAGTAGACTGGCTGCCACACCAATACCACCGGCTCCACCACCGATGACAACGACATCATAAGCTTCAGTCCAATTGCATGCATCGGCCTGATGTGTTTGGCTTTGATTCTGAATGGCTTCAAACATTTTAATTGCGCGGTTACCCGATCGACAATGACCTAATATAGGCTTAGGGCTTTGATTATAGATATCCTTAAATTGATGAATGTTATCTGGTGTAATGTTGCCAGGGATGACTGGAATGGCAAAATACTCAATACCAAGACTCTTTAATTTTTCTTTTATCTTTAATTGATTCGGCTGTGTATCGGCATCCTCTTCCTCTGGCCTAAAACAGATGACGGTCTTGAAACCCATATCCTGGATCGCTGGCAGATCAGTTTCTTGTATCTGGCCAGTGGTTGCGTATTGATCATTGATTTGATTAATTTGTGTGTCATCTAACATAGAGCATCCTTATTTTGCGTTACAACCAAACATATTTGAGAGTGTAGTCATTAATTCGAGTGCGTTATGGCTTACAATATTATAAAAAACATATTTACCTTCTTTCCTGGTGGAAACTAAACCTTCTTCTCTTAAGATGGTCAATTGTTGAGATAGGGTGGGTTGTGGAATGTTTGTTGATTCGGCTAGTTCCGTCACATTTTTTTCACCCTGACTTAACTGACATAAAAGCATGAGGCGATCTTCGTTTGCCATATTTTTGAGAAGCACGCAGGCTTGATTAGCCGAATTACGAAGGTTTAAGAGGTTTGTTTTTTCCATAACTTTTGACAGATTCATTAAATTGTTATTGATATATTAATTTATATTATATAAAATTACAATATATTTTTTTATATATTATTTGAAAGGTTTTAATGTTTGAAGCGCTTGATTTAGCACGATTTCAGTTTGCATTTGTAGTCAGCTTTCACATCATCTTTCCCGCATTTACCATTGGTCTTGCATCCTATCTAGCTGTGCTCGAGGGGTTGTGGCTTTGGAAGAAAGAGGATCGTTACCTTGAGCTGTTTAGGTACTGGTTGAAAATTTTTGCCGTCGCCTTTGGCATGGGTGTGGTATCGGGGATAGTGATGAGTTATCAGTTCGGAACAAATTGGTCTGTCTTCTCAGATAAAACCGGACCGGTCCTAGGGCCGTTGATGGGTTATGAGGTGCTATCAGCATTCTTTCTTGAGGCAGGATTCCTAGGGATCATGCTCTTTGGTCTAAACAGGGTGGGAAAACAACTACACTTTTTTGCAACCCTCATGGTTGCTTTTGGTACTTTTTTCTCAGCCTTTTGGATCCTATCAGTCAATAGTTGGATGCACACACCTGCAGGTTTTGATATTAATTCGGTTGGACAATTCGTACCCGTTAACTGGTTAGAAATTATTTTTAACCCATCTTTTCCTTATCGCCTTGTTCACATGTTGATGGCGGCTTACCTGACTACCGCTTTTGTTGTTGTGGCTGTAGGGTCCTTTCATTTGGTTAGAAAGAAAAAGGATGCTACCAATGCACAAACCATGACCTCTATGGGGCTATGGATGATTGCGATTGTTGCGCCCTTGCAACTGATAGCAGGTGATATGCATGGACTTAATACACTAGAGCATCAACCAGCTAAAGTGGCTGCCATGGAAGGCCATTATGAAACAAAATCTGGGGCCCCACTTATTTTATTTGGGTTTCCTGATGATGAAAAAGAGCAGGTGAGTTATGAGTTATCTATCCCTAAATTAGGTAGCCTTATTTTGAAGCATGATCCTGATGGGGAGGTTAAAGGTCTTAAGGAATGGCCTAAAGAAGAGAGGCCACCGGCTGAAATCATCTTTTATTCATTTAGGCTGATGGTGGGTATTGGGATGCTGATGATCTTAATTGGCATAGTGAGCCTTTGGCTTCGTTTTAAAAAAAGACTCTTCCATGCCTCATGGTTTCATCGGGCACTTATCTTTTCAGGTCCTTTGGGATTTATAGCCGTTATTGCGGGTTGGGTTACGACCGAGGTTGGAAGGCAGCCTTACACCGTCTACGGCCTCTTAACTACTGCACAATCGGTATCACCTATTGATACCTTGGCAGTAAGTTTATCGCTGCTAACCTTCATCGTCACCTATTTTGTGATTTTTGGGGCAGGTGTTATTTATCTCTTTAGGCAATTTAGCGTTGATCCAGATTCTATTGAGCTATCCAATGAAGAGGTTAAACAGGCTGGCTCGGTAAAAAATATCATCCACTTTGTTGAACGGGTGAGGAGTTAATGTATGACTATTGAGCTTTTATGGGCCATTATTTTAAGCATTGCTATCTTTGCCTACGTTGTCCTGGATGGTTTTGATTTAGGTTTGGGTATCATCTACCCCTTTTTAAAACAAAAAGCTGATCGCGATGTGGCTATGAATACCGTAGCCCCTATTTGGGATGGTAATGAAACGTGGTTGATCTTAGGTGGCGGAGGTCTTTTTGCAGCCTTTCCTTTGGCTTACAGTGTCATCTTACCGGCGCTCTATGCACCGTTAACGGCAATGCTGATTGGTTTAATTTTGCGTGGTGTGGCCTTTGAATTTCGTTGGAAAAATCATGCAGAAAATAATATCTGGGATAAGGCATTTATTTTTGGATCTATCATGGCGACGTTTATGCAGGGAGTGACTTTGGGTGCCTTTTTGCAAGGTATTCATGTGATGGACCGAAGTTATGTTGGAGGATGGTGGGACTGGCTGACGCCTTTTAGTATCTTTGTTGGCTTTTCTCTCGTCATAGGTTATGGACTTTTAGGATCCACATGGCTTAATCTTAAAACAGAAGGCGAATTAAAAATTAGATCCATTAAGCTGTCCAGACGTTTTTTTGTTCTCACCTTAATCGCGATTGGGTTAGTTAGTTTATGGACACCTTTTTTAAATCATGAGTACTTTGATAAATGGTTTTCTTGGCCCTATCTTATCTATGTCCTGCCCGTCCCCTTGCTGGTTGCATTGTGTTCGTTGGGCTTGTATCGATCTCTGAATAGGGGTGATGATTTGAAACCATTTTTATATGCGATTGCGCTTTTTTTACTGTCATTCATCGGTCTTATTATTAGTATCTTCCCGGATATTGTGCCACCCTCCATTACGATATGGGAGGCTGCTGCACCTCAAAAAAGTTTGAATTTTCTTCTTGTAGGCGTCCTCATTTTTCTACCTGTTATCTTTTTGTATACAGGCTATACGTACTGGATTTTTAGGGGTAAGGTGAAAGAAGGTGATCACTACCATTGATTAAAAAAATCATCTCTTTTATTTTAATTTGGACGTTATCGGTAGCAATCCTGTTTTTAGTTTCTATGCTGATCAGGTATGCAATTAGCGCTTAAAAGGATGGTTGCTTTAATTCGATACTATGGCCATCGATTGTAAGCCCCTTATCAGTATGATCTAAAAGCAGCTCAATAAGGAGATCGGTTTTGCCCTCATGAATTACCAAATCCACAATATGACCAATAGCTTGACCATTAAAGTCGATAGGGTCTCCAATTGAAGAATTTAATTCTGCTTGAGCTTTTGCGATAAACATTCTTCTTTTTGGTTTACCAAGGTAGTGGGTTCGAGCCACAATTTCTTGACCGGTGTAACAACCTTTTTTAAAGTTGATGGCATCCATCAAGTCAAGGTTGAGGGATTGCGGAATGAAGGCCTCTTGGGTTGCAGGATAGATGTTAGGGGAGCCACTTAAAATTTCCTCTTGCTTCCAAAGGTTAATATCTTGATTTACTAAAAGCTCTGGATTTTCATGGATGAGTGCCTGGCAGGCATCTTTTAAGCCTACCAGCATGAAGCGACCAACACCTTGTAATTTGATCATGTGGCATTCATTTGAGTTGAGTACGTCAAGATGATTTTTAGGAAGGGCTTCGTTGTTAGAGTTCTTATTCTTATCAAGTAGGCCATAAATTTGAATAGCCTCATCTTGCATAGTTAGTTTTACCTTGGATCGTAAGATATACATGGAAAGTTTTTTATGAATACTTTCCAAAATAGATCTTGGCAGAATGAGAAGGTAACTTTCATTGAATTTTATGATTATAAAAAAGCCGATGAGCCGTCCCTTTGGATTACAAAATCCACTGTAAATGGCATGCTGATTAGTGACCTGATGAATGTCATTGGTTAATTGCCCTTGAAGAAAGGTAGCGGCATCTTCTCCTGAGACCTCAAGGGCAGCATAAGTTTGGTTTAAATTAAAACTTAAAAAATTAGTGAGCATCTTTTCTAAATCTTAATAGATGAAGAACATTCTCAATCGATATGAAGCGAAGCGTAAAAAAGATGAGCGCTAATAGACTTAAAAAGTATCTCAGCTCATAGGCTGATTGATCCCGCCATGCCGCCTTTTGTTTTTCCATGGCGTCTAAAATGGTTTCAACGCTGTCACCTTTGATGTAGTTGCCCTTGATTTCTTGAGCCAATAATTTTAAGTAGTCCTCATCTAGCTTGGATAGGTATCTATCACTCACCCCTGAAGCCACCTTATTATCCCTGGTTCCAAGATTGGATTCTGAAATTTGAGCAATACCAGGCTGCAGAGCGAAGCTATCATTAGACCAATAACCGATGAGCTGATTATTACTATCAAATTTTGGAATGGCTGTCCCTTCATCAGACCCTATACCAACAAAGAGCCAATCTTGCCCACCTTGGAATTGAGAAAGGTCTCGTGTGTTAAAGGTATGAAGCCTGGGAGCCTCTTCGCCGTCAGTAAAAAATACGACTTGAGCGGATTCAGGAAAACTTCTTATCAGCCTTGCAAGGGTAACCATCGATTCCCTTAACCTTGAATTACCGGACCATGTAGAGCGCCAATCAAGATGATCAATGGTGTTATTGATCGAGCTAAAATTATCACAAACCTCTATGGGTGTGTAGGTGGAGGCAACACTTACACCGGCGAACATGCCGATGCTAACCTTTGTTTTGCAAGGTAAACGTTCAACTAGGCGTTGCAATGTTTTTTTAGAATATTCGATCCTTGATATTTTTTGGGCATCCAGACTCATATCAGGGGTATTCATGCTCTGCGATATGTCAACAATAAAAATATAGTTATATATATTTTTTGTGATGGGTACCGATGGATTAAGGATGGCAAGGAGAAGAAATAGTACAGCCAAAAAAAGCAAAATAAAATTAGAGTCTTCTCTAAATTTTCTTAAGAAATTGATCATGGAAGACCTACGGGGATGTTGCCCATGATAAGACCGGGTGAGTCAGATTCACCCACGCCAGGTGTGGGGTCAGGAGGCAACATGGTTAATAGGCGGTCGAGGTTATGCTTGGCGTCCCAATGATACGGATTCGCTTTTAATGATTGCACATAGGCTTTCTTTGCTTGTCTGAACAAGTATTCCGCCTCATCCCTGACATTCATATTAGTTCCGTTGATAATTAAGCCTCGTTTGAAAAAGATATTACCTATGTTGTACTGGATGGATGAGCGCTGGTCGTCGTTCGCCTCCTCTAATAATTTATTAAACAGAATAGTCGATTCTTTAAACATCCCCTTTTTTGCCAGCCAAAAAGCAACCGCAAACCTTGACTCAAAGCTCTGTTTGAAGGTTTCGGTAGATTCTCCTTGGCTAATATCAGCATTAAACTGATTGATACGGTAAAGTTTATAGCCTGTTGAGATGATGATAAAGCTCGTGATAATAACAATGAGAATTGCAAGGTAGGTAATTTTTTTTACTGAAAAAAGATCTGTTAATTTCATTTGTATGATTTTACCTCAAGAAATTTTAAACCAAGCAGAAGGGTGGCTAGTATGAGTGTAATGATTAAAAGCAAGGGCGAATAATTTTTACCTGGAATAAGCTCCATGTAGGTAATCGGTTTTTTTTCTTTTAGATTAATGTCTTGAATTGCTTGCTCAAGGGATTTAGGGTCATCTGCCTCATAGGCCTTAAAGGGGGATCTAAAAGTTTTAAAGTACTGGTAAAGTTCCACTTGAGGCGGAAGGGCCTCCTCATCACTGAATTCACGCTCCTCATCAAAGATGCTGATACCCCCAGGCTGTCTTAAAACAATCCAGTAAAGTCCAATTTGATAACGATCAAACCAATCCTTAATCTTTTGTTGCGTTGGTGCATCAATTCGACCTGCACCATCCGATAATAAAATAATGGCCCTTGATCCAGAGTCAGCAATTCCAGTAAAGAGGGCAGCACTGCTTGTTAATCCAGCACCTATGTTTGTTTGAAATAGAGCATTTCCTGCTGTCGCATTAACGGCAGCTTTAATGGCCTCTTTATTTTGTGTTAAGGGAAGGACATACATGGCGGAATTACTAAAGGTGATGACACCCACCATATCATTCGTTCGTGATTCAAAAAAATCAATAATCAGCCTACTTGCTGCGCCTGATTTTGTTTCACCCGCTTTTTGTTCGCCACCAGAGAAGGGTTCATCCATCGAAGCACTTCGATCTAACACAAGACCAATTTGAGCCCCCTCACCAATTTTCTCAACCTCCTTTTGCTCTGATGTGGGTTGAGCTAGAATGAGGACGATTAGAAAAATAATGATTGAATTTAAAATTTTTAATAAGAAACCTACGATTTGCGAGATGGAGTCATCGGGAATCATCTTGTTCCACGAGTAATAATTTTTATTGGTATGGCTTAAAATAATTGGGGCCAGGGCGAGAGGTATAAGCAATAAAAAAAAGGGGTAGATAAAGTGCATTTACAATCCTTTGATATCAGCTTTATCTACAATTAACTTTCGCTCACTCATGCGGCAGTGTAGTGCAAATTGAATTAACCACTGATAAGTCTTTTCAAGATCTTTTTTTGGATTCTTTTCAAAAAATATTGTGCGTGAAATTTGAAAGAATTGTGTAATCTCTTTTTTAATATTTTTAAATGTTCCGTTTTGTTGGTAGAGCATATGATCATTTTCAAGGAAAAAGGTTTGATCAAGCGTTCTGTCAAAAGCATGATGAAGCGCCTTTAGAAGATCTTCTAAATTATCGTCTGTTGGTTTTTTTCTCTTGAATTGTTGGTAAACACGATTGAAAAATTTATTTTGACGAGGTATCCATGAAAAACGACTGTAGATGTACACCAAGGTAAATAAAGCTACCAGCAAAAACATGAAAGCAATTTTAATTCTTTCATA
>VMBT01001032.1_pt1 | contig 15039 bp, 17 predicted proteins | sample 4404301 | NCBI WGS metagenome assembly VMBT01 (sample SAMN12238535, study PRJNA552566) | marine metagenome | isolation source: Coastal seawater | place: USA: coastal Georgia, Sapelo Island | collected 2008-08/2009-08
AGCTCGAGCACTACCGCTAATGAGCCTTGAGACAACAAAGCCCCTCAAAGCTGAGGGGCTTCTCTTCCTGAAGCCCGGTCGATCTAAGACCGGGCTTTTTTGTGCTCGTGATCGCTCAGAACGGCACTTCTTCTTCGCTGGGCGCGCCGCCACCGAAACCACCGCCGCCAAAGCCGTTGGCTTCAGCGTCACGTTTGGAGCCCAGCAGTTCCAGGCGGTCCACCCGAACCACGGGCTTGCTGCGCTCTTCGCCGCTGTTGCGGTCCGTCCAGCGGTCCAGCTTGAAGCTGCCGATGATCCCCAGTAGGGAGCCCTTGCGGACGTAGTCGGCGGCGACCTGAGCTTGCTTGCCCCAGATCTCCAGGTTGAACCAGTCGGGCTCGTCGTTATTGCTGCGGCGGTTCACCGCGATGGTCAGGTTGGCCACCATGCTGCCGGACTCGAAGTAGCGCACTTCGGGGTCGCGGCCAGCGCGGCCGACCAGGGTGACGGAATTGACGCCCATGGCGTTCTCCTGCGTTTGCGTTGGATCAATGATGCAGTCCCCGGGCGGGGAGCTTCGAGGTGAGAGTTCCACCCTTTGCCCCGGATGTGTCACCACCGCTGCAAAACCCGAGTGGCAGCTAGGTCTTTGAGGGTGTCAGATCGCAGGATCTACCTATGCTTTGAGGGAATGGGGAGACGTCTGTGTTCTTCAAGCGTTTCCAGCTGTCCCGCGACATCGGCATCGATCTCGGGACGGCCAACACCCTGATGTATGTCTCCGGTAAGGGCATCGTCCTGCAGGAGCCCTCCGTGGTGGCGATCGACCTTGAGCGTGGTGTGCCCCTGGCGGTGGGGGATGAGGCGAAGCTGATGTTGGGCCGCACCCCTGGAAATATCCGTGCCGTGCGTCCCCTGCGCGATGGCGTGATCGCTGACTTCGACGCCGCTGAGCAGATGATCAAGACCTTTATTCAGAAAGGGAATGAGGGCCGCGGCATCGTGGCGCCCCGCTTGGTGATCGGCATCCCCAGCGGGGTGACCGGCGTGGAGCGCCGCGCGGTACGCGAAGCGGGCTTAGCGGGCGCCCGCAATGTGCATTTGATTGAGGAGCCCGTGGCCGCGGCCATCGGCGCGGGCCTGCCGGTGACCGAACCCGTCGGCACGATGATTGTCGACATTGGCGGCGGCACCACGGAGGTGGCGGTGCTGTCCCTGGGGGGCACGGTGCTCAGCGAGTCGGTGCGGGTCGCCGGCGATGAGCTGAGCGATTCGATCAGCAACTACCTCAAAAAGGTCCACAACCTGGTGGTGGGGGAGCGCACCGCCGAGGAGATCAAGATCCGGATCGGTTCGGCCTTCCCCGACGACGCCTTCGACGAATCGACGATGGATGTTCGCGGGTTGCATCTGCTCTCGGGTCTGCCCCGCACGATTCCCGTGCGTGCCGGCGATATCCGCGAGGCGATGGCGGAGCCCCTGAACGTGATCGTGGAGGCGGTCAAGCGAACCCTGGAGCGCACGCCGCCGGAGTTGGCGGCCGACATCGTCGACCGGGGGATTGTGCTGGCGGGGGGCGGGGCCTTGGTCCGCGGCATCACCGATCTGATCAGCCATGAGACCGGAATCCTGGTCCACATCGCCGAGGATCCCCTGCTCTGTGTGGTCAACGGCTGCGGTCGTGTGATTGAGGACTACCAGCGCCTCGAGCGGGTGCTCGACACCCCTGACTTCAGCAGGCTGAACGCGTAATGGCCAGTCGACTCCTCCGGGTTCCTTTACTCCAGAAGCTGCTTCAGGCCTGGCCTTGGTGGTTGCTGCTGGCTGTCTTGGCTGGCGTGCGGCTCAGCAAGGGTGCGGGCGTCCTCGATGCCTACGCCCTGTTGAGTCGTCCGTTCTGGCCGGGCCAGGCCCAGTCCGAATGGCTCCGCTCCGCGCAGCAGTTGGATCAGCAGACGCGGCTGCAGCAGTTGGAGAGCGACAACGCCCGCTTGCGGGGTCTGGTTGCCCTGGATCAAGCCAAGGGTGCACGGATCTCGGCTCCGGTGATCTCCCGCCAGGCCTCCGGTTGGTGGCAACAGTTGGAGTTGGGCAAGGGCAGCCTGCAGGGGGTGCGCGCCGGCGCTGCCGTCCTCGCCCCGGGTGGCCTGATTGGCCGGGTCGCCAGCGTCACCCCCAGCACGGCCCGTGTCGCCCTGTTGACCAACAGCACCAGCCGCCTGGGGGTCTGGGTCCCGCGGGTCAAGCGCCATGGCCTGTTGATTGGCGGCGATACACCGCGGCCGCGGCTCCAGTTCCTGGATAAGGACACGGGAGTTCGCCCCGGGGATGTGGTGACCACCTCCCCCGCCAGCACCTTGCTTCCCCCCAATCTCACGGTGGGTGTTGTCCAGAGCGTCGATGAGGAATTGGTCCCGGCCCCCGATGCTGTGGTTCAACTGAGCGCACCGATCGACGCGGTCGATTGGGTGCAGTTGGTGTCCCGTTAGCGATGGCCGGATTGCACCGCCATGGCCTCTGCGTGGCCTCTGCCCTCTCGGTCCCGGCGTTGACCTTGCTCTCCCCGGGCTGGTTGAGCCTCGATGGCATTTCCCCCAGTTGGGCGGTGCTTTGGCTGCTGCCCTGGGCCTTGGTGGATGGGCCCTGGTCCGGGGCGTATGCAGGCTTGGCCTTGGGCTTGCTGCTCGACGGCTTGCATGTCGGTCACGTCACCCAGCTGCCTGCTTTGGTGCTGTTGGGTTGGTGGTGGGGACGCCTGGGCCGGCGGGGTAGTCCGATTGAGCGCAGCTTCAACCTGGGGCTGCTGGCGGCCCTGGGCAGCCTGGTCCTAGGGGGCAGCTTCTTGCTGCAGTGGCAGTTCCAGGGTGTGTTGCCCGAGGGTGGCTTGCAGCTGCTGGCGGCTCAGGCTTTGATCACGGCCTTGCTGGCACCCCTGGTTTGTTCGGTTTTGCTGCTGCGTTGGCGACAACTGCTCTCCGCACGGGGATGAAGACGCCCAAACGGTTGGCCTCGGGGCTGCTGGCGGCTGCGGCGCTCACGGGGGTGCTGGCGGCTTGCGCCCCCGCTCGGCGGCAGACCTCCGATCGCATTCCAATCCAGTTCTGGACCTTGGATCTGGCCCCCAAGTTCAACGACTACCTCAACGGAGTCATTGCCCGCTGGGAGCAGCAAAACCCTGGCTATGACGTGGTTTGGACCGATGTCCCCTGGGGATCGGTCGAGAGGAAGCTGCTGGCGGCGGTGTTTGCGCGCACGGCTCCTGATGTGGTGAATCTGAACCCGCTCTTCGCGGCCAACTTGGCCAGCAAAGGCGGCTTGCAGCCCCTCGAGCCCCTGTTGCCCCAGGGCGCTGCCGAGACCTATCTGCCGCTGATCTGGCAAGCGGGCCAAAGTGCCGATCCCGATGGTCAGCTGCAGCAGTTCGCCATCCCTTGGTATCTGACGGCCCGGATCACCCTGGCCAACAGCCAGCTGCTGAGTCAGGCCGGCTACGACGCGCCGCCGCGCACCTGGGCTGAGGTGCCGGCCTACGCCGAAGCCGTCAAGCGCCGCACGGGGCGCTATGCCCTGTTTGTCACCGTCGTTCCTGAGGACTCCGCGGAGTTACTCGAGTCCCTGGTGCAGATGGGGGTGACGCTGCTGGATCAGCGCCAGCGGGCGGCCTTCAACACGCCGGCGGGCCGGCGGGCCTTTGCGTTCTGGAGCGATCTCTATCGCCGCGGCCTGCTGCCCCGGGAGGTGGTCAGCCAGGGCTACCGGCGCGCGATTGAGCTCTACCAAAGCGGTGAGTTGGCCCAGGTGGGCAGCGGGGCGGAGTTCCTGCGCAGCATCCAGACCAATGCGCCCCAGGTGGCCGCGGCCACCCGTCCCTACCCGCCCCTGACCGGTGCCAATGGCGCCGCCAATGTGGCGGTGATGACCCTGGCGATTCCCCGCCAAAGCAAGGTGGCCGGGCCGGCGACCCGCTTCGCCCTGTTTCTGACCGATGCCAATAACCAAGCCCGTTTTGCCGAGCAGGCACGGGTGCTGCCCTCGTCCACCGGTGCCTTGCGGCAGGTGGAACAAGTCCTGGCGGATGAGCAACCGTCGACTCAGGCGGAGCAGCTGGTGCGGCAGGCCCGTTTGCTCTCGGCCCAAACCCTGAGTTCAGCTCGGGTGCTGGTGCCGGCCAGCCCTGGGGTGAAGCGGCTGCAGGCCATCGTCTACACCCAGCTGCAGCGGGCGATGTTGGGCCAGATCAGCAGTGATGCGGCCTTGGCTGAGGCGGAGCGTCAGTGGAACGCCTATGCCGCAGGACGCTGGCCCTAGGTCGACCTGGAGAAAACCTTAAGACTGGCGCTGCATAGCTCAGCTGGCCGGCAAAAGGCTATCGCCAAGAGAGGTCTGAGAGTTAACGTTGCGCTTCTTCACGCTGTGTAGTGCATGCCGCTCGACGAGCAGCAACGACAGAGTGATGCCTCTTCTGTCGAGGCTTCGTCAGAGCAGCGCGCCACCGTGATGGTGGTGGATGACGAGCCGGCCGTGCGTCGGGTGCTCGTCATGCGTCTCCAGCTGGCCGGCTATCAGGTGGTCTGCGCTGAAGACGGTGAGGAAGCGCTCGCCCTCTTCCACAAAGAGCAGCCCGACCTGGTGGTGCTCGACGTGATGCTCCCGAAGCTGGATGGCTTCGCGGTCTGCCGGCGCCTGCGGGCGGAGTCCTGCGTGCCGATCATTTTTCTCTCGGCCCTGGATGCCATCGCCGAGCGGGTCGCCGGCTTGGATCTGGGGGCGGACGACTATCTGCCGAAACCCTTCAGCCCCAAGGAGTTGGAGGCTCGGATCGCCACGATCCTGCGCCGCGTTGGCCGCGGTTCGGCCACCAACGAGCCCCGGGATGTTCCCGCGGGTCAGGGCGTTCTGCGCGTCGGCGACCTGGTGGTGGACACCAATCGCCGCCAGGTCACCCGTGATGGTGAGCGCATTGGTTTGACCTACACCGAATTCAGCCTGCTGGAACTGCTGTTCCGTGAGCCTGGCCGGGTCGTTCCCCGCGCTGAGATCCTTGAGCAGCTCTGGGGCTATCCGCCCCGCCGTGCCGCCGATCTGCGGGTTGTGGACGTCTATGTGGCCCGTCTGCGCGGCAAGCTCGAGCCCGACCCGCGCAACCCCGAGCTGATCCTGACCGTTCGCGGCACCGGTTACGCCTCCCAGCGCATGGGCGAGAACGCCCCGATGGCGGCCGCCAGCTGATCCTGCAGGATGGCCGAACGCTGATTGATTCGGTCCTTTGTCTGAGCTGCGCGAGACCCGCCTCGAGAAAGGCAAGGCCCTAGCGGAGTTGGGCCAGGGTCCCTATGCCCTGCGCTTTGAGCCCAGTCACCGCACCGCAGAGCTCCAGCAGGCCCATGCGGACTTGCCGAATGGCGAGGAGCGGGATGTCTCCGTCTCCGTCGCCGGTCGAGTGATGACGCGCCGGGTGATGGGCAAGCTCGCCTTCTTCACCCTGGCGGATGAAACGGGCCCGATTCAGCTGTTCATTGAGAAGGCCACCCTCGGAGACGACTTCGGTCACCTCACTTCCTTGGTCGATGCCGGTGACCTGATTGGTGTCACGGGCAGCTTGCGCCGCACCGATCGCGGTGAACTGTCGGTGAAGGTGAAGAGCTGGCAGATGCTCAGCAAGAGCCTGCAGCCCCTGCCGGACAAGTGGCATGGTCTGGCCGACGTGGAGAAGCGCTATCGCCAGCGCTATCTCGATCTGATCGTTTCCCCGGACACCCGGGAAACCTTCCGCCGGCGTGCGATTGCGGTCAGCTCGATCCGCCGTTGGCTCGATGAGCGGGGCTTCCTTGAGATTGAAACCCCCGTGCTCCAAAGCGTGCCGGGTGGTGCCGATGCCCGTCCCTTCGAAACCCACCACAACGCCCTGGATCTGCCGCTGACCCTGCGGATTGCCACCGAGCTGCACCTCAAGCGCCTGGTGGTGGGCGGCTTTGAGCGGGTCTATGAGCTGGGCCGGATTTTCCGCAACGAAGGCATCAGCACCCGGCACAACCCTGAGTTCACCTCGATTGAGGTGTATCAGGCCTACGCCGATTACAACGACATGATGGATCTCACGGAGCAGTTGATTGCTCACGTGTGCCAGCAGGTCTGCGGCACGACCCGCATCAGCTATCAGGGCACGGAGATCGACCTCACGCCCCCCTGGCGCCGGGCGACGATGCACGAGCTGGTGCTCGATGCGACGGGCCTCGACTTCAGCAGCTTTGGCAGCCGGGCTGAGGCGGCGGCGGCGATGCAGGCCCAGGGTTTGGCGGTGCCGGAACTGGCGGACTCGGTGGGACGTCTGCTGGTGGAAGCCTTCGATCAGAAGGTCGAGAGCACCCTGATCCAGCCCACCTTTGTGATCGATTACCCGGTGGAGAACTCCCCGTTGGCGCGGGCCCACCGCAGCAAGCCGGGTCTGGTGGAGCGCTTTGAGCTGTTCATCGTTGGCCGCGAAACCGCCAACGCCTTCAGCGAGTTGATCGATCCGGTCGATCAGCGCCAACGGCTGGAAGCGCAGATGGCCCGCAAGGCCGCCGGCGACGACGAAGCCCAGGAGGTGGATGAGGACTTCATCAATGCCCTGGAGGTGGGCATGCCCCCCACGGGCGGTCTGGGCATTGGCATCGACCGGCTGGTGATGCTGCTCACCGACAGCCCCTCGATCCGGGATGTCATCGCCTTCCCACTGCTGCGTCCTGAGGCGCGATCCGGCGCTGCGTCGCCTGCAATGGGATAATCGAACCTAGTAGGCAATCTCCCCCAGTCGGGGGCCCGAGATTCGATGAGTGGCGAACGCGTCGGCTTCCGCTTTAAGCATGCAGATGCTGTGGTGAAGCGCAATCCCCAGGGCCGCTCCCGCCGGGGCTGGGTGATGGAGCCGGTCGAGCAAACCACCAGCCGCGGCACCAAGATGCCCGCCTATCGGATCCGTTGGCGCGATAGCGAGCGCCCCGAGATCGTCCTGCAGCACATGCTGATTGCCGATCCCGACCCCACTCCGCCGCCCGAGGGCGTGAGCCTGGTTCCCCCTGAACCGAAGAAGTGATCTTGAAAGGCCCCGCTTCAGGGGCCTTTTTCATGCCCAGCCCTTGAGGCGATAGAGCGCTAGGCCCAGGTGTTCCTTGAGGGCCACGCTGCTCAGATAGAGCGCTCCCGCATCGGGCAGGAGGTCTTGAACCACTGATCCTGGGGTCGGACTCCCCAAGCGTTGCCGTTCCGGCAGCAAGAAATCACAGGCCACTGGAATCACCTGTAGGCCGCTGCGCCGCTCAAAGGTCGCCAGAGAACGGGGCATGTGAAAGGCGCTGGTCACCAGGAGGACCTGGCTCCAGCCCCGTTGCTTGGCCAACTGGCCGATGTCGCGGGCTTCCTCGGCGGTGGTTTTGGAAAGGGGATTGGGCACGATGCGCTGGCTGGGGACCCCCAGTTCTTCAGCGAGGGCCTTGGCGGAGAAGGCTTCAGCGGGTGCGGGATCTGCTGCGGTGAAGCTGATCTGGGCGCCGCTGGTGACCAGGGTCTGGGCTTTCCCCTGCCGCATCAGCCGCACTCCCGTCAGCAGACGATCGCCTCCTTCACTGACTTCCACGCCGCGCCTGGGCGGCAGGGCCGGCTTGAGGCCACCCCCCAACACGACAACGGCATCGGCGTTGGGGATCGTCTTGGGTGTCAGTGCCGCGGCCCGTTCCTCCAATCCCCAGATCAATTGCCGACTGGTGATCGGCATGGCAAACAGCCAGACCATCGCGATCCCGATGGCCCCAAGCGCACGGCTGAGTCTTGGCCGGCGCCTGCTTCCCAGGCCGGCGAGCTGGAGCAGCAGGCCCAGGCCCAAGGGATAGACCAGCAGCGGCAGCAGCTTGGAGAGCAGAAACCCCATCAGAGCCCCTGCCGCCGGCGCAGCTCTTCGAGGGCCTGCTCAGTCTCAAAGCGGGCCCAGGCCGCATCCAGGTTGTCGCTGGGACTGGGGGCGGGTCTTGGTTGGGCTTGGGCCGGGCGCTGCTGCAGTTCCTGGCCAATGGCTTCGAGGCGCTGCCAGTGGCCCCGTCCCTGCTGCATCAGCCCATCCAGGTGATCCTGCGCGCGCTTCGCCAGGTCATGGGCACCAGCGGCTTGTGCCCGTTGCGTGCGCCCTTGCCACTGCTTGATCTCCGCTGCGAGTTCCAGCAGGGTCCGCCGCAGTTGGGCGGCCTCGCTGAGCAGCTCCTCCCGTAGCCGTGCGCTTTGCTCGGGATGGGACCTCAGGAAGGCCTCGAGCTGCTGCTCGAGCTTGTCTTCGAGCTCATCCCACCAGGACCAGGAACTCACGCCGAGGGAGGACGGGTGATCAGCGGGGCTTCGATCTCCTCCTGCAGAGGGGTGATTGCCGCTTCCCGCGAGCGCAGCAGCAGTTGGGTGAGGCGGGCAATGGCGCCCTCTCCGAGGTTCTGGGTGGTCAGTTGCTCAAAGGCCTCGCCGTAGAGCTCCTCGAGTTGGGCAATCAGGTTTTCCCGCAGTTCCCGGGACGCTCGCCGCTGATCTTCCCTCGCCATCGCAGTTCCGTGAGGGCGTTCAGTCTGCCTGCTTCAGCAGGTGCAGCGACAGGTCGCCGCGGGGATCGCTCCAGCGGGCTTCGCTGCTCCAGCCGGCCCGGGCGGCGAGGTCCAGGAAGGCCTCTGGGCTGTACTTGTGGCTGGTTTCGGTGACGAGGGCTTCGCCCGCCGCAAAGTGCCAGCTGCGGCCGCAGGCCTGCACCGTTTGCTCCCGCTGGCTGATCAGGGCCATCTCGATGTGGCTGGCTTCAGGCACCCAGCGGGCCTGGTAGCGGAACTGGTCCAGGTCGAAATCGCAGTCCAGATCGCGATTCAGCCGTTGGAGCAGGTTGAGCGCGAAGCGGGCCGAGATCCCTGCTGCGTCGTCGTAGGCCGCCTCCAGCCGTTCGGTGGCTTTCGGTTGATCGATGCCGATCAGCAGGGTTCCACGGGGACCGAGTAGCCGCCGAAATTGCCGCAAGAGCGCTTCGGCGGCAGCGGTGGTGAAGTTCCCGAGGGAGCTGCCTGGGAAAAAGCCCAGGCGCCGTTGCGTTTTCAGCAGGGGATGGCTCGGCAGCTGCTCCAGTTGGCTGTAGTCGCAGCAGATGCCCAACATCGGCACGCCGGGATGGTCCCCTTGCAGGCGCCGGCAGGCCGTGGCCAGATGGTCGGCACTGATGTCCAGGGCGACGTAGGCCGGCTGCTCCAGCGCCTGCAGCAGTGGCCCCACCTTGCGGGCGCTGCCGGCTCCGAACTCCACCAGGGTGCCCTCGCCGAGGGCCGCGGCCATCGCCTGAGCCTGGTCTTCGAGCAGGGCTGTCTCGGTCTTGGTCAGGCTGTATTCCGGCTGCTGGCAAATCAGGTCGAATAGCCGCGATCCCTCTGCGTCGTAGAGGAACCAGGCGGGCAATTGCTTGGGGGTTTGGCTTAGGCCCTCGATCACCAGCTGGCGCATGTCCGCGGCGGCGGGATGCAGATCGAGCAGTTCCGGGACGCCGCTGCGTTGCAGGGTGCTGGTCATGGCTGCACCCCCTTCGCCAGGCGAATTCCGCTGGCCATCCAGCGGCTGTGGGGTGGATAGAAGTTGCGGTAGCTCAGACGCTCGTGTCCGGCCGGGGTCAAAAAGCAGCTGCCCCGCAGCACGAACTGTGAGCTCATGAATTTGCCGTTGTACTCACCAATGGCCCCAGCGGCAGGCGCAAAGCCGGGATAGGGCCGGTAGGGGCTGCCCGTCCACTGCCAGAGGCAGCCGAAGACCTGGGCCAGCTGGTCGTTGGTGGCCGCCAGCTCCCATTCGGCCTCTTCGGGCAAGCGGGCCCCGGCCCAGCGGGCGTAGGCATCGGCCTCGAACCAACTGATGTGCCGCACTGGGGCATCGGGATGGCGCGGCCTGCGGCCCGCGAGGCTGAATTCCCATTCGCCCCGCCAGTAGCGCGGAGCTTGCCAGCCCCGGTCCTGCACCAGGGCCCAGCCTTCACTCATCCAGAGGTCGGCGCGCTTGTAGCCCCCGTCGGCGATGAAGGCGGCGTACTCGGCATTGCTCACCAGCCGTTGGCTGATGGCAAAGGGCTCCAGCCAGACCCGGTGGCGGGGGGCTTCGTTGTCGAAGTGAAAGTGCCCCGAGGCCGGATCGAGGCCGATCTCCACGAGGCCTCCCTCGAAGTGTTGCCAGCCCCCTGGCCCCGGGTTGGCCCAGCTGGCCTCGTAGTCCGCTTCGGGTTCGGCGATTGCTTCAGGTTCCAGGGGATTGCGGCTGAAGCCATCCAGCAGATCCATCAGCAGCAGCTCCTGGTGCTGCTGCTCGTGCTGCAGCCCCAGTTCCACGAGTGCAGCCGGCAGGTGATCCAGCTCGGCCATCAGCGCAGCGGTGACGCGTTGGCGCCAGGCCAGCACCTCAGCGATGGAAGGCCTGGTCAGGAGGCCACGCTCCGGTCTGGCGTGCCGTTCGCCCACCGATTCGTAGTAGCTGTTGAACAGGTAGCGCCAGCGGCTATCGGCGCAGTCGTAGCCCTCCAGCTGGCTCAGCAGGAACTCTTCAAAGAACCAGGTGGTGTGGGCGAGGTGCCACTTCGCTGGGCTCGCGTCGGGCATCCCCTGCAGGCAGAGGTCCTCCGGTTGCAAGCCCGCGATCAGTTGCTCGGTCGCCCGGCGGATTTCCTGCAGACGCGGCAAGACTGCGGCAGCTGAGGTCGTCACCATTCCATCGGCTTCCGCTGAGCGGACCCTAGAAGCTCAACCTTGCTGCATCAACGCTTCTACGATCGCCGTAACGCAGAAATGGGCATGGGCGCCAGCACTCCGGGGATTGCATCCGGCTTCGTCGGTGCGGTGGGCCAGACCCCGCTCATTCGTCTGAATGCCCTCAGTGCTCTGACCGGTTGCGAGATCCTCGGCAAGGCCGAGTTCATGAACCCCGGTGGCTCCGTCAAGGACCGGGCCGCGCTGGGGATCTTGTTGGAGGCCGAAGAGCAGGGCCTGCTCAAGCCCGGCGGCACCGTGGTGGAAGGGACGGCGGGCAACACCGGTATCGGCCTGACGCACCTCTGCAATGCCCGCGGGTACCGGGCGGTGATCGTGATTCCCGAGACCCAATCGGCTGAAAAGATTGGCCTCTTGCGCAGCCTGGGGGCTGAGGTGCGCACGGTTCCGGCTGTGCCCTACAAGGACCCGAACAACTACGTCCGCCTCTCAGGCCGCATTGCCGAAGAGATTCCCGGCGCGGTTTGGGCGAATCAGTTCGACAACCTCGCCAACCGCCGCGCCCACTACAAGACCACTGGACCAGAGATCTGGGAGCAAACCGGCGGCAAGGTGGATGCCTGGGTGGCGGCAACCGGCACCGGTGGCACCTATGCCGGCGTGGCGCTTTATCTGAAGGAGAAAAAGCCCCAGCTGCGCTGTGTCTTGGCTGATCCCCACGGCAGCGCCCTCTACAGCTGGGCCACCAGTGGCGAGCTCAGCAGCGAGGGCAACTCGATCACCGAGGGCATTGGCAACAGTCGCGTGACCGCGAACCTGGAGGGGGCTCCGGTGGATGACGCGGTCCGCATCCACGACCAAGACGCCCTTCAAACGATCTACGACCTGCTCTGGCAGGAGGGCCTGTTCCTCGGCGGCTCCGTCGGCATCAATGTGGCGGCGGCCGTCGAGACAGCACGTCGCATGGGGCCCGGACACACCATCGTCACGGTCCTCTGCGACAGCGGCGATCGCTATCGGTCACGGCTTTATGACGGTGAGTGGCTGAAGGGCAAAGGTCTGGAGCAACCTGAGCGCGCGGCCTGATCCACATTGGTGGAAGACGATCCGAGGTTGGAGCCAGGGGCGCTGATCGGCGGTCGCTATCGACTCGAGCGCTCCCTTGCGGAGAACCGCTGGCTGGCCAGTGATCAAGCGGCAGCCGATGCGTCGGTGCACCTTCTCCATCTGAGCGGGCTGAGCGATGACCAGCGGGAGGAGTGGAGCAAGCGCTGGCTTCAGCTGCAGGGGGTCCTCCATCCCCAGCTGCCTCGCTTTGCCGATCTGATCAGCAGCGATGGGGAGCTCTGGCTGCCGCGCCCGTGGCAGGAGGGGGAGTCGTTTCAGGCCTTGCTGGAGGGTGGACAGACCTTCGACGTCCCAGAGGTTTTGGAGCTGTTACGGCAGCTCTTGTCACTGATGGCTTTGCTGCATAGCCATCGCCTCTCCTGCGGGGACTGGTCGCCATCCCAACTCCTGAGGCGATCGGCGGATGGGCTGCCCGTCCCCCTGGCCCTGGAGCAGCCAGCCCCATGGGATCCCCAGCGGGATTTGCTGGCTCTCGGCGAGTGCGCCCAAGCCTTGCTGGGTGCTGAGGCCGCGGCGGCCTTGGCATCGATTGGGCCCCTGCAGGCCTTGAGTAGCGATCGGCCTGAGCTGCGTTTCCCTTCAGCGGCGGCTGCTCTGGCGGCTTTTCAACACTTCACTCCCGCATTACCTGCTCCAATCCCGCTGGTTAAGCACTCCACCCCATCGCGGAGGCGCAAGCGGCAGCAGGAGCAGGACGCGGAAGGACGGCTTTGGCCGGTGGTGGTTGCGCTGGTGCTCGCTGCCTTGGTGGGGACCGCCTTGGGTTGGTTGGTCTTGAGCCGGGGGAAGGTCACTAGCCCAATGGCGCTTCCCAGCTTTCGGCTCCGCTCGAGCTTGCCGGCGGCGGAGATCAATCAGCGGGAGCAGTTGCTCAATCGCCTGCGGGCCCTGCAGGTGGATCGCCGCTGGTTCCTGAAGTTGGTGGACGCCAGCTTTCTGGAGCGTGGCGGCCGGCTGCCATCGGATAGCCAGGCGGATGCACCCCTGCGCATGGTGTGGAGTGAACTGGCTGAGGATTGGCTGAGCCGCGTGGAGCAGTTGCCGCTGCCCTTGCGGCCGCGCTTGGGCAATCTCACCGCCACCGATTGGAATCGCCGTCAGCAGGGCCTCGTGGCTCAGGGACTCAGCCCGGAGGTGGTCCAGAAGCTGGTCTCTGGGAGCGCGCTCAACCTGCTGAACGGTTCCCAGGCTGCCGAGATCCCCGCGGAGCCCTTTCGGCAGCTTTGGTATGCCGCCGCTGAACAAGCCCTGGGCAACCTGCAGATCGAGCTGATCGAGGGGAAGCGCAACAGCACCAAGACCGTCTCTGCCTGGGTGCCAGCTGGGGGTGCCCGGGTGTTCCCGATTCAGGTTCCGCCTGGCAGTCGCTTGGTCCTTGGCGTGAGGGGATCGGCCTTGATGCAGATGAGCGTCTTCGCCGCCGATGGACAGCTGCTGGAGGCGCGGGGACCACTGCGGGTGGTGAGCCTTGGGGAGGTCAAACGCTCCCCGGTTCAGGTCCTGATCAGCAACGACGGCTTGTCCTCGGCGAGCTTGACGCTCTCCTTGCGGGTTGACCCGAATCAGTAGCGGGCGATGGCTTTCTTGGCGTCCTTGATGTCCTGCTTGCGCCGCTCCTCCTGACGCTTGTCATGGAGCTTGCGGCCCTTGCCCAGGCCGATGGTGGCTTTGATCCAGGAGCCCTTGAGGTGGATGTTGAGGGGAATCAGGGTGAGGCCCTTCTGATCGACGGCGATGCGCAGTTTGTCGATCTCTCTGCGGTGGGCCAGCAGCCGGCGGGTCCGGAGGGGCTCGTGGTTGAAGTAGGCGCCGGCGTGGGTGTGGGGGGAGATGTGGACGTTGTGCAGTTGCAGCTGTCCCTTGCGGATCAGGCAGAAGCCATCCCGCAGGTTGACCTGCCCAGCCCGGATGGACTTGACCTCGGTGCCCATCAGCTCGACCCCGCATTCGAGGGTTTCGAGGATTTCGTACTGGTGCCGCGCAAAGCGGTTGTCCGCCAGCAATTTGTTGGCGGCGTCCCGAAGGGCCTTGGCGTTCTTTTTGCCCCCGCCCTTAGCCATGGCGCCGCGATCTCAATCCAGTGACCCTAGGGATGGATCCGCTGGCCGGTGGTCGTCCGCTGCCGATACCCTCGGGCGATGGCCATCGTTTCTTCGGGATCAACAGCGCCGCGTCAGCCGGCCCCGAGGTTGGTGGATCCTGCCGTCAGTGAGCAAGAGAAGCCGCTCCAGCGCGAGGATTCCCTCAGGCCCAAGCAGTTAGCCGATTACATCGGCCAAAGCGAGCTCAAGCAGGTTCTCGGGATTGCGATTGAGGCCACCCGCGCCCGCGACGAAGCCCTGGATCACGTGCTGCTCTACGGCCCTCCGGGTCTGGGCAAGACCACCATGGCGATGGTCCTGGCCGAGGAGTTGGGGGTGCGGTGCCGCATCACCAGTGCGCCTGCCCTCGAGCGTCCCCGCGACATCGTTGGCTTGCTGGTGAATCTCCAGCCCCGGGAGCTGCTGTTCATCGACGAGATTCACCGCCTGACGCGGGTCGCCGAAGAACTGCTCTACCCGGCGATGGAGGACTTTCGCCTGGATCTCACGGTCGGCAAGGGCACGACGGCCCGGACCCGCACGATTCCCTTGGCCCCCTTCACCTTGGTGGGGGCGACGACGCGGGCGGGTTCCTTGAGTTCACCCCTGCGGGATCGCTTCGGTCTGATCCAGCGGCTGGAGTTCTACGGACTGGAGGATCTGCAGGCGATCGTGCAGCGGGCGGCCGGTTTGCTGCAACTCGACTTGGCGGAAGAAGCGGCCCTCGAGGTGGCCCGCCGCTGCCGGGGCACCCCGCGCATCGCCAACCGTCTGCTGCGGCGGGTGCGTGATGTGGCGTCTGTCGGCGGCCATGCGCGGGTGAGCGCTGAGCTGGTGCAGCAGGCCTTGAGCCTGCACCGGGTGGATGGCCGCGGCTTGGATGCCAGCGACCGGCGGCTGCTGGATCTGCTCCACAGCGGCTATGGCGGTGGCCCGGTGGGTCTCGACACCCTCGCGGCCGGACTGGGCGAAGACCCCGTCACCCTCGAATCGGTGGTGGAACCATTCCTGTTGCAGCAGGGGCTGCTGCAGCGCACCCCGCGCGGTCGCGTGATCACCCAGGCGGGCATTGATCATCTTCAGGATCAGGCGGCATGACAGCGCTTCTCTCC
>VMBT01001033.1_pt1 | contig 15034 bp, 19 predicted proteins | sample 4404301 | NCBI WGS metagenome assembly VMBT01 (sample SAMN12238535, study PRJNA552566) | marine metagenome | isolation source: Coastal seawater | place: USA: coastal Georgia, Sapelo Island | collected 2008-08/2009-08
ACTGTTCCTTTAATCTCTTCATATTTTTCATCCATATAAGAGCTCATAGTCTCTTTATCGATTAAAACTTTAAGATCTTTATTTAAGCCTTTGATGTTTTCTATTGTAACTTTCATAATATTTTAATGGTAGGGCGAAAAGGACTCGAACCTTCACATCCGAAAATATTGGTTCCTAAGACCAACGCGTCTACCAATTCCGCCATCGCCCCACAAATTACGAGGTTTTATATATTATTGAAACTATTTGTCCAATGACAATTAAAGAAAAAATAACTATTTATCTGTTGTAATTTATATTAATTTTAAAAATATGATAATTTCACCTTGTATTAGCATCTGTAAAACTGATCCAACCACAGGATACTGTTATGGCTGTGGACGAAATAATGAAGAGAAAAAGACTTGGAAACTTGAAGAAACTACTGATGATTGGAAATCAAATAATTTAGAAGCGATAAAAAAAAGACTTAGTGGCTGGCAACTAGAAAGTTTTAAAGAGTCTTATGAATATAAAATTAATAATGGAATGTCCCTTTTTAAAAAGAATTTAAAAAATGAGTAAATCAACAATTGTAATTATAATTTATATTATCGGGTTAGTTTTTGGGGCTTTGGTCCTAGATATCTGGAGTGCCAATACTAGTCCTAAAGCTTTATTAGGTATAGGTTGGACTGCATTATTGCTAATTGGATTATTTTTTGCTGAAAAAAATGAAAAAAAATAATTCTATAAGATTTTTTTTTACAATTCTTTTTATTTTTTTTTCTTTTAGCAATTTAAAAGCAGAAATTATTATATTAAGCTCATGTGATAATAGTAAAGATGGTTTTCTAAAAAATGAATATATTTTAGATTTAGAAAAATCATTAATGACAAGGAATTATGTTTATAATTCAAAAACTTTTAAAAAATATAGAGTTACTGACTTAACTGTTAAAAAAGAAAATACTTTATCAAGATTTATATACCAAGAAGATAACAAAATTTTAACTGATAAAGTTGGCTACCCTCAATTTTATACCCAATTATTATTTGAAATAGATAACCCGAATATTATGATAAAAACTGTTATCAATAATGAAGAAGGTATTTCCCATATGTCCAAATGTAAAAAAATCGAAAGATTTGAGAAAGAAAGTTAATTTTTCTTTTTATTTTTTTTTGAAGAATTTTTATTCTTAGTATTAAATCTACTATTCGTAATACTGCTACGATGTTTAGCGTAAGCTTGTTTTTGAGCTTGTTTCATAGCTTTTTTGGAAGACATAATAAATTATACTAGTATTCTATTTCAATTGTATCAATAACTTTAAAATCTTTGCTTGAAATTACTATCTCTCCTGAGGATGGTGCATAATTTAAACTTTCTGAAATAACCACATAATGTGTAACAAAAACTAAATTTTTATTTTCATTCCAATTACTAATAAATGTTTTGAGTTTTTTCATTTGTGGATCTTTATTTTTAGCAAATTGAGAACTAAAAAATGAATTTAAAAAACTCTTTGTTTCGAAATTATTAAAAGCTATTGATGCTGTTTCTTTACATCGACACCATTCACTTGAATAAACTTTACTGATTGGAATATTGTTTTCCTTAAAGTAAGTCCCTATTTTTTTAGCCTGGTTTCGACCAGAATTGCTTAAATTTCTTTGTGTTTTACAATCCTTAATATCAAAATTTTTTGGGTCCCCTCCGCCAGGGGCATAAGCGTGTCTTATAAAGATTAGATTTCCACCTCTTTTAAGTTCATTAATTATATTTTGATTTGAATCTGCTTTAATTGGCGAATTAATAGATATAAATATTATTAATAAAAATTTTAAAAATTTCATTAATGAGCATTAAATTTAAAAGTTTAAATAAAACAATAATTAAATGTAAAAAATGTCCAAGATTAGTAAAATTCATTAAAAAAATTTCTACTGAAAAAAGAAAGCAAAATATCAAAGAAACTTATTGGGGAAAACCAGTTACTGGATTTGGTGATTATCAAGCAAAAATCTTAATATTAGGTCTTGCCCCTGCAGCTCATGGAGGGACAAGAACAGGAAGAGCTTTTACGGGTGATAAATCTGGAGAATTTTTATTTAAATGTTTACATAAAGCTAAAATAGCTAACCAATCATTATCAGAAAATTTAAAGGACGGCCTTAAATTAAATTCCACCTATATAACAAACATACTAAAATGTGTACCACCTGGTGACAAACCACTTAAAGAAGAGTTAAATAATTGTTCTAATTATTTTAATTCTGAAATTTCAAATTTAAAAAAATTAAAAGTTATAATTACTTTGGGAAAAGTTGCTTTTGAAAATTGTCTAAAATTTTATAAAAAAAAATATAATCTAAATAAGAAAATACACTTTAAACATGGAAAATCATATGTTTTACCAGACAATATCATTTTAATTCCTGCTTATCATCCAAGTCCTAGAAATGTTAATACAAAATTAATATCTTTAAAAATGATGACAAATTTATTTAAGAAAGTGAAAAAGTTATCTACAATTTAATACTATCACAAAAATAAGGTTTAAAATTATCAAATATTATCTGTGGAACCTTAACTGGTTTACCCTTCTCATTGACAAAAACTAAATGAATTTGAGACTCGGCAATTACATCATCCCCTTTAGTTATAATTTGATTCATAAAAAAGGATGTTTTAGTGACTGATTTAATAAAAGATCTAATGGTTAATTCATCTTCTAAATATGCTGATTTTTTATATTCTATATTGCATGATTTGACGATTATAAGTGCGCCAAACTTATCTTTTATTTGAAGATTGCTTAAACCAATAGTTGATAAAGCCTCCGTTCTTGCTCTTTCTAAATACTTTAAATAATTAGCATAATAGACAACGCCACCAGCATCTGTATCTTCATAATAAACTTTTACATTATGATAAAAATTTTCATGCATTTTAAAATTCTATCAAAAAAATTAATATTTTAATACAAACTAAGATATAAATAATTAATGAAAATTTATATCATCTGGCTCATAGGGGTAATAATTTGGAATTTTGGATTTCCTAATGCAACCCCTACTGCAGATGTTATTGTTGCAGTTCTTTTATCTTTCTTGAGTATGGGTTTAAAAAAATGGTTAAAATTTAATTAATCAGCAGAAAAATAAATATTTTGATAGTAAGCTATAGCTTTTAATTTTGAATTATCAGTATCTGACATAATTGCTAAACCGTCCAATTCATCTACATCTAGATTATGAAATTTTTTAAAGTCTTCTTTCACATTTGCTTTAACAGTAATCCACTCGTTTAAATTTTCTTTTGTTGAAGCTAAAACATTATCAATTGATTTTTTTGTATATGGACTTGGAGAATTAAAGCCAACATCATTATTACTAGAAAACACATAATTTATAGCTCTATTTGATAATGGAGTTGCTCCAGTTTTTTTTATAGCAAAAACTCTAGCTGCAAAATCGTGCCCTTTTTTTGTATTTTCTTTAATGCCATCTAAGCTTTTTTCTATTTTCCAAGTAATATTTATTATAGGTGTTTTGTTTAAATCAATTACAACTTTCTTTCCAAGTCCCGATGCAGCATTATCTGCTACTGCTTTTAAATAATTTCCATTATCATTTGAACCAACTGAATACTCTGTTTTATTATCAGCACCCCTAACTTTTCTTACTTCTAGATTAGAGAGTTCTGCCTCTGTAAATTCAAATACTTTTACCTCATTTGCAGCACTTATTGATGTTAAAAAAAGAAATAGAGATAAAAAATTTATCAGTACATTCATAAGTTAAACTTTAAGTTTATTTTAAAAAAATCATTTATGGTAACAAAATAATTTTTGGTGCAACGCATGTCCCATTATGGATTTGTTTGAATGCATTACCACCATTTTTTAATTCTCTAAATTCTATCCAGTCTAATGGACCAATATCTTTATTTGCAAGTATATTTAAAGTTTGTTCAAAATCTTTATTAGTATAACAATAAGTGCCAATAACAGTCACTTCTTGAAGTGTCATTTTTCTAAAGTTAAAAGTACCTGCTGGTTGGGTAAGGCCTATGTGAATTATAGACCCACCTGGTTTAACAACGTCTATTGCTTGTTGTCTTGAAACTTCTAAACCAACAGTATCAAAGACAATATCAAAATTATTGCTTTTGATTTCTTTATCATTTGGAGATACAAAATTTGCATCAAGATATTTAGAACATTCAGTAAGTCTTAGTTTATTTGGGTCAGATAAAACTATATTTTTATTGCCTTTAATTTTTGACAATATCAAACCACATAGCAAACCTATTGCTCCTCCACCTTGAATTAATGTCTTGCATTCAGATAATGGTTTTTTTAAATATTGTTCGCCAATTAAAACTGCATGTAAAGAAACTGCTGTTGGTTCAGCAACTGGTGCTTCATTTTTATCTAATCCATTTGGAATTTCATAAATATTTTGATCAGGGGTTGAAACAAATTCAGCAAAAACTCCTTGTCTTTCTATGGGTCTATTCATTCCTAATATTATTCGATTTGGACACAAATGTTCTCTTCCACTCGTGCAATACTCACATTTTCCACAAGTAATTAATGGATTTAAAACAACATCTTTGCCTTTAAATTTTCCATTTTGAACCTGACCACTTACTTCATGACCTAAAATTAATGGTGGTACTCTTCTTTCATCATGACCGTGGTATGCGTGCATATCAGATCCGCATATACCTGAGGCATGAACTTTTAAAATACTTTCACCACTTACTTCGGATGGATTAACTTCATCTCTATAAACCAATTCTTGTGTTCCAGTATATACTAAAGCTTTCATGTTATTTTTTTGCTAAAAGATAATATGTCAATGATGAAATAAATGCACCAATTATCCAAGCATAAGATTGTAAAAACATTAAATTAATATTCCAAATTGTTGACGATGAAAAGATAAAGCCAATGACTAAAGAGTATACTGCTTTTATATGCCATCCATTTGAAAAGTAATAAACACTTTCAGCGTCTGCTAAATAAATATCTTTATTACTAATGTTTTTATCTTTGATTAAATAATAATCAGCAACCATTAAACCAAATATAGGTCCAAAAAAAGAACCCAGTGTATCCACAAATGATAAAATTCCAATTTGGCTTAAAACTGTTAACCAGAAAATACCAATAAAAAAACCAATTACTGAAATAGTATAACTAGCACTTTTTAATGTTAAATTTTTTGGAGAAAAATTAATAAGCGAATACTGTGAAGGTATAAAATTAGCAACTAAGTTAGTTGAGGCTGAAGCAACAATAATAAAAAAAAGTGCAATTATTGTTATTTGTATATCGTCAAACTTACCAATTATATCGGTTGGATTGGTAAATATTCGATCTAAATCTTCAAATTTTTGATTTAAAAAAGTATCAGAACCAACAACTATAAAAACTGCAAAAAAAGAAAATATTATTAAATTTAAAATTAAACTTAAATTACCTTTTTTTAAATCATCCTCACTTTTTACATGTCGTGAAAAATCTCCAAAACTAATTATGATAATAGAAAAATATGCAAATATCGTACCCGCAACAGTTAGAATTGGAGCTACATTATCTGAATTAAGGAAATTTTTAAAATCTAAAATACTTATAAACGCATTAGCTGTCATTTTCACATCACTTAACAAAACGGTAAAGAAAAAAAGTAATATCCCAGCATAGACAATAATTGCTGAATAATTAACTAGTTTCTTATTAAATTGAGCGCCCACACTAAACATTAAAGTTTGAAAAATAATTACAATTATAAATGAAACCCAATCAATAATATTCAGACCAAGCAAAAAAATTAAAAATATTTCCTGATCTAAAAGAGTATTATCTACTGAGAAAATTATAATTCTAATTAGATATCCAATTATTTTTGATAAAAAATATGTTTGAACCCCAAACATAAAAATACCAACTATACTTCTAATCAATCCAAAGAATTCTGCTCCTTTGAACCCTAAGGAAGATCTTAATAAAACAGAAAAAGGTAGTCCATATTTTTGAGATGGTTTTCCAATTAAATTTGCGAAAAAATAAACTAATATTGAACCTAGTATAGTTCCAAAAAAAACTACAAATGTGCTTAAGCTATAAATCGTATAAAGTGATGCTATTAGAGAAAATCCTATGATACTTTGAACATTTACACCCCAAAAGCAAAAAAGATCCTTCCAATTCCATGTTTTATAATTTGGGTTAACTGTTACAAGATCCCAATTAGAAAGAGAGTATTTAACTTTTGGCTGATTCACTAAAAATTATATTAAACTAATAATTTCTACTGTCCATAAAGATAGGCTGGTAACCATAATGCGATTTTTGGAAACATAATAATTAATATCAAGCCAATTACTTGAATGACCATAAACTGCATCATTCCATAATAAATATCTTTTAAATCCCATTCTGGAACCACACCTTTTAAAAAATATGCTGATAAGGCAACCGGGGGAGACAGCCAGGCCGTCTGGAGATTGACCGCCACCAAAATTGCAAACCAAGTTAAATTAAACCCTAACGCCTCAACTAAAGGTAAGATTATTGGAATGATAATCATTACGATTGGAACCCATTCTAATGGCCATCCTAATAAAAAGATTATCACCATAATTAAAGCTAGAATTAAATACTTATTCATTTCAAGACCTAATAAAAAGTCTGTAAGTAACATTGGTGTTCCTAATCTAGAAAAAACGGCTCCAAAAAAGTTTGAAGCAGCAACCAAGACCATGATTAATGCTGAAATTTCTAAAGTTTTAACTAAAGCATCTTGTAATTTTTTAAATGTTAATTTTTTATAGGCCAAAGCTAAAAGCAAAGATCCCATTGCCCCACAACCAGCAGCCTCTGTTGGAGTTGCAAACCCAAAAAGAATACTTCCTAATGCTGCAAACACTAATGCAGCAGGTGGAACCAATCCTAAAAAGAATTCAATCCAAACAGCTTTCATACTTGTTGCTCTAAGTTCAGGTGGCAATACAGGTCCAAGACTTGGATCAATCCAACATCTAATTGTGGTGTATGCAGCGTAAAGTGTTGCAAGTAAAATTCCTGGAATAATTGCAGCTGCAAATAAATCTGTTACTGGGATTTCCATAATAGGTCCCATCACAACAAGCATAATACTTGGGGGGATTAAAATTCCTAGAGTACCGCCAGCAGTAATAGTTCCTGCAGCAAGTCTTACATTGTAACCAGATCTATTCATTGATTTAGCTGCCATGATACCTAAGATGGTAACTGAGGCTCCAACAATTCCTGTAGCAGCAGCAAATACTACTGAGACAAATAATACTGCGTAATATAATGAGCCTCTGACTTTAGCTAACATTAGTTGGAATGCTGAAAATAATCTTTCCATCAATCCAGCTTGTTCCATCATAATTCCCATAAAGACAAAGAGTGGGACAGCGGCCAAGGTTTGCTCGGTCATGACCATCGAAAACTGCAAGGTCATTAAATAAAATACTAGTTTTCCAAAGCCTAAGTACCCAAATACAAATCCTAAAAAAATTAAAGTAAAGGAAATTGGAAACCCAACAAAAATCGAGAACAACATTACTCCAATTAAAATAAAACCTAAAACAGCTGGATCTATAAATTCAGCTAACATTTATTCTTCCTCTCCTGGCCACACGCCTTTTGTTGCAGCCCAATAACTTTTAAATAACTCTGAAACACCCTGTACGATTAAAAAAACTATACCAAACCACAATGAAGCTTTAATCGGCCACATATAAGGCATCCATGCAGTATCCATTCCTCTTTCGCCTCTCATAATTGATTCTTGGACAAATCCAGTCGTCATATAAAGAAAGACGATTAAACCTGGGAAATAAAACAGTAAGTACAACCAAAAATCTATTGTACCTTGTGTTTTTGTTTTGAAATTTCTATATAAAAAATCTGCTCTAATATGAACACCCTTAGATAAAGCATATCCTGCACCAAGCATAAATAAAGCCCCATACATAAATCTACTCATGTCATAAGCCCACATTGTAGGGGCGGTAAATAGTTTTCTTGCTAAAACTTCATAGGTCATTGCTAAAATTAGTGGAACGGTAATCCAACAAACTATGTTGCCGACCCACTTGCTAAATAAATCTATGTTAGTAATTGAAGCTGCCATCCATTTAGGCATATTTTTTGGCATTGGTCCTGACCCACCTCTTCTCTCAGCTATCATTTCATCTGAAATATCAAGCTTCATAGGTTTTACGGATTTTGTTTTGGACTTAATTTTTTTTGGCATCTTAAAAATTATTTTGAATTAAAAACAAAGCGGACAATAAATTGCCCGCTCTGTTAAAGTTTTTAGATACTATTTTAATGTTGCTGCGTGAGCCATACCTAGCTTCGCATTAGACATTTGAGCTCCAGACCAGAATGGTACTGCGATATCAGCAAAGTCTTTTTGAGATTGCCATACTTTAGCAAAGAATGGGTTTTTAGCCGCATTAGTTTCTAAAGATTTTTTCGCTGCAGCCATATACGCTGGGAAGTAGTCAGCTGGAGTATCATGTAAAATTACACCATGTTTTCCAGTTAACTCAGCAAGAGCTTTTCCGTTTTCGTATATTCTGTAACTCATTGATTTTGATAGAGATGCATTCGCAGCAACTTCTAAAGCTTTCTTCTCAATAGCAGACATTTTTTTGTATTTGCTACCATTTAAATAGAAGTCAGCATTTACTACTACTTGGTGAAGACCTTGTAGGTAGTAATGTTTTAGAACTTTCTGGAAACCGAATGTCATGTCAGGCTTTGGACAACACCATTCAGCTGCATCAATTGTTCCTGCTTCAAGAGCTGGTAGAATATCTCCACCACCCATTGCAACAGAAGCTACACCAATATCTTTATAAGTTTGTCCTGGAATTCCTGGAGGAGTTCTGAACTTATACTTTCTAAAGTCAGCCATATCTTTAATTGGTTTTGGAAACCAACCTAAAGCTTCAGGTCCAACTGGTTGAATCATAAATCCTTTTATGTCTCTTCCCATTTCTTTCCAAAGTTGGTCGTATAATTCTTTACCACCACCATATTGGAACCAAGATAAGAAAGCTAAGTTATCAATACCAACACCTGCACCTGCTACTGGCGAACCAAATAACATAGCTGCTGGGTGATCACCTGACCAATAGTGAGTCCAAGCGAAACCACAATCGATAAGACCTTTATCAACTGCATCTAAAGTTTCCTTAACACCTACTACTGCTCCAGCTGGCATAATTTCAAACTTAAGTGAACCTTGTGTTAATTCAGAAACTGTGTCAGTGAAATCTTTTAACATTTTCACTTCATCAGCTTTTGCACTAATTACAGTTTGGCACTTAAGAGTTTGTGCAGAATTTGCTCCTGTAACTGTCATGACAGTTAAAAGAAGAGTTCCTACAACTAATGATATGATTTTTTTCATATTGTATTTTCCCTCTCTGTGTTTTTTTATAAAAAAAGTACCCTCTCAAACTTTTAAAAGTTAAACAAGGGTTAATATTGATTTATTAAGCAATTTTTAAGTAAATTTGTTATTATATAAAAATTTTTAACTTATAAAGGTTCTAATTTAATGGATAACTTTGATTTCATAATTCTTGGAGCAGGTTCAGCGGGTTGTGTACTTGCTAACAGATTATCTGAAAATCCTGATCACAAAGTTTTACTATTAGAAGCTGGCGGCAAAGATAATTACCCATGGATACATATTCCTGTTGGATATTTTAAAACCATGCACAATCCTAATACTGATTGGTGTTATCGAACAGAACCAGATGAAAGTATGAATAATATTTCTATAAGATATCCAAGAGGTAAAACTCTAGGTGGCAGCTCTTCAATTAATGGATTACTTTATATAAGGGGTCAACATCGTGATTATGATCTTTGGAGACAATCAGGAAATACAGGTTGGGGTTGGGATGATATTTTGCCCTATTTCATAAAAGCAGAAAATCAAGAGAGAGGAGAAAGTGAATTTCATGGGGTTGGTGGACCTTTATCAGTTTCAGATCAAAGAATACATCTTCCTCTATTAGACGAGTTTCAAAATGCAGCTGAAGAATTTGGAATTCCCAAAACAAAAGATTTTAATACTGGTGATAACCATGGATGTGGTTATTTTCAAGTAACTCAAAAAGATGGTTTTAGATGTAGTACTTCCGTTGGTTATTTAAATCCAATTAAACATAGAAAAAATTTAAAAATTATTACGAATGCTCATGTTAAAAAAATTAATTTTAAAGATAAAACTGCTGAGGAAGTGGAATTTTGGGAAGGTGATGAATTAAAAAAAGTAAAAGCTAATAGAGAAATTATTCTTTCGTCTGGTGCTATTGGATCTCCTCAAATATTACAAGTCTCGGGAATAGGAAATTCTGAAAAATTAAAAAACTTAGGTATTGAAACAGTTAAAGATTTAAAGGGAGTTGGTGAAAATTTACATGACCATTTAATGCTGAGACCTATTTATAAAATAAATGGAATAAAATCACTGAACAAAAAAATTAATAGTTTATTTGGAAATTTAATGATTGGACTTGAATACGTATTCAAAAGATCTGGTCCAATGACAATGGGGGCAAGTCAGCTTTGTATGTTTGCTAAAAGTGATCCATCACTTGAGCTTCCAGATTTACAATGGCATGTTCAGCCAATGAGTATGGATACATTAGGTGCAACTAAAAATCATGATTTTCATGCATTTACCCCTACTGTTTCAAATATAAGACCTACTAGTAGAGGTCATGTAAGTATTGTTGATAAAGACTCTAGAACTTATGCAAAAATAAAACAAAACTATCTGTCAACAGACCATGATCGAATGGTTGCTGCAAGAGGTCTTAAATTAACAAGGAAAATTGTTTTAGAGTCTGAAACTTTTAAAAAGTACTCACCTGAAGAATATAGACCAGGGATAAACATTAATGATGATGAAGAATTAGTCAAAGAAGCATCAAATTATGCACAAACTATTTTTCATCCTGTTGGCACTTGCAAAATGGGCCAAGATGATATGGCAGTTGTTGATGAAAAATTAAGAGTTAAAGGAATAAAAAATCTTAGAGTAATAGATGCATCTATTATGCCCAACATAACTTCTGGTAACACTAATGCACCAACAATAATGATTGCAGAAAAAGGTGCAGATATGATACTAGAGCACTAAATGTTTGCAGAATTATTCACACCAGAGCAATTAACAATTTTAGGACAAATCATTTTCATAGATTTAGTTTTAGCTGGTGATAATGCGATTATTATTGGAATGGTTGCTTCAAAATTTCCAGTGGAACAAAGAAAAAAAGTAATTTTTTGGGGTATTGGTGGAGCTGTAGTTTTAAGAATTATCTTAACTATGCTTACTGCATACTTGTTGCAGATTACTGGCTTAAGGTTGATTGGAGGATTATTACTGCTTTATATTGTCTACAAACTCTATGTTGATGTAATTAAAGGACAGTCAGACGAAGAAGATATAAAAGTCGACAATTCTAGCTTCTTAAAAGCTATATGGACAGTTCTATTGGCTGATTTTACAATGAGTTTAGATAACGTGTTAGGTGTAGCGGGTGCAGCTGGTGATCATTATGGATTATTAATTTTTGGATTGGCTTTATCAATTGTTTTAATGGCTACAGCAGCTAATTTAATCTCAGGTTGGATTAAAAAATACAAATGGATAGCATGGGCAGGATTACTAGCAATATTAGTGGTTGCAGTAGAGTTGATTTACACAGATATTAAAATAATATTTCTATAATGTATTTACAAAAAATTAATTTAAAAAATAAATACGCTTTAGTTACTGGTGCAGGTAAAGGATTAGGGAAAGCTTGTTCTATTGCTTTGGCAGAAGCTGGAGCTACAGTTATAGCACTTAGCAGAACTCCATCTGATCTTGATAAATTAGAAAAACAAATCAAAAAAATTAAAGGAAAAATTATTAAAGTTCCATGTGATGTAATGAATTACGAAGATTTAAAAGAAAAAATTAATAAAATTAAAATTATTGATATTCTAGTGAATAATGCAGGAACTAATATCCCAGAACCATTTGAAAAAATTAAACAAAAAAGCATGAACTACTTAGTTGACCTTAATCTTAAAGCTGCATTTAACGTAGCTCAACTTGTTGTTAAAAAAATGTTAAAAAATAAAAAAAGACCAGGTTCAATTGTGAACATGTCCTCTCAACTAGGTCATGTAGGTATGAGTGGTCGAAACGTATATAATATGACTAAATTTGGTATTGAGGGTCTTACCAAAGGTATGGGTGTTGAGTTAGCAAAAAAAAATATAAGAGTAAATACTGTGGCGCCAACTTTTGTAGAAACTCCAATGGTTAAAAACTTTTTTAAAAATAAGAAATTTAAGAAACTCGCTTTAGGCAATATTCCGTTGGGAAAAGCTGCAACAGAGAGTGATATAGCAACAACTGTTTGCTTTTTAGCTTCTTCAGCCTCGTCAATGATCACAGGTACATCAATAGTAATAGATGGCGGATGGACAGCTCAATAATTTATAGACTCTTATTAGTTTTATTCATTTTTACATTTTCGCAAGTACAAGCAATAGAATTTCAAGGTAATTTTACTCAAGGGCATTTTATTTTAGGTAAAACCGATCCTAAAGCACAAATTAAAGTTGGTAAAAAAGAAGTAAAAGTATCTGAAGATGGTTTTTTTGTTTTTGGAATTGATAGAGATAGAAAATTTGATTTAACATTTACTAAAATTTTAAATGGAAAAAAATCAATAATTACTAAAAAAGTTTTAAAGAGAGAATATAATATCCAAAGAATTGATGGACTTGCTGAAAGCAAGGTAACACCACCTGAGTCAGTTTATAAAAGAATTAAAAAAGAAAATAATGCTATTGGTGAAGCTAGAGCTATCAACTCTGATCTAATTTATTTTAAAGAAAAATTTATTATGCCAGTAGAAGGAATTATTAGTGGTGTCTATGGTAGCCAAAGAATATTAAATGGTAAACCAAGATGGCCTCATTACGGTATTGATATAGCTGCAAAACAAGGAACAATGATAAAGTCTTCTGGAACTGGTGTTGTTACAATGGCTGAAGATGATTTATATTATACAGGTGGCACAATTATAATGGATCATGGTCATGGTATTTCAACAATATATTCTCACCTTGAAAATGTTTTAGTGTCAGTTGGAGATAGAATAAATCAAGGCGATATAATAGGTACTGTTGGTTCAACAGGAAGATCAACTGGACCTCATCTTGACTTTCGAATTAATTGGTTTCAAACAAGACTTGATCCTATGTCGGTATTAAAATAAAAAAGTCTAATGAAAAAAACATTAAAAGATAAACTTTCAGATAAATTAGTTAACGCCTTTTTAAAAAATAAAATTATTACAGCCTTACCCAAAAGATTTACGAAAAAACTTGTAGATGCTGATAAATTTAGAAAACTATGTGAAAGCAAAATTAAAGAACCTATTATTGGTTACAAAGCAGGAGGAACAGGAATTCCACTTTTAAAAAAATTAAAAGAAAAAGAACCTTTTTACGCATCAGTTTATAAAAGAAATTTTTTAAAAAGTGGCAAACGGGTTAAGATAAATAAATCAACTTTGGGTATTGAACTTGAAGTTTGTTATTTAATTAAAAAGTCTTTTTTTACATCAAAGGGATCAATTACAAACAAAAATGTTACAAAATTCATATCTCATATGGCGCCGTGCATAGAAGTTGTTGGCTATAGACAAAAAAGAAAAGGAATTACTTCTTTTGGTGATTTAAGTAGTGATTTTGGGGGAAATGTTAAGTTTTTAATCGGGCAAAAGAAAAAATATATGAAAATAAATATTGGCAATTTAAAAGCAAACATTTCAAATAAAAAAGTTAATCAAAATGTTAATGGAAATACTAATGCGGTATACATTAACCCACTTAACTCTTTAAGATTTGTTCTAAATAAAGTTAAAAAAGATAAAGTTGATTTAGGTAAAGATTTTTATGTATTCACAGGTTCTACTGTAGGTGTAGTTCCTATTCTTGGAAAAGGTTTATATACTGGTAAAATTGATAAATTAGGATCAGTAAAAGCAATTATTTCTTAATGGCGCTTCATTTTAGTAAAGAAGAATTTTCTAAAAGAAAACAAGATGTTTTAAAATCTATGAAAGAGCAAAAATTAGATGCTCTTTTAATGTTTAGACAAGAGTCGATGTATTGGCTTACTGGTTACGATACATTTGGATATGTTTTTTTTCAAACTTTAGTCTTAGATCAAAAAGGAAATATAGTTTTATTAACTCGTGCACCTGACCTAAGACAGGCGCAAAATACTTCCAATATTCAAGATATAAGAATTTGGGTGGATAAAGATGGAATAAACCCAACGGATGATCTTAAGATAATTTTAGATGAACTTGATCTTAAAAATAAAAATGTTGGCATTGAATATGAAGCTTATGGAATGACAGGACGTAATGCTTTAAAATTAAATAAATCTCTAGAAAATTATTGTAAAGTTGAAGATCAATCTGAACTGATTACAAAATTAAGAGTTATAAAATCTAATGAAGAATTGGTTTATGTAAAACAAGCTGCTGAGCTGGCAGATAGAGCTTTAGATGAGGCTTGGAAATATGCAAAAGCTGGAGCTAATGAAGCAAAAATTTTAGCTGAAATGCAAAGAGCTGTTCTTGAAGGTGGCGGAGATTATCCCGCTAATGAATATATTATAGGCTCAGGTGATAATGCTTTACTTTGCAGATACCAAGCTGAAAAAAGAAACTTATCAAACACAGATCAATTAAGTCTAGAATGGGCTGGTACTTATAAACATTACCACTCTGCAATGTTTAGAACTATTCCTATAGGAAAAGCTGACCCCAAACATATAAAAATGCATGAAGCTTGTGTTGAAGCTTTAACCAACTGTGTAAACACTTTGTTTCCTGGAAAAACTGCTGGCGAAGTTTTTGATGCTCATGCAAAAACATTTGATGATTTAGGATTTAATAAAG
>VMBT01001036.1_pt1 | contig 15011 bp, 25 predicted proteins | sample 4404301 | NCBI WGS metagenome assembly VMBT01 (sample SAMN12238535, study PRJNA552566) | marine metagenome | isolation source: Coastal seawater | place: USA: coastal Georgia, Sapelo Island | collected 2008-08/2009-08
GGCTTTCCGACTCGTTCCTTTTTTCCGAGTTTTACGGTTCTCAATCTCGACCTTCCGGCATTAGTGCTTGATTTTCGCGTTATAATAACCTATTGCCGCCACGCCTAAGCACCAAACCTTATTATATTGGATACTTCCTATACTAAGCTTTGTGATTTCATTTTCTGAAGCGCCCGAAACCTTTAAATAACCATTTTTTTGCCGATTTCTTACATAATGTCATATCTATGACACGCCCCCCCAGATTTGCGATTTTGCCGTTATTTAAACCTACCGCTGATTCTCAAAAAAAACCACTCGGCGATACCTTTATATATAACCCTGCCCTTGACGTTTGACATACCAAATTGTAAATTTGAAAACTTTTTGTTAGGCTAGCCTACCGTATTACCAAATTCCCATAAAATCGTAAAAGGCATTTTTTTGGGTTTTTATTTACTTGTTCTAGGCGTGAATTGGGGGATTTTATGTCTTTTGACATATCATTCTCTCCGAAAAAATGGGAATTTGGCGATACGTTTATATGTTAGTTTATCCTATTAGTAGTATGGCTAACTTTATGATAGAGACACGCCCTGACAGAGATCAATATCATACGAGTACACGTACAAGGATAGAATACCTCACAGGCAAGGAATGCGGACAATGTGGGGAATCTAGGATAAAAGCCATGCTCAGGCAGAAAGACGGTACAATATCATGCTATAATTGCAAGAAACATAATAAAGTCTACGCCTACGAAACTTCGGGGATTATGCATAAAAACACACGAATGCATTATGATGAGATATCTGCATTGGGCGCAAGATGTTTTAATACAAATGGAGAAGGAAGAAGATGTTGTGAAATGCGCCCAAAGGCTTTACAGGTAATCACATACAAAGGTCAGAGATTATTGTTATGTAGAAATTGTGACAAATATAATAAGAGCCATCTCTATGAATCATATGGGTATATATTGCCTTCATAATGTTACTTAAATATGTTATATTATATACCATAATATAGATGTCCGAGTTTTACACAGATGAATATATGCGTATATTGGCAAATGATGGATTTCAAACAAATTACTCTCAGGAACAAAAATTTGGATTTAATACTGATATAAATGGAACATTTGAAGATATATGGTCTACAGGTGGTAATATTACATTTCTGACTTCTGCAAGTACCATAACTGTAACAAGTACAGGAAATGACACAGTAGGTGGCACAGGTGCTAGATATATCAGAATAGAGGGATTGGATAATGATTACAAACAAATAACAGAAAGAGTAGAATTAGACAGCACAACCCCGCAGGTAACTTCACAATCATTCCTAAGAATAAACAGAGCATATGTTCAAGAAGTAGGAACATTAGGAGAAAATGAAAATCTAATATCAATGACCGCAACTACAGGTGGATCAGTACAGGCTGATATTGAGGCAGGATCAGGACAAACTGAGAAAACACAATATACGGTACCGGCAGGTTATAAGGCATATATTTATCAGTGGATTATGTCCGCAGGTAAAGGAGAAGACTTTGAAGGCGAATTGAAATTTAGAATTCCAAATGAATCATGGAGAATAGCACATAGGGTTTTTTTGTATGAACAACCTACACATCAATCAGTAGATGTAAGAATACCAGAAAAATCAGATATAAGAATTCAAGTAAAATCAGTGACAGGACTAAACAATGCTGTAATATCATCTTATAAATTTTTATTGTTGAGGGAAGCATATCTATGATACTTGTTGGTTTAACTTGGCTGACAAGGGTTTGGCTACCTTAAAAGAGTTGGATTATTCTCGGCGTTAACCGGGCTTAGTTCATGGGGTTTACACCCCCATTATTAATTTAGAAATAATTCTTGAGTAACATTTATATAACTAAACCACCTTATACTTTATAATGACCAACATATCAGAATTCGATACAAAAAGCAATTCTATATCACTTGCAAAAATAGATGGTAAACCATTTACTATTACAGGTGTAGAAAGATCAGATTACGAAGAAGGTTCAGGCGACAATAGAACTAGCACCGCAGGTGTTAAAATTACTGTTAAAGAGGACTTTGATGGCGTAAATGTTCTTCATACTACAAGAACTGCTATTGTATCAAAACTAACATCAGAAGCAGTTTTAAATGCATTAGAGACAGGTACAATCGGTCCCGTTAAATGTATTAAAGCCAAATCATCAAATGGCAAAGACTACTTCAAACTCGTTGACGCATAAGCGTCTTCTTTTTTTTTACTTCTAGTATATTGTATATTCATAGACATTCTCATGTTACAATGCCCAATATGTAAATCTAAAGTATTGAATAACTCAGATTATTCTGTCCACATGAATAAAATGCATAGAGGTAATGCTTATGGAACAATCTCGGAATACGAAGATTTATATAAGCAAGGAGATAATAAGAAACAATGTCACAACAAACAATGCAAAAACAAGAAATGTGGACACTCTCATGGGTAAACAGATTAGGAGAAACAGTAAATCTCACTCATCAATATGAACATGAGATCTACAAGTTTGGAGAACTGTTAATAAATGAGGGAAAGGATATTAAAGTATGTCAAATGGAATAGATTACAGTGAAACAGAAGATATTATCGATTCTCTTTACGAGCAATCCATTATTGATAAATGTGCCGCTGAACCTCAGCGCAAATCAATTCATGTATCTGATCTCACTTCTGAATGTATGAGAAAAGCATGGTACAGAATAAATGATTATGCTGTTGACCTCAAAGATTTCAAAAAGTCATTACCATTAGTACATGGTACTGCATTACATGATGTTTGTAATCTCGGTGGTATAGAACATGAACTTTCTATGTTTTGTAATATAAAGAAAAACAGAGTAAAAAATGATTCTGATAATATATACGAATGTGTAAAAGGATCAATGGACGATTTGGTAGAAATAGATGATGAGTTAATTATATGTGATAAGAAAACCACAAAGAAATCAATACCAAGAGAAGTACCTGACAATTACAAGGCACAAATGAACATATACAAATTACTCTACTTTATAACCACAGGTGTAGAGGTAGAACGTGCTTGTATTATTTATATCGATAAGTCATCTGCTTGGGAACGTCATAAGGCTAGATGTTTCGACCTTAAACCTATTGAAGAAATCCGTAAATATGTTTTGGACAAATTACAAATACTCAATACTGCCGAGCCACCTGAAAAGGTAGTTACATTCTTGTGTCCATGGTGTAGTTATTATACAGAATGTAGACCTAACGGATATTAGATATTGGACTAAACGTATATATAGAGCGTACACCTTATACTTTACATGAATAAGTTATTTGTTTACGGGCTGTTAAAAGTCCCAAGAATTCAGCAATCTCTATTCAAGAGAGACGTTGAGCAAACTTCCCACAGGATTTTTGGATTCAGTATATCTAACGATCTTGTCAATGGTGCATACAAAACCATAACACCAGATTGTGATTCTTCTGTCGAAGGCGTTCTTCTATATCTTACAGATGAAGAAATAGCAAAATGTGACAAATTCGAGTCAGTAGACGCAGGATTATACAAAAGAATAAAGTTGGAGAAATATAATGGCGAAAACGTAGAGGCATATATTGCCGGGACAATAGAACTTTGAATATCCTACACATAGGCGATATGGCAGGTAGCGCTAGTATTACCTCACATATGTGTACCAAACTAGGACACCCTAGCATAGTCTTGGTTGATGATCACGTAGACGCTTGGGATCATGGAGAATATTATCAGAACACAATCATGGTAAAACCAAATGAAGATTTGGTAGGTGCCATTAAAAAGATGAGAGATAGTTTTGATCATATCGTTTATCATGACAGAGTAACAATAGCAAAAGAATTGGACTCTTTGCATATCCCATCTAGTTATTTTTTCCATGGAAATGATTTGAGACAGCAACCAAAACTTTATGATGTTGTTTGGTCTTTAGAGTCAATAGACAATATATTTGTAACAACCGAAGATCTGTTACAGTTTGCACCTCAAGCATATTTTTTCAGAAGACCTGTAGACTTGGATCTTTTCAAGTTTAAAAAAATGGATAAAATATCAGGTGCATTATGTATGACACAGGAAAGATATTATGATGAGGTTGTAGAGATAACCAAGGACTTTGATTTGCCCGTACAAATTGTAGACAGAGTTAACCACAGAATAAAATACAAGGATATGCCTTTGTTGTTAAACTCTTATAGATGTTATTATGACATCAAGTTTCAACCAAAACACCCACCTGTTGTTATACCAGAACTGTCACAAACTGCATTACAGGCATTGGCTTGTGGAACAAACGTATTTTCAAACGGCATTTTATTCACAAAATTCCCAGAAGAACATTCAGATGAGGTTGCCTGTAGAGAGTTTATAAGTGTTCTGGAAGAATAAAATCCATGACAAGTGGTAAAAAGGGTATGAAAGCCCGTCCCACCAAGGATCTCTCAGAAATGAAAAATATACTGAGGATCATGTGGATTTTTCAAGGCTTTAGTATTAGAAAAATGACCAGAGTTTTTAATGATAATCCAGAATATGTAGCAAAGTACGGTACCGTATCTGTATCTTCTGTAGGATCTTATGTAAGAGAGTTTAGAAGAGACGCAGAGAAATGGTATGATGAGGACGCAGTAGAAAAATATGCCGCAGAATTTGTAAGAAAACAGCATACTATAGACGAACAGGTAGACAGATTAGACGAGGTACAACGACTTATAGATGTTACAGATCCAAAAGAACGTGAATTATTCTTGAAATTTGAGATGGCAAAGCACACTTTACATCAAGATCAGATAAAAATGATGTCAGAAATTGAGTTAGTATTGCATATTAAGCGCTTAAACAAGGAAAGAAGGCTAAAGAATGAGACTTTGATTAAATTACCAGAAGAAACTAAGGAAGAAGTAGCCAAGAAGCGAGGGTATATAAGTCTAGACAACAAAGAGAAAGAAGATGGCAATAGAGAAAGCAGTTGAATGTCCTAGATGTGGTAAGGAAATCACAGGCGGTAAAAATATGATGAAATTACATATGAAACGACACGGCAAAAAACAAGAGGATTGATATGGGATTATTTGACGGTTTTATTAATGGATTGAGAAAATCCTTTTCAGGAGAAGATTATCTGAGAGATGTAAACAGATGTAAAACTTGTGGAAAGCCTAGTTTCTTTTCTAACTGCTTAAAATGCGAAGTAGACGAAGCATATAGAGGTTGGAATAAAAAGAATGCCTAAAGGATTTGTATCTGAGGAAACCAAACGTTTCATAAATGTAGAAGGTAAGATTGTAAAGAAGAAGGTATATCCTGAATGTTTCTGGTGTTATAACCCCTTATCCGAAGATGAGACTTGTTGTTTTTGGCATTATATATTTTATCCTAATGGTGGTCCCGAACGAGACGGTATATTCCACCCATGTTATAAATATGAACAAGAGATATTAGAGTATTTAGATCAAGGTAAATTTGATTCTGCAAAAAAGATGATCTGCGTTTACAAAGCAACGGGATTAGGACTTACAGAACTCATACTTTTGTGGATTTTATTTAAATGTGTAACTGATCCATTTTTCCAAAAAAACGAAGACGTTGTAATTTTCACGGGACCAAACATTGAGTTGGCTAAGAAGTTAATTGAACGTATGAAACATTTTGCAAATGAAAGAATAGAATACGAGGATCACGGAATGTATAAGATCCAGATTGGCAAGGCTAATATACAAGTATATCCATCAAATAACATTGACGCAGTTAGAGGTATTCCTAGAGTGTCATGTGTATTTGGAGACGAAGCCGCGTTCTTTACAGGTCTTAAAGATGATAAGCAGATTAGAACTGTAGGAGAAAGATACAGAGGTAAATCTGACTCTTATGTTATATGGGTAAGTACGGCAGGAGATTTTGCTTCTGGTTTCTTTTACGAAATCAAGGAAGAACCCGACGCAATATGTCAGTATAAGCGCTTCGAGATGTACGAAGATAGAGGCTTAGAAAAGGATCCCGTCACAGGTACGTCTATATTTTCAGATGATTATATAGAAGAAGCACGAAAACTACCGTCATTTCCACAAGAGTTTCAGGGAATATGGGGTGCCAATGTAGGGGATATTTACTCAACCGAAGCCCTTGACGAAGTTACTGATATGGATTATGAAATAGATTATGAACTTGGAAGCAAGAACAGATTAGGATTTTGTGATCCGGGCTTTGGTTCTTCACAGTTTGGAATATGTATTACTGAAATGAGAGACAATATGCCTTATGTTATTTATTCAAAGTCTTACAAAAGACAAAGTGCAACTGCCATGGTAAAAGAGATAAGCAGATTGGCAGATTTGTTCTCGGTACATAAATGGGGTTGTGATAAGGCAAATCCTGAAATAATAAAGGATATGAGAGAGACATTACACCTTAACGTAACTGCAATTTCAAACAAAGAATCAGGACGTAAAATGACAGTGCAAGCCGCCACAAAAGTTCAAAAGAAAAAGGTAAGAATACACCCAAAATTCTTAAACTTGAAAAAACAACTTATGACAATTACGTTTGGTAAAAACGGACAGCCAAATAAAACCAAGGATAATCCATTCGACGAAGGCGACGCCTTTCAAGGAAATCTGTATCTAAGATTTAGTGGCTCTGGACATCTATCGATTCAATATGACACAGAATAGATACATAAGCACCTACATTAACTCTCATTAATTCTACACCTTGGTTAACCAAGTGACGAAGTTGATCATTTTCTAACATATGCATAGTTAATGCAGTACCACCCAGATGTATAGGCGATCTATGGACTTCATATATTCCATATTTTTCATAATGATCTAAGGTCTTAGAAGGATATACGTATTTGAATTGCCATTTTTTAGTTTTAGGATTTAATTCCATTTCCATACCGGATTGAGGTGTATGTTTTGCTAACATATCTGTTAATCCTTTCCGTTATATTTAAACCGTGTATCTTTGCCTATTTTTGACTCTACTGCGTCACTAAGCATAGCGGCACAACTCAATACGTGGTCAGTATGTCTTAATCCTGACTCTGTATCAAATTCCTCTCCACCTAACCATGCAAATAAATGTCTAAGTAATGCATTGTAATATCTATCCCAATCTAAACCCATACCATTCTTGTAGTTATATGAGTCATACTTTAATGCACCGTATCCCAATGCTCTACCCATAGCAAAAGCGGCATGAGCAGGAATCAAACCAATTTTAGCCTTTCCATCATCATATTTTATTGCTTCCATTTTTATAACCTCGTTACCTTCCAACATCTTAGGCATATTGGTACATCTTCGGTATGTCTTCTGACATAAATAATACCTTCTTGTCCTTCTGCATTCATATGACAATCTATACATCTTTTCATACTTCTTTATATTCAAAGTTTAATATAAACGTTATGTTAGTTTTAGATGTAGACCAAGAAGAATGGGATAAAGGCGATTATACATCTACATCAGGTAATGGTATAAGTTTTACAATATATACCGAAGAAAAGATGGTAAATGTTAAAAATTTATCAGGATATACACTCAGAATTGAATTATATGACCAAAATAATGACAGAATATTAAGACAACCATGTGATGTGTTAGTAGCCGCTTCTGGTACAGGCGAATATTTACCACCTAAAGGCTTCTTTGACATTAATTTTATCGGAGAAGTGAAAATAGAACTTACAGGTACTAATGAAGTCCTCACAGCCGTAGGAACGAATGGTTCAGCCAAACTCAGGATACGCTAATACTTCTGTTTATTAGTTAAATCCAATAAAAGTCTATATTGTTCGATAAAATCGAGATAAATCCAATAGAATCAGAAGGAAATGCCATTGTGGTCGAAGAAGGTATCAAAACTGAGGTAAATTACCACGAATGGGCAGAAGGAACCAAGCCGGAAGTGGATTTTTCTAAGATTTTCTATCTAAATGATCACGATTCAAGACTTTATTTGGCTTCTGACACCTATGTTCAGTTAATTTTAGGCTCTGGAATGGTTATTTCAGGTAAAAATCAAAAAGCAGTAACAGCCTTGGAAAAGTGGGCAAAAGACAATTATATTGAAGAAAAAATAGAAGATGGGTGTCACAGTTATGTTATTGTAGGTAATGTTATATTTGAGTTAATCAGAAAGGGTAAAAAGGTCGTAGATATTGATGAAGTTGATATTACAACCATTATTGGTGCCAAAAGAGATAAAACAGGTAAGGTTCATTCATACACACAACACGTTAACGATAAAGATATTGAAATAGACGCAAAAGATCTTGCTCATCTTAAATTCACATCACGTAGACAAGAATTATGGGGTAGAGCCTTGGCACAATCTATTGTAACACCTAAAATAGTTAATGGTAAACATATTGAATCTTCTGTAGAGGAAATGTGGGCTATTGAGGACGCCATGGTAAAAATATTCAAATCTTATGCTTCTCCAATGATGATGATTCAGTTTGAAGACGTTGGCGAAGACTTTATTGAGGATAAACAGCAAGAATTTAAGAAAATGGGTTCAGGTGCAAAGATTATTACTGATAAAGCATTCAAAGCAGAGGTATTTGAGGTTAATCCTGCTTCCAAATTCGATAAATACATAGAACATATGGAAAAAGATGTTGTAGAGGCAGGTACACAGTTCGCTTCACAGATTTTAACCGCAGGATTTACTGCAAGGGCTTCCTCAGAGTCCGCAAGTGATATTATCAAGTTAAAGATTAAACGTATTCAACGTAGATTCGGTTTGGGACTAAAAAAAGAGATATTTGATAAGGTCTTAGATGGATTAGGATTCAATCCTGCCGTTGTAGATATTAGAATAGACTTTCAATTTGATTCTGAATCTGTTTTGTCAATTCAAGACGTTGCCGCACTATTCGAGAAAGGTACAATCAAGAGATCCGAAGTCAGAGCATATTTGTCAGAGAATACTGACGTTAAAATTGACATGACCGATATGGAAGACACTTTACCTATCACATCTGTTACGCCTACTGATAAAATGCCATCTGAACCACTACCAGAAGAGCCACGACCAGAAGAACCTGCTACTGAATACAAAAAGAAAAAATATAAAGACCAATTTATCGAAGATCCATCACAAATAGAGATGGTAAATGTAATAAAACAGATAAATGAGGACGTTAAAATGACTAAAAAAGAGATACGAGATAAATTAAACAATATAATAAAGGAAAGAGAGGAAAAACTGTTTATAAAGGAAAAACAAGATAAAGAATTGATGGATAAAAAGATGAGTATTTTAGATAAACTTAGCGATTCTATAGGAGATAGCCTTGATTAGATTCTATCACGAAGGACAAGAAGTAGATCTTGTTAACCTTGGTACTACAGAACTAGGAACAACCAATAGATTAGAATTGGTAATGAAAAATGACTTTCATGATAAAGTAGAATTATTAGAACCTAGTGTTGAAGATTCTGGATTAAAAATTGTAGAATTTACAGATAAATTAGGCGTTAAAGAAGAGGGTAAATTAATTATAGAATTTTCTCCAAACATAAATCGTACTGAAGCTCTTAAAGATTCTAAGATTAAAATGAAGGTTGTGATCGGTTAATGGGTATTAAACACAGTAAAGTAGCAACCGCACCTGATGAAGCCGGTGCAGAAGTCAATAAGACAGAATGGAATGCAGATCACGTTGTAGATGATGGATCTTTAACTATAGCAAAAACCACAGGATTACAAACTGCATTAGATGGTAAACAAGATGTAAACAAACCAGAATTTATATCAATAGCATTAGGAGACGAATCTACTGTATTAGCTGCCGCTTCTACAAGCGTTCCTGTAACAAGTTTTCATATGCCTTATGGATTTGTATTAACTAATGTAAAAGTAGGTTGTACTGTAGCACCAACAGGTGCCTCATTATTAACTATAGATGTTCATGAAGCAGGAACTACTGTTTTAAGCACTAAAGTTACAGTTGACGCAAGTGAAAAAACATCAGGAACAGCCGCAACTCAACCTGTTATATCTGATTCCGCTTTAGCAGAAGATTCATTAATTGAGATATTTGTAGATCAACTTGATACAGATAATGTAGCTGCAGGTGTAAAAGTTTATTTAATAGGTTATCAATCATAGGTGTAAAAAATGGTACCTAATATAATGAATCCATTTAGATATTCAAGTAGTGGCGGATTTTCTCCAAGTGATATTTCTGATATGGTTTTTTGGCATGACGCAAGTGATAGTGAAACAATTACCAAAGACGGTTCTAATCGTGTTTCACAAATAGATGATAAAAGTGGAAATTCAAGACATCTAGTTCAAGCCGCAGGTGCAAGTCAACCATTATGGGTTTCAGCAGATAGAAATGGATTAGATGTAATTGATTATTCAGGTGGAACTTATTATATGTCTCATTCTTCATTTACTGCGGTTTCACAACCTTTGACAATATTTGCAGTAATGCAAGCTCCAACAGCAGGTCAAGCATTTATTGACGGAATTGTTTCAACTGACAGAACGACAATTCACTGTGGTGGCTCGACAAATAATTTTAGAATAAACGCAGGAACAACATTACAAGGTGGAACTGATATTGCAGGAAATTGGTGTTATGGTAATTCAGTTTACAATGGAACTAGCTCTAGTTTAGATTTTACAGATGGAACAAATAGTGTAAGTGCAAGTGGAGACGCCGGAACACAATCGACAACAGGAATTATCATGGGTAGATTTTTTGTTGCTTCTGATTGGTATAGTAAAAAATTCGCTGAGATTATTATGTATAGTAAAGTAGTTACAGGCGACGAATTAACTGATTGTAGAGATTATTTGAGAGATAAATGGGGATTCTAATTGGTATTATTTAATACACAAATATTTAATGATAGTTTATTTAATACTCAAGAAATAGAATTATTTAATAGAGAAATATTTAATGATGATATATTTAATACCGCAGAGCCGGTTTCTGCTAGTGTTTCTGGTGGCGTATCTAAATTCAAAAAACTTAAAAAACAAAAGATCTTAGCACAGGCTACAATTAGATTACAAGGTGGTATAGTTATTCCTGTATTAATTAAGGCTGAAAGTAAGATTTCTACTATATTAACAAAGAAAACAAAAGGAAAAATTTTAACACACAGTAGTAGTAAAGTTGAATCTAAGATCTTAATTCCATGTGAAATTCCTGTAAAATCATCAATATCTACAGATTATTCCATTCCTGTAAAGGGTAAACTAAATACTGTGGAATTAACTATGAATAAAATAGTAAAAGCAAACAAAATACAAAATATATTGACAATTATGGATAAAATGGAGACAGGTAATAACGCCTTACAAGATGATGATGATGATATTACTGTTACGCCTGATGATCCTGTTATTAATGCTAAAAAGTCATTATATGATTAATACTTCTGTTTATTATAGTCTTTAATATAATATCATGCTTAAAGTAGAGGGTACTCTAGCCATGCCTAGAAAATCACTAAATGGTAATTTTTATTTTGCCTCAGAATTAGCAAAAGGTCACGACAAAATTGTTCCATTAAGACTAAATCATGACGGATCAGAAGCAGGTATAATTGGAGAATCTTTATTATTATGGGACGAAGAAAAAGAACAATTAAACTATATTGCAACTATTACCAATGGAATGGTAGAGACTCAGGTTAAAGCCTTAATTGAAAACGGACAAGATGTAAAGGTTTCACTCGGATTATCAGCAAATTCAGAACAAAAAGTATGCCATAATGACGGTGGAGATTGTATGACAGCACCTATTGACGTTACATTTAATGAAATGAGTATATTATTAGGAGAAGCACCGGGAATTCCAGAGGTATCTTTGAGCCTATCAGAATCAAAATGTGGTAAATATAATATTGAATTATTTGTAAAAGAATGTAAAATTACTTCTCAAAGTCAAGAGAATACTGAAATTAAAGTAATGACAGATAAGACAGAACAAGATCTTAATGCAGAATTTGACGCAAAAGTAGACGCCGCAGTTAATGCAAGATTAGACGCACACCTCAAAAAACAAGAGGAAGAAGCAGAAGCCGCAAAAGCTGAAGCAGAAGCAAAACTTGCCGCTGAAGACGCTACTAAAGCCAAAGAAGCAGAAGATCTTGCAAAACAAGAAGCACTTGAAAAATCTGTAAAGGATCTAGTCGAGAAAAGAGTAGCTGAGGAAACTGCAAGAATTCAAACCGAATTACAAGCAACCGAAGCAAAGAAAACCGAAGTTCAAGAAAGTGCAAATCCTAAACAATGGGAAGAAGCACAAGTAGATGAGCAAGTCGCTTTAATGGAAAAAGTCCTCGCAGGAGAACAAGTTTCTATTAAAATCGATAAAGAGGAATTCTTAGAAAAACACTCTATCACAAAACCAAGTCAATTCGCAGAAGCAGTATCAACATCTGGTACTATTCCGGGCGTTGATGTAGGACAACAAATTGTAATCCTTCCGGGCGGAATCTTAGTTAAGACCATTCGTCCTTGGGTACAAGTTAAAGTTATCCCACAAGGTCATGATACAGTAAGATTCTACACACTCGACATTCCAGCTTTCGGAGATATTACCGAGTCCCCAAGTACAGATATTACACCTGCTACCCATGCTTTGACAGCAATCGAAGTCTCTGCAAACACCGTTAGAGGCTTTAGACAAAATGTCCTTAAAGCAGAAGTAGAGAAATATCCAAGAGACTTACTCGAAAAAATCCGTGAAACTGCAAGAACAAGAGCATTAGAAGATGAAGTAACAATCATTTTATCAACTATTGCCGCAAGTACCTCAGTTGACTTTGGTGCAAACCACTTCAACGCAAATGATGGTTCATTGATCACTGACGAGACCGACGAGGACGCCGCAGGTGTACTCAAAGCCGCAGGAATCGAAGCCGCAAAGGTTAGATTACAAGAACAAGGTCACGATCCAGAGAACGGTTCAGCAGTATGTGCTATGACACCAAGAGCTCAAAAAGAACTTATTCAGGATACAGTTATTGTTAACTTTATTCAAAACAGTTCTCCAGAGATTAGTAGACAAGGTAGAATTTCTTTGTACTTTGGTATTGAGATATTCGTTACAAACTCTATTAACACCTCAAACAACAATGCCGCAAGAAACATCTGTTTCATGAAAGGCAAAGCATTTGGTCTAGCAGTTGGAAGAGATATCGAACTAGAATTTGGCAAGAACATTGTAAGACAATCAGTTGACATTGTTGCAACACACAGAGTTAACGCAGTAGTCTTAGACGCAACTGCCTACGTAATTCTTTCAAGTAAAAACGATTAGTCACGCTAATCAATTTCATTTTTTTATTACTTTCTATACTACAGTATGCATATTTTGAATCATGGACAATGATAAGTTACATGATATTATCATAAGGGAATTGGTCCGAATCAGAGAGAAATTAGATGATCAACACAAGCGCATAGATAATATAGCACAAGAATTAGTACGAATAGATACGACAATTAAAACTGAAAACTCTATGAATGATTCTATTGAATCTAATAAACAATGGAGATGGGAAAAGTGGCTAGGCGTCTTTGGCGCAATAGGTTTAGTAGTAGGTCTAATAGTAGGATTTATATAGCCCTTATACCTTTTCTTTTTCATGCTGAAATTAGACGACGCAACTGTAGGAAAACTACAACTCGTACTCGTCGGTATCCTAGTTTTTGGCTCAGTTGGCTACGTACTGTATGGTGCAACCGTATATGGATTCGAGTCTACTGAAGGCAAAGAATTATGGGGAGACCTAAAACTAATTGTTATCGCAGCTTCATTAGCCGCGTTCGCACTGTTAGGTTTAGGGAGACGCGTAAATTCAGGTAAGGTATAACTGTTTATATACCTTATCTTCTATTTTTTATTTTATGGCACAATACACTATTGCCCAGATCAACAAAGAACTCAATTATCTAGAGGTTAATTACCAAAGATTAACTATCAAAACTGTAGAATATCTAGCAGAAAAAAAGAAACTTGAAGATGAAAAAGCAAAGTTACTTAAATTAGATGATAAAGAGTTAGCAGTTATCGAGACTAAGAAAAAACCATTAAAGAAATCAAAACTTGCTGACAAATTCCGTAAATCAAACGGTAACAGAATACAAGAAGGTGGTAGAATTATGGTCGGCGAAGATAACGACGAATACGCAGGATAACCTGCATTTTTTATGATTTATATACTACAAAATAATTAGTTTTATCATGGATATATCATTTCATGGTTTTGAAACTATAGGTTGGTATGAGAAACGCAGATATGTAAAGATTATGTATAAGTGGTTAGAAGATCACATCAATTCAATAGATAACGAACAAACAAGGTCTTATACGTTAAACAGAGTCAAGAAATTTACTGTAAGATTTTTTCCTACAACCATGTATAAAAAAATGTATGGAGAATATAATTGGAGAACAGGAGACACCGGCGATTTGTCAGATCAGATACCTCATGAAAAAGTGGGACAGTTTGTTATAGATTTATTCATATTAGACGTTAAAGATGATATGAGATTTGCCTCAAATATAATAATGATGAGTCACGGATTAGGTCATGTATTGTTATATTCATATGATCACACAAGAAGAACACAATTAACTGTAGACGACGCAAGTGGAAACAAAAAAGGTAAGATCTTAGCATGGCATACAGCCGCAGTTCATAATCGTACAGAAGCAATAGAAAAATCAGTTCAAAAATTAAATGACAAAGAAATTGATAATCAAATCTATTATCTGCAAACATGGAGACGTTTTGGTTTAAAATGGCGTAAGGTAATGTATAGAATGTATGATTTCAGGGACGATCTAGATTGAAAGAGATAGGGATACTTTGTTGTACTTGGGACGATCCGAGAGGTATAATGAGAATGTTTGAACAGGAAACTATAAAAGATTTTGATTTTATCTGTTTCTTTGACGGTAAGTTTAGACAATGGGAAGGCGATCATGAATTTCCAG
>VMBT01001041.1_pt1 | contig 14940 bp, 15 predicted proteins | sample 4404301 | NCBI WGS metagenome assembly VMBT01 (sample SAMN12238535, study PRJNA552566) | marine metagenome | isolation source: Coastal seawater | place: USA: coastal Georgia, Sapelo Island | collected 2008-08/2009-08
TCAGCTTTCCACCAGCTGCTTCTGTGATTTTTTTTGCTGCTTCCATTCTATTATCGGTTGGATTTTTTACAAATCCAGCTAATCCTTGCTCTGTATATCTTCCTAAAACAACATATTTCATTTTTCCTCCTTATTATTATTTATGATTAAAACATATTTGTGATAATTTTTAAAATTAAAAATATGATTTATAGAGCTTCCCAAAAAAGATACGAATTAATGCATTATAAAAATTGCGGTAGTAGTGGTCTTAAATTGCCACTAATAAGTCTAGGTTTATGGCATAATTTCGGAGGAAAAAAAATTAATTCAGAATCTAAAAAAGTTTTATTTAAAGCATTTGACTCTGGTATCACTCATTTCGATTTAGCAAATAATTATGGTCCTCCATATGGAAGTGCAGAAATAAATTTTGGTAAAATTTTAAAAAATGATTTATCAAAATATAGAGATGAGTTAATTATTTCCTCAAAAGCAGGTTATGATATGTGGGAAGGTCCTTATGGTGAATGGGGATCAAAAAAACACATTATTGCTAGTTGTAATCAGAGTTTACAAAGAATGGGATTAGATTATGTGGACATATTTTATTCGCATCGATTTGATCCTAATACTCCTTTAGAAGAAACTGCAGATGCTTTAGAGTATATTTATAAGTCAGGCAAAGCTCTTTATATAGGAGTATCTTCCTATTCTTCAAAAAAAACTAATGAAATGTATAATTTATTAAAAAAGAGAAATATAAAACTATTTATTCACCAACCATCTTATTCCTTAATTAATAGATGGATTGAAAAAGATTTAACCAAAACACTTACAAATAAAGGTATTGGGTGTATTGCATTTTCACCACTTGCCCAAGGAATGTTGTCTGAGAAATATTTTAAAGGTATACCAAAACTTTCACGGGCCAACCAAAAAATTACCTCTTTAGACAAAAAACTAATTACTCAAAAAAATATTAAAATGATAATTGAATTAAATAAAATTGCTAAAAAAAGAGGTCAAAGTCTTGCTCAAATGGCAATTGCTTGGGTGCTAAATAATAAAGCTGTAACATCAGCTTTGATTGGTGCAAGAAATGTCAATCAATTACAAGAAAATATTAATGCAATAAAAAATTTAAATTTTTCACAAACTGAAATATCTTTAATAAATAAAACAGCCAGAGATGGAGGTGTAAATATTTGGCTTGCCTCAAGTTCTTACTAAATATAATCAGGTCTTATGATAAAATTTAATTTAGAAAATAGAGTAGCAGTTGTTACTGGAGGAGCGCAAGGTTTTGGTTTAGCAATAGTAGAAAGATTTATTCAATCTGGTGCTAAAGTAGTCATATGGGATATAGATGAAACTGAAGCAAAAAAAGCAGTATCAAAAATTTCTTCCAAAAATTTAATTTATCAAATTGTGGATGTAACTAATTTTGAATCAATATCTGAGACGTTAATCGAGATTGAAAAGTTATTGGGCAAAATAGATATATTAGTAAATAATGCAGGAATTGCAGGTAAAAACACAACAGTAGCAGATTATCCAATAGATGAATGGAATAGGGTTATTAATTTAAATTTAAATTCAGTATTTTATTGTTCAAAAGCAGTAGTGCCTTTTATGGAAAAAAATAATTATGGAAGAATAATCAATATTGCATCCATTGCTGGTAAAGAAGGAAATCCTAATGCCAGTGCTTACAGTTCTTCAAAAGCAGGAGTAATTGGTTTAACTAAATCTTTAGGAAAAGAATTAGCAAACAAAAATATTGCTGTAAATTGTGTTACCCCAGCCGCAGCTAAAACAAGAATATTTGATCAAATGACTGAAGAACATATAAATTATATGTTGTCAAAAATACCAAGAAATAAATTTGCAAAAGTTGAAGAATTAGCATCATTAGTAACTTGGCTAGCATCAGAGGAAAATTCATTTTCAACTGCAGCTGTATTTGATTTAAGTGGAGGAAGGGCAACGTATTAATTATGCAAATAGGAATTGATGTTGGAGCTACAAAAATTGAAAGTGTAATTTTAGAGGACGATGGAAAAGAGTCTCATAGATCTAGAACGGATTGTCCGAAAGATTATTTAACTATTATTAGAACTATTAAACAAATTAATAAAGAATTACCTATAGGTGTATGTCACCCTGGTGTTCATTCTCCTCAAACTGGTTTAGTAAAAAATGCACCTAATTGTTATTGGCTTGAAAAAAAACCATTTCAAAGTGATTTAAGAAAAGCATTAGGTAAAGAAGTTTTTTGTGAAAATGATGCTAATTGTTTTGCTCTATCTGAAGCTATTGATGGTGCTGGCAAACATTATAAAATTGTTTATGGAATTATTTTAGGCTCTGGAGCTGGAGGGGGTCTTGTTATTGATAAAAAAATAGTTACAGGACCAAATGGTGTTGCGGGAGAATGGGGTCATAATCAAATTCCATATTTTTTAGGTAAGAGAGAAGAATTCGAGAGCACTTCAGCAAGAGAGGCTGAAATAGAAAGTTTTATTTCTGGTTTAGGTTTAGCTAAAAGATTTAATAAAAAATTTAATAAAAATTTAAAAACTAACCAAATTTTTGAACTAAATAGAAAACATGATTTAGATGCCCAAAACTTTATTGAAGATTTTAAAATAAATTTAGCAATGTCTCTTGCAACAATAATTAATATTTTAGATCCTGATGCTTTTGTTTTTGGAGGAGGAGTTTCAAATGAAATTGATTTTTTACATGAAATAGATTCATTAGTTAGGAAATTTGTTATTGGAAGAGAATACGAAGGTGTATTTTTAAAACCTAGATACGGAGACGCTAGTGGCGTTAGAGGTGCAGCAAGACTTGGCAGAAGCGCGACATATTAGAAATACAATTTCTAGTTGAATAATTAAAATTAATATTTTTTTAAAATCAAAAAAAAATTAAAAAATTTTCTTAAAAAATAAATTCAACTTATAAGTGTAATTAATTTTTTAATTATCAATTGAACCTTAATCTACTTATAGTTTCGAATATAAAAAACTAGTTAACTAATAAAGAGGAAGATATGAAAAAACTATTGATCGCTTTAATTACATTAGCGTTCACATCTACTTCATCAATTGCAGGACCTAAGATCGAGGTATTGCACTGGTGGACGTCTGGTGGTGAAGCTGCTGCACTTAAAGTTTTAAAAGATGATTTCGCTGCAAACGGCGGTGAATGGATGGACATGCCTGTAACAGGTGGTGGTGGAGACGCTGCTAACGTTGCACTTAAAGCAAGAATCGTTGCTGGAGATCCTCCATCAGCATCACAAATTAAAGGACCTACAATTCAAGAGTATGACCAAGAAGGTGTTGTAGCTCCATATAACATTGACTCAGTTGCTAAATCAGAAGGTTGGGACAATTTATTAGATCCAATGATTGCAGCTATTCACAAGTGTGAAAATAACAGCGGACCTTATTGTGCTGCTCCAGTAAACATTCACAGAATTGACTGGATGTGGGCAAACAAAGCTGTATTTGATGCAAACGGTATTTCAGTTCCAACTACTTGGGATGAGTTAAATGCTGCTGCTGAAAAATTACAAGCTGCTGGTATTATTCCATTTGCACATGGTGGACAAGCTTGGCAAGATGCTACAGTATTTGAAGCAGTTGCTATGGGTCTTGGTGGAAATAACTATTACAAAAACTGTTACGTAGATCTTAAAGAAAGTTGTTTAAGAAGCGAAACAACAGTTAAAGTATTTGACCAAATGAGAAAGCTTAAAGGCTTTACAGACGAAGGTAGCCCAGGAAGAGACTGGAACGTTGCTACTGGTATGGTTATTGAAGGAAAAGCTGGTTTCCAAATTATGGGTGACTGGGCAAAAGGTGAATTTACAGCTGCTGGAAAAGTTCCAGGTGTAGATTACTACTGTGCTGCTACTCCTTCAAACAATGGATACTTATATAACGTAGATAGTTTTATCTTTTACAAATCTAGCGATCCAGATAAACAAGCTGGTCAAAAGTTACTAGCTAAGCTTATGATGGGTAAAAACTTCCAAAAAGTTTTCAACCTATACAAAGGTTCTATCCCAGCTCGTTTAGACGTATCAATGGATGAATTTGACAAATGTGCAAAAACATCTAACGCAGATATCAAAACTGCTGGTGCAAGCGGTGGATTAGTTCCAAGCTTTGCTCACGGTATGGCTCAAGGTAATACTATGAAAGCTGCCCTACAAGATATCATCACAGAGCACTTTAACTCTGACATGTCATCTGTAGATGCTGCTAACGCTTTAGCTGACTCAGTTTTAGCTAATATGTAGTATATAAAAATTAAAAGGCCACTTTTGATTAAGTGGCCTTTTTTTTAAATCTAAAAATAAAAAATATTTATAATGTTCAAGTGGTTAGAAAAAAATTTACCTAAAATTGTAATGGCTCCTGCTGTTGGGTTAATAGGTTGGTTTGTATATGGCTTTGTACTTTGGACTTTATATATATCTTTTACTAATTCAAAAATTTTACCGAAATACGAATTATGGGGTTTTGGGCAGTATGAAAAGTTATGGGCATCTCGAAAATGGCTTATATCAGTAGATAATTTGCTTGTTTTTACGGCTTTATTTTTAATTTTTTGTATTGTGATTGGGATAATTTTAGCAATCTTTCTAGATCAAAAAATAAGAGCAGAAGGGGTTTTAAGAACAATCTATTTATACCCAATGGCTTTATCATTTATTGTAACAGGTACTGCTTGGAAATGGATTTTAAACCCAACTCTTGGTATTCAAAAAATGTTTATAGATTGGGGTTTTGAGAACTTTACTTTTGATTGGCTGGTTAACAGGGAAATGGCAATTTACACCATAGTCATTGCAGGTGTTTGGCAATCTGCAGGATTTGTTATGGCATTATTTTTAGCAGGATTAAGATCTGTTGAGGATGAAATTGTTAAAGCTGCAAAAATTGATGGTGCTGGTTTATTTACAGTTTACTGGAGAATATTGTTACCAATGATGAGACCAGTATTTTTTACAAGTTTTGTAATTTTAGTTCATATCTCAATTAAAAGTTATGATTTGATTGTTGCTTTAACTCAAGGTGGCCCGGGTATTTCTACAACGATGCCAGCTTTATTTATGACGCAAGCAGCATTTCACAAAAGTCAGGTTGGATTGTCTGCAGCAAGTGCGATGATGATGTTTATGGCAGTAGCTGCAGTCATTATTCCATATTTATATTCAGAATTAAGGAGAGAAAATGCAAGATAATTTAAAATCATCTTCTTACCAACAGCTTGAGCAAAAATCAAAATACACAAACATGTTTTTAAGATGGTTTTTGTATTTTGTTTTAATTCTATTTGCTTCTTATTTTATTTTTCCATTATATGTAATGGTTGTTACTTCATTAAAAACGATGGAAGAAATACGTCAAGGAACACTTTTATCTTGGCCGAGTGGATTAAATTTTGAGTCTTGGGCAGTTGCTTGGGGAGGAAGAGGATATGGAGCAGGAGATACTTTTTTAAGACCATATTTTTGGAATTCAATTAAGATGGTGGTACCTGCTGTATTTTTTTCTACCTTTATTGGAGCAATGACAGGATATGTTTTAACTAAATGGAGATTTAAAGGTGATAGTTGGGTGTTCTTATTTTTATTATTTGGATGTTTTATTCCTTTTCAAGCAATATTACTTCCAATGGCTAGAACTTTGGGTGCATTAGGAATATCAAATTCTATTGTTGGATTAGTTTTAGTTCATACCGTTTATGGAATTCCATTTACCACTTTATTTTTTAGAAATTACTATGTGTCAGTTCCAACGGAATTAGTAAAAGCTGCAAGAATTGATGGAGCAGGTTTCTTTAAAATATTTTTCAAAATTTTACTTCCAATATCAGCACCAATAATTGTGGTAACAGTTATTTGGCAGTTTACTCAAATTTGGAATGACTTTTTATTTGGATCAACTTTTTCATTTGGTGAGGCAGCACCAATTCAAGTTGCTTTAAATAACATGGTTTTATCTAGTACAAGTGTTAAAGAATACAATGTTGATATGGCGTCAGCAATCATAGCAGGAGTGCCAACACTTATTGTGTATGTTTTAGCAGGTAAATATTTTATTAGAGGATTAACTTCAGGAGCAGTGAAAGGATAACAATGAAAACATTAAAAATTGAAGATCTATCAAAAAATTTTGGGTCTACAGAAGTATTAAGAAAAATTAATTTAGAGATAGATGAGGGAAATTTTTTAGTTTTATTAGGTCCTTCAGGGTGTGGAAAATCTACATTATTAAACATTATTGCAGGGTTAGAGACAATCAACGAAGGTAACGTTTTTATTGATGATTATAATGTCAGTAAAGTAGAGCCAAAAGACAGAAATATTGCAATGGTTTTCCAATCATACGCTTTATATCCTTCAATGAATGTAAGAGAGAATATGATTTTTGGTCTGAAACAAGCAAAGACTTCAAAAGAAAAAATTGAACAACAGCTAGAGAAGGTATCTAAATTTTTACAAGTTGATCAATTGTTAGAAAGAAAACCATCTCAATTGTCTGGAGGACAAAGACAAAGGGTTGCTATTGGAAGAGCATTAGTAAGAGAACCTAGAATATTTTTATTTGATGAACCTTTGTCTAACTTAGATGCAAAATTAAGAGTTGAGATGAGAAGAGAAATTAAAAAACTTCACCAACAATTAAAAACAACAGTTGTATACGTAACTCACGATCAAACTGAAGCGATGAGTTTAGGGACAAGAATTGCAATTATGAATCATGGCGTTATTCAACAAAATGATACACCTGAAAATATTTATAATAAACCAAGCAATACTTTTGTAGCTGACTTTATTGGATCACCATCTATGAATTTAATTAAAGGAAGTTTAAAAGAAAGCTCGGGTGAAATATCTTTTACAGCAAGTGGATCTAATTTTGAAATTCCAGTAAAAGGATATGAATTTAAAGATAAATCTAATTTAAATAATAAAGAAGTTTTCTTTGGTATAAGACCAGAGCATATTTACTTTAAAAAATCTAATGAAAGTGATTTTGAAATTAATTTAAGAGCGGATTTAAGTGAGTATATCGGTCATGAACAGATAATGACTTTTGATTATGCTAATCAAGAAATCTTAGCTAAATTTCCTTCAACAATTAAAATTGAATTAGCAAAAGAAACAAAATTATATTTTGATTTAACTCAAACATCATTATTTGATGCTCAAACTGAGGAGAGAATATAAGATGAAGGTTAAATATTCTGATTTAAAAAATAAAAGAGTGTTTATTACTGGTGGTGGTTCAGGCATAGGTGGTTCGATCGTTGAACATTTTTGTGAACAAGGAAGTGAGGTTTATTTTGTAGATATTGATCTAAAAGAAACAAAAAAACTTTTAAATAAAATTAAAAAAAATAAATTTAGAACTCCAACATTCATTGAATGTAATTTGTTAGATATCAATAAATTAGAAAAAACAATTAAAAATATTATTGCAAAAAAAGGTCCAATACATGCTTTAATTAATAATGCAGCCAATGATGATAGACACACAACAGATCAGGTGGATGAAAAATATTGGGAAAATAGAATGGCAATCAACTTAAAACATTATTTTTTTGCAGCTAAAGCTGTCGTTAAATCTATGAAAAAAATGAAAGCTGGTTCGATTGTTAATTTAAGTTCAGTTTCTTGGATGCTAGGTGAAGGTGATAAAGTTGTTTATGAAACCGCAAAATCTGCAGTAGTAGGTTTAACTAGATCTTTTGCACAAGAGTATGGGAAATATAATATCAGAACCAATTCAGTAGTTCCTGGATCTATAGCTACTGAAAGACAAATAAAACATTGGTTAACACCAAAGTACAAAAAGCTAATTTTAGACAGTCAGGCTTTAAAAAGACAATTAAAACCTAATGATGTTGCTCAAATGGTAATGTTTTTAGCATCAGATCAATCATCTGGATGTACAAAACAAAGCTTTATTGTTGATGGTGGTATAACTTGATCTAGGTGAAAGTTAAAAGTTCTACAATTCAAAATAAATTTCTACGAGTTCAAACTCTTAATTACGGCGCCAGTCTTTTTGAAGTTTATCACAAGAAAAAGAAAATAAATTTAATTTTAAACTTAGGATCAAAACAAAACTATCGATATAAACATCCAAGTGTTGGATCTACTTGTGGAAGATATGCGGGTAGAATTTCCAATGCAAAATTTAAGATAGGTAATAAAAAATATAATTTAAATGCAAATGAGGGAAAAAATATACTGCATGGTGGTAAAGTTGGTTTCTCAATTCTCCCATGGAAAAAATTAAATCAAACAAAAGATAAAGTAGTATATCAACTTCATTCAGCAAATGACGATCAAGGCTTTCCGGGAGATCTTGTTGTCAATTGTACTTATCAATTAATAAATAAATATCTATTTATAAAATATGAATACAAATCCAATAAAAGCACTCATGTTAATTTAACTAATCATAGTTATTGGAACTTAGAAAAAAATAAAAAAAATATGATTTATAGTCATGAGTTAAAATTAAACTCATATAAATATCTTCAAATAAATAAAAATTTAATTCCAACTGGTAGATTTAAAAATGTAAACAAATCTATTTACGATTTTTCAAATTTTCAAAACATTAGAAAAAAATTAGATTATTTTAAAAATAAAAAGCTTAATATTAAATTTAAAGGTTTTGATAACACTTTTGTTGTAAAGAAAAATATTAGAAATTATGTTGGAACTTTAAAAAATAATAATACTAATATTCAAGTTGATTTTTTTTCAAATTTACCTGGTGTTCAACTTTATTCAGCACAAAATCTAAATTACAAAAAAAAATTATTTCCCTATCAAGGTATTTGTTTAGAAACACAATATTTTCCTGATGCTCCTAATAAAAAAAATTTTCCTAGTACTTTAATTAAACCTAATAAAAGGTATACATGCTTTACAAAAATTAAAATTAATTAATTTATGAGTAAAAAAATTAATATCTCTATAGTTGGAACAGGATTAATGGGTTTACAACATATTAAAGCCATTAAAAAATCAAAGAAAGCAAATCTTCATTCAATAGTAGATATTAGTAATAACGCTAAAAATTTATCAAAAAAATATAAAATCCCATTGTATTCAAATGTATCAGAGCTTTTAAATTCAAAAAAACTAGATGCTGTAATAGTTGCTACTCCCAATCAATTGCATGAAAAACATACAGTAAGTTTTTTAAAAAATAAAATACCTGTTCTGTTAGAAAAACCTATTTCAGATAACATTCAATCTGCAAAAAAAATTATAAGTAGTGCTAATAAGAATAAAACACCATTATTGATTGGATATCATCGTCGGCACAATTCTATAGTCTCTAAAGTAAAAGACATTATTAACAAAGGTAAATTGGGCAACATCGTTTCCGCAAATGTTTTGTGTTGGTTGTACAAACACAAAGCTTATTACAATGAAAAATGGAGAGTTAGGAAAGGTGGGGGGCCTTTAGGAATTAATTTAGTGCATGACATTGATATGATTTGTTATTTATTGGGTTCAATAAAATATGTGCAAGCATTTACAACAAATAAAACTAGAAAATTCCAAGTGGAGGATACAGCTACAATTAGCTTGATTTTTAATTCAGGAGCGCTTTGTACACTTAATTTGTCAGATACAATTGTTGCACCGTGGAGTTATGAATTAACTGCTGGAGAAAATCCTGCATACCCAATTACCAACCAATCTGCTTACATGATTGGAGGTACCAAAGGTTCTTTACAGTTTCCCAATCTTAAATATTGGTTTTATAAAAAAGAAAGAAGTTGGTGGAACAAAATTTTTGTTAATGAAGATAAAAATAAAAAAGATGACAATACATTAGTAAATCAAATTGATCATTTTGCTGATGTTGTCGCAAAAAAAGCTAAACCAAAAGTAAATGGAAATGATGGTTTAATCTCTCTTAAAATTTTTGCTGCTATAACTAAAAGTGCAAAAACTGGAAAGAAAATTAAAATTTAAAGATTAGCTAAAATCGAATTAGAAGATTTAATAGTATCAGCATCACCCCCTAAATCTTTAGTTCTGTTACTTTTATCACTTAAAGATTTTTCAATTGCTTCAACTATTGAATTAGATGCTTCTTTTTCTCCTAAATAATCTAGCATCATTGCTCCAGACCAAATTTGTCCTACAGGATTAGCAATTCCTTTTCCTGCAATATCAGGGGCAGAACCGTGAACTGGTTCAAACAAAGATGGAAATTTATTTTCTGGATTAATATTTCCAGAGGGAGCAATTCCAATTGTTCCTGTGCAAGCAGGCCCTAAGTCTGAAAGAATATCTCCAAATAAATTCGATGCTACTACAACATCAAACCATTCAGGATTGAGCACAAATCTAGCAACTAAAATATCAATATGAAATTGATCTGTTTCAATTTCAGGATAGTTTTTTTTCATTTCATTAAATCGTTCATCCCAAAAAGGCATAGTAATTGAAATTCCGTTTGATTTTGTTGCATTTGTTAATTTTTTTCTTTTTCGTTGTTTAGCTAATTCAAAAGCAAATTTCTGAACTCTGTCTATTCCATGTGCCGACATGATAGTTTCTTGAATTGCAATTTCTCTATCGGTATTTTTATACATTCTTCCGCCTACAGTAGAATATTCTCCCTCTGTATTCTCTCTAACAATCAACATATCGATATCACCAGGTTTTTTATTGGCTAGAGGAGGATTAATACCTGGGAAAAGTTTTACGGGTCTAAGATTTATGTATTGATCAAATTCTCTTCTAAACTGAAGCAAGGATCCCCATAAAGAAATATGATCTGGTACTCTATCTGGCATACCAACTGCTCCAAAAAATATAGCATCATGTTTTCCTAATTTTTCTTTCCAATCATCAGGAAGCATTTTTCCATGTTTTTCGTAATAATCACAGGAAGCAAAATCATATTCTGTAAAATTTATTTTAAATTGATGTTTTAAAGCAACATCTTTTAAAACTTTTAAGCCTTCAGGTAACACCTCTTTACCAATCCCGTCACCAGCTATTGAAGCAATGTTATATTCTTTCATTAGTTGATTTTTATACTGCAAAATATCAATAAATTACATTGTTAAATTAATATTAAATTTTAAACCTTCATTGTTTTGACATATTTTTTTTGCTAACTTTGCTTATGAAAAAAATAATCCTACTTGCTTTATTTAGTTTATTATTTTTCACAAATTCAAATGCTGCATGTGATGATCCTTTAACAGAAGGTGTTGATTATTCTAATTGTAGATTTTCAGACTCACAAGATTTACAAGGAAGTTATCTTCCAAATTCAAATCTTTCTTTTGCAAGTTTCATTCAAGTAAACTTTGATAAAAGTATAATGATGACTTCAAATCTATCGTTTGGAACTTTTCCAGAGTCTACTTTTGTAAGAGCCAATCTTTATGAATCTGTTTCTATAGGGGCAAATTTTGAAAAAACTAATTTTACTGGCGCTAACTTAACTCGAGTTGATTTTATGGGAGCAACCTTAATCGAAGCAAATTTTCAAAACTCTAATTTAATGGAAGCTAACTTTACTTCTTCTAACATCACTAATGCTAATTTCGATGGAGCTAATTTGACTGGAGCAACGTGGACCAATGGTCAAACTTGTGGTCCAGAATCTATTGGTACCTGTAAACAATAATTAATGAATACTTCAGTAAATACTGATGATGTTATCTTTAATTTTTTTAAACAAATTTGTGATGAAAAAGATGATCAAAAATGTGTTGAGCTTGGAAACGAGTGGATAAAGGCAATGGAAACTAATTTATCTGAAATGGAGAAAAACCTAAATGGGGCTGATTATATTAAGCATAAAGATGACATTCAAAGTAACAGAAACCATCTTGATAGTTTAAAAAACAAAACTTCATCTGAATGGAGACAGTACGCTACACAATGTATGATCGAAATAATGAATCATAAAGGCCAGAAATAATGAGTAATCAGGAAAGAGTTTTTTTAATCATTTGTGCTTCTTTGATCATCTTCACTTTGCACTATTTAATTGAAAAACATTTTTTTTAAAAAGACTATCAATAATTATAAAAATACATTAAACAACTAATAAAGGGGTGTCTTAACAGACTGAGATCATACCCTAAGAACCTGTCCGGTAATTCAGAAAGGGATAAAATGGATAAAACATATTTTTTAACTCAATCAACATCATTAATATTAGTTATCGCAATTAGTTTAATATTTGCTTTTTTAGGAATTTTTCATTCTAAAAAATATAAGGGTATAAATAATTATTTAACTGCAAATAGAAACATCGGTTTATTTTCGCTTACAACAAGTCTTGTAGCATCAGCTTTAGGTGCTTGGATATTATTTGGTCCAGTAGCGGCTGCAACATGGGGTGGAGTAGGTGCTGTTATTGGTTATGCATTAGGCACAGCTTTTCCAATGATTTTCTTAATTTATTTTGGAAAAAAAATTAGAAATGAGTTTCCAAAAGGATCTTCTTTAGTTGAGTTTATGAGAAAGAAATTTGGCAAAAGTCTATTTAAGTTAATTTTGTTAATGACGATCTTTTACATGTTCATTTTTCTTTGTGCAGAAGTAACGGCAGTTGCTGTATTAATTAATTATATATCTGGAACAGAATTGTGGATTACAGCATTAATAGTCTTGGTAGCTACCTTAAGCTATACCCTTTATGGTGGATTAAGAGCGTCAATATTTACTGATAATATTCAAATGATTGTAATAGGTGTTTTATTATTTATTTTGATTTCAATTATTAGTTCATCTTCAGGAGATAATTTTTCTTTTTCTTTAATTAATGAGAAAAACCCTCAACTAATAAGTTCAAATTATATTCCAGGATATACTGCTGGATTAACTTTCTTTATAGCAGTTGCAGCAACTAATTTATTTCATCAAGGAAATTGGCAAAGAGTATATGCAGCAAAAGATTATCAAACATTAAAAAGTGGTTTGATAATTTCTTTCTTTATTATTGTTCCAATAGTTTTCTTAATGGGTTTTATTGGAATGGTTTCATTTTCAATGGATCCATCTGTTAGACCTGATTTAGGTTTTTTTAGTTTATTATTAAAAGATCAAACTGAAATTTTATCCTTATTGATTATTATTCTTGGTCTTGCATTAACAATTTCTACTGTTGATACTTTGGTTAATGCTATTTCTAGTTTATTTGTAGTTGATGGCAAAGCAACTTTTAATTTAGATAAAAAAACTGATTACTTAAAAATATCTAAATATTTCATTTTAATCTTATCCGTAATTGCATTTGGTGTTGCTTCAAAAGGATTTGATATTTTATATTTATTCTTACTTGCAGATTTATTTTGTTGTGCGTTTGTAGTGACTGTTTTTTATAGCTTCTATAATAAAGTGGATGAAAAAACCGCTTATGTTTCAATTATAATTGGTTTAGTTGCTGGATTTTTAATGTTTCCATTTCCAGATTTTTCTAAAAGTTTATTAGTGGGAGTATTTTTGTCTAAAGACCTGTTTTCACCATTTATAGCTCAATCTTTATTATTTTTATCTTTTTTGATTGCAACTTTCTTGCCTGCAATAATTTTAAAAATTAAATTTAGATAGAGGATTTTAAAGCATCATAAATAAGTTCTTTGGTAGTCTCACCAATGCTTCTGTAAACTTCTTTATTATCTTTAAAAATTAAAAGTGTTGTTTGATATTGAACGTTAAAAAATTGAGCAATTTCTTTATTTGTTACATCAAAAGCAAAGTACTCCATATTATCAAAATCATTTTTTGCTTTTTCAAGAACTTTCATTTGGCTAGCACAAGATGTACAATATTTAATCCAAGAACTAACTACCACAACTTTTCCCTCTGATAGAGCTTTATCAAACAACTCTTTACTATAAGTGGTTTCTTTTCCAATTGCCTTGGTGCTAAATGCTAATACAAAACAGATAAATACTAAAAATTTTTTCATTAAACCAAAATTAAGCTAAATTTTAATTTATTGTAATACTATAAATTGTCTCTATATATGCCTAACCACATGTCAAACGAGCAAATAAGCATAAATAACCTGTCAAAAGTGTACGATAATGGTTTTGAGGCATTAAAAAAAATAAACCTAAATATTAAGAAGGGTGAAATTTTTGCAATGCTTGGACCAAATGGTGCAGGAAAAACTACACTTATAAGTATTATCTGTGGGATAGTAAGACCATCTTCTGGGAAAGTTACAGTAGATGAATTTGATATTATTGATGATTATAGAGAAACACGTTCAAGAATTGGATTAGTACCACAAGAATTAACTTTAGAACAATTTGAAACTGTATTTAATAACGTTTCATATTCTAGAGGTTTGTATGGGAAAAAACCTGATCCAAAACATATTGAGAAAGTTTTAAAAGATCTAAGTCTATGGGATAAAAAAGATTTAAGGCTTAGACAATTATCTGGGGGAATGAAAAGAAGAGTTTTGATTGCAAAAGCATTATCTCATGAACCAACCATTTTATTTTTAGATGAACCAACTGCTGGTGTTGATGTTGAGTTAAGGCAGGATATGTGGAAAGTTGTTGAGAGTTTAAGAAAAACTGGTGTTACAATAATTTTAACAACACACTACATAGAGGAAGCTGAAGCTATTGCAGATAGAGTAGGAGTAATCAATCAAGGAGAAATTATAGTGGTTGATGAAACAAAAGAATTATTAAAGAAAATGGGCCACAAGAAACTCACTGTGGACTTACAAGAAGAAGTTAAAGAATTACCAAGCAGTTTAGAAAAATATAATCTTGAAATTGGTAAAGATAAAATGTCAATTGATTACACTTATAATGTTCAAGCAAAACAAACAGGGATTACAAATTTACTTCAAGATTTAAAAGATGCAGGTTTAAAATTAAAAGATTTAAAAACAGAACAAAGCA